>Ga0208626_1000528_pt1 | contig 12114 bp, 5 predicted proteins | sample LakWasMet10_HOW4_2_FD_183860 | JGI IMG/M metagenome (GOLD analysis project Ga0208626, IMG submission 183860) | Freshwater sediment methanotrophic microbial communities from Lake Washington under simulated oxygen tension - Sediment Metagenome... | ecosystem: Environmental > Aquatic > Freshwater >... | reverse complement strand
AGCCTTCCAGCGTATGTTCGGGACGATAGCCCGACGCGCCGCGATGGCTGATCACGAGGGGCCTGACGACCGGCGCCAAGGTTTCAACCGGCTTGGCTTGGACTCTGTTCTGACAACCTAGTACGGCTACTGCCGCGACCGCCAGCCAGGCATGTTTGCTGAGTTCGTTTAACATAAATCGTATCCTTTAAAAATCTGATGAAGGGGTACAAACGATAGAGCCAGCGTTGGCCTGAAAGTGCCCGAGCTTGCCCGGCCGCTTGCAATCAAATTAGTGGCTTCTGAGCTTGAGAAAGCGCAAATTATAGGTAGCGTTAGGTGACAGGATGATTACGGCATGATGGGCTACATACGTGGGCTAGCAGACAGAGCACTCAGCTTCATTTATACCGATTGCAATACAGCATGCCCGGTCGTCTTGTCCATTTTCTCCAAACTGCAAAGTCGGTTGGGAGAAAAACAGGCCCAGGACGTGCGCATGGTATCGCTGAGTATCAACCCGACAATGGATACACCTGCACGGCTGAAGACCTATGCGGAGCATTTTGCTGCCAAACCCGCATGGATCTGGCTGACCGGCAAGAAAGGCCAAGTCGATGCTTTATTGAATGCCCTGGGGGTCTACTCTACCGATCGCACCAACCATGCGTCGGCAATTCTTGTCGGCGACCCGATCCGCGGGGATTTCTCTTTGCATTAGCAAGCAATTTCCTGGTCCCTATGAAAAAGGCACTTGCGCCACATCCACCAGATGGAAATACCTGAAGAAAGCAATATCATCGCCTTATCAAGCAAGATGCAATTAAAAAGGTTTAATTTCCAGCGCCTCTTTTTCCGGCCGCAGTGATAGCGTTGCCGGCATGCTTAGCCGAATCCGAATCGGCCATATAAGTGATCAAGGCATCTACATCGCCGTCGCTGAGCCTCAGATTCGGCATCGGAAGTCTGTTGTAACGCTCAAATAATTGCGTCGCGATGGGATCTTTTTCCGCCAGCATCTGATCCGGAGCTTTCAGCCAGCGTGCCAGCCAGACACGATCCCGCTTTCCGGTCACGCCTGCCAGCCCTGGCCCCAATCCGTCTTCAGTACCCAAGCTATGGCAGGCATCGCAACGTGAACGATAGAGATCCTCGCCCTGGCTTAAGTTGGGAAGGCGCGGTGCTTCGGCATAACTCGCCGCTCCTGACTTAGCCTCATGTACGCGCTGTAGCGAGTAACCGAGCAAACGCGCTAATACCTTCGGCTCATCGAAGGGGGAACGTTTGATCCACTGGCCGGAGGCCTCATTGCCGACGATGAGGCTGATGTTGTGATCCCTCGTTCTTTCGCCCGCCGGTTCTTCACTGTAAAGGCCCAGTTTTTTGCGCAGAAGCGTGATATCCGCCCGGTTCCCGGTCAAGAATGTCCAGCCTGGCCCCACCCTGAACCTCTCGGAATAGGCCTTGAGTACTGCCGGCGTATCATGCTCGGGGTCGATGCTGATCGAATAAAAGAAGATATCGCGGCCTACACGATCACCCAGCGCTTTTTGGACCTGACGCATGCTGGCCGTTTCTGCAGGACAAGCATCCGGGCAATGCGTGAAAATGAAATTGATCGCTACCACTTTATCCTTGATCAGGTCATCATAGAAGCGGACGGTTTTCCCATCCTGCGTCACCAGCGCAATGTTCGGAAAATAGTCCCCGCCCCACCGCGAACCCGCAGGAGCGGCCACGACGGGGCCGCTCCCGAGAATCGAAGCGATGCAGGCGAATAAAAGGAGAATGCCTGTCCTCCTCAAATATTCAATGGCATGCTGCATTTTCATCGCCTCCTCCTGTCAGGCCTCAGGGCCCCAATTGGCAGTCAGCACGAGGGCTATCGCATCCATCCAAATAGCTATCCAACACAACTGAAGGTTCGTAGTTGACTCCCTCCCATCCCGAAACCGGCGTAGGCAGCACTATCGGCTTAAGCGGGTTAAGCACATCCCAGCGCATCAGCATGGCCTTGTCTTCGTGCTGCGTGTTGTGGCAGTGCTCCATGAAAGTACCGGCAAACTCCCGGAAACGTATTGCCACTTCTACGCTGTCTAATTCGTCTGCCAGAGGACCGATACGATAAACGTCCTTACGCGCCCATTTTTCCCATAATGGAGGCGGATTGCCGCCGCGCTTCAGGATTTGCCCTTCCTCGAAATGTATGTGCACAGGATGGCTCCATCCCGTACCGCCATTGACGAGATGCCAGATCTCGGCGGTCCCCCCGACCGGTGCGGCCGATAGCCGATGCGGATCCATAGTGAGCCCGCCTCCACGTTCGCCATTGGTCCTGATGGTCCAGGGATTTTCGTCGGTGCCGCTGCTTCGCCCAAACTCGAACTTCCGATGGATCGCGTTCGCGAGTTCATCCGGAGTAAAAGTGGGCAACGGAATCATCTTCAATCGGTTTTCGACATAATCGCTGGGATTCATGCTGAAGTCCGGGCAGCTGACGGGCCGCCCTTTCTGCACGCATGAACGTACGCGGAATTCGAGGAACTTGCCGACCCCCGGATCGCCATGGATGCCGTCGGCCTGGTATGTCCCATCCAATACATCCTCCAGCCGTATTGCTTGTTTCGGACCTTTGCCGTCCTGGTGCTCCAACAGGTTGACGAAGTAGAGCTTGTCGCCGTCCTTGAAATTTTTGAAGTCCACCACGATGTCGTAGCGCTCGGCAATACCTTGCGAAGGCAGATCGGCGGACTCGTCATTGGGAAATGGGACTGCATGCTCCATGATATTGCCATCATTGGCGATCATATGAAACGGTACGCGCTGGCCCTGCTGATTGACCAGGGCGATCTTGAAGTAACGAGAAACACTGCCGTTCAAGATGCGGAAGCGATAACGGCGCGCGCGTACATCGAGATACGGCTTCCACTGCCAATTGACTGTGACCCGATCGCCGAGAAAGCCATCCGTGTTGAAGATGTTGAAGAAGAGCTGGCCATCTTGATCCCAGGCCTTGTCGGCGATCAACAGGTTGACGTCATAATCGCGGTTCCCCCAGTCGAGCGCAGTGCCACTGGGGAAACAGAGGTTGACGTTTTTGCCTGGATTGGCGTAGTGGCAACCATAGCCGGGCTTTTTCGTATCGCCTCTCGCTGCTAATGCACTCGTGGCTTCCCGGCCACGATCCACGGCGCTGTAATAGTTCATCATGGCCGCATTGCCTTTGTAAACATTTTGCGCGGTGTAGTCGAGTTTATGGTCATGGAACCAATGCGTGCTCATCGTTTCGCGCCAGTCGCCTCGAATCTTGATAATGCCGCCGTTGCCGTCCGGCATACCGGCCGCCGGATCGCTGGCCAAGGTATTGATACTGTCATGCCCGGCAAGAATCATCGGCCAATGATAGTCATAGAACTCACCCGGATAGAACCAAGACGCCGTGTAACCGTCGCTCTCGGCCGGGCTGTGACCGTTATGCTCGTGGGTGCTGATCTCATTGCTGCCAAAACCGTAGTTCGCCACCTTGTCCATAGGCAGCGCATTATAATGGCGGAATAAAATAGATTCGCCATAACGCGCCATCAGTAACTTCGGCGGGAAGGTTCCGTCGAAAGTCCATAGCGTTTTCGGATCCTGGGCGGGCATCAGTGGATGGATTCGGGCTTCGATCCCTTTCGCGGTTCCGCTAATATGGTAGAGCCCCCCGCTGCCAAATTCACCCTTGCTGTAACCGTGCCGCTGGTACTGGTCGCGCAGGCCCAGGTTCGTGTGTGCGCCTGTCTGGGCGCTCTGGAAGTAGACCTTCGGATAGAACTCACTCCAGCGCTGATGGGCAAACCATTGCCCTCCCGGCCGGCCTTCTAACACGGTTCTCGGCAATGGACCGACACAGTCATTAACTTTAACCGGCCAGGCATTCGGTAATCCATCATTTGCAGCTTCAGTAGGAAACGGATGCAGAGGCTCTTTGATGAAATCATCGAGGTCTTGACCATTGGGTATGGACTCGCAGTCCACAGGCGCCGGCAAACGGCTGGTGTTCGAGGGCGGCGTGGCGGGCATTGGCCGCAGGCCGAACTCCTCGAACATCAGCAAGCGCTGACTGAACTCCGTGGCACCAAACAATGGGCTGGGTGATGCGACCGGCGGAACATCGGTTACCCCCGTGGGAATATTGAATGCCGCACAGACAGGTCCTGCCGCAATCATACCGATAATACAGGCCATGGTAACAGCCATGTTAAGTTGTTTCTTCGTGCAAGCGAAAGCTCCTTTCGAGCTAATGGGACGACAGTGGTTCGCAGGCTTCATGAGCATGACAGGGAAATACCCATCCAAAATATTTCCATGTTCAGCGAAGATCATCACATTGTTGTTTTTCTTAAACATGATATACCTCCATTTATTTTTTATAGAATTGATTAACAAAATCGACTTAAGGAGAGCCCTTATAGTCGTCTGCCCCAGTGTTTTCATTGAAATGCTGTAGGATCAAGCGGCTCATGGCAGCAGCATCTCGGTAAATTTCGATTTAGATTTCATGGTAGTGCACACCTCTACCGAATTGCATAAATATAAAAATCAGAATATTAAACAGACCTTAGAAGCAAATTACCTCCTAAGGTCTGTTATTTTCAAAACCTGTTATTGGTCAGGCAGAGCCCGCTCCGCAATTCTGAAAAGTATTCACTGCGGCAAGTAAAGCTTTGTAATGGGCTTGAAATGCGTTTTGCGCACAGGTTTGAGCACTTTTCCCCGCTGGCGCATTAACGTAACAGCGCTCCAATGCGGTTGAAAGGTTTTGGCCTGTGACTGTGGCGGCTCGCATATAAGCATTAGTACAGGCTGCGGGAGCGGGAGTGGCCGCAGCAAAAGCCCAGCTGCCCAAGCTCGAGATAGAGAGTGCAATCGCTCCAACAGCAAGGGTTCTCGTGATATTTTTTGATGAAGTGTTCATGACTTGTTCCTCTTAAATTAAAGTCTTTAATGGGGGTTGATGCATCAAATGGTTATTTCGCTGCAGGTAGGACGGATACCCTATTTAAACCTTTGCGAAAACTCCCGGCGGGCCTCGTCTTTTACCATCATGTAAGCGTCTTTCATGCTGTCACTGGCACTCATTAACAAAAGGCTCTTCTCTTTCATCAACTTTTGTTTTTCATTTTCCGTTGCAGCGCTGGCGACGGCATCAAGTTTCTCTTTTGCAGAATCCATATCCTGTTTTGCGGCAGCCATTTTTGTGCCATAGGCGGATAGCAGTTTTTCATGTGACTTAGTGTTTTTCCCCGATGCTCTAAGCTCCTCTATGCGCTTTTGGATATTTGAACTGGTTGCATCGGCATCCGACATCAGCTGGTTCTCCTTTGCCGCAACAATCTGTTTTTCTGCCCGTGCGACACTGAGCCTGCTTTTTATCCATTCCGCCTTGATCTTATCGGCAACGTTTTGAATATCCTGCTTCGTTGCACTCTTGTTAATCTCCGACTTGAATGCCTCAAACATCGCAATTTCGCCATTAAGCTCAGAAACCAGTCCTTTTCTTTCTGAATCGCTCAATGTTGTTGTGTTATTTACTCTGGTTTTGAAGGGCTCAAGTTGGTTTAGACGATTTTTAACTTGAGTTAAAAGATAATTTTTCCCTCTATCCACCATGGTTTCCATGCTATCGAAGTTGTTCTTTTTTCCCCGGAAAGCCTTTCCGGCAATAAAACTATCGAGCTTTGTGGCAGCGTTTTGTTCTGCTGCCGCTTGGCTGCTCTCCTGGACCGCCTGTGTCTTTGTCATTGATGTGCCCTTTACGGAGACATAGTAAACAAATAAAGGCACAAGAAGGGCGCAACTGAAAATAAAGGCTAAATATGTTTTTGCTGAGTAAGTTTTCATAACAATGCCTCAAGCTCCTAAATCAAGATCGACTAGCGCCGGAACCTTATCGACTCCCTTACGTTTGTCGCGATCCCATCGCGGCGCCTTTCGTTTCGTGAGGGTGACTGCGGAACGGCTTGGGAGCCGTCCCGCAGTCTGCCAGTAGCGCTGTGCTACATTGCAAATGCGCTTTCCAGGTTAGCGCCCCCTACCCGTTAGGGTGGCGATTGGGGCTGGGCTAGCATTGCTTCCTATCGTCAACGATCCCGTGTACGACTGGGCAGCGGTCGGTCTGAAAGTCACGCTGAGGTTGCAAGTCCTGCCCGGAGCAACCGCCACGTTACAGGTGCCCAGCGTGGCCGAGAACGGTGCGCCCGTCGTCACCGAGGTAATGGCGAGCAAGTTAGCGCCCGTGTTCGTTACCCTGACGTTCTTGGTGACAGAGGTATTGATCCGCACGCCTCCGCCGCCAAAGCTCGTGTTCGCGATGGTGGCTGCCGTTGTCGCGGGGATGCCATTGCCGCTCAACGCGACGACGGAGGGCGGTACTACCGGGTTGTTGCCGTAGGCGATGGAAACAGTGGCCGATTTACTGCCGGTCGTGGTGGGCGCGAACCGCACGGAGACGGTGCAGGAACCGGTCGGTATGATCGTCACAGGTGTGGTGCTCGAACAGCTGTTGCTCACTATCGCGAACGATCCTGGATCATTGCCGCCGATTGTGACTCCGCCTGCGTTTACGACAAGGTTTTGAGTCCCGGCGTTGCTGAGCGTGAAGTTCTGAACCAGCGAGGTCAGACCGATGACCGTGTCCGCAAACGCGAGCTGGGCTGGTGCGACGGAGGGGACAGGAGCGGATGGGATGCCATTGCCGCTCACCGCGACGCTGGTGGACGATCCTGAGCCGTTGATGGCGACGGTAGCACTCTTAGCCCCGGTTGTGGTGGGGCTGAACCGCACAGAGACGGTGCAGGAACTGCCCGGTGTGACTGTCGCACAGGTAGTGTTCGCTATCCCGAACGATCCAGCATCAGTACCGCCTATTGTGACTCCGCCTGCGTTTACGACAAGGTTGCTAGAACCGGTGTTGGTGACCGTGATCGTCTGAGCCGCCGAAGGGGTGCTGACGACCTGGTCGCCAAAACTCAGCGAGGCAGGTGTCGCACTGGCAACCGGAGCGACCACGCTGGTCACAGGAACCGGAGCGGCGCGCTGATCGCAGGTGTTCCTAAGAGCGCCCGGAACATCGCAGAAGCTGAGCTGCTCGATATTCCACAGGATGTCGCTGCCATCGCCGACGCCACCGCCACCGCCACCGCCACCGCCACCATTGTCGGTGACCGTCACGCTGCCGTCGTCATTCAGGGTAATGCTGTAATTGACCCTCGGACCCGAGAACAACGCGGTGTCGCAGTTCAGCGGCGGTGTTTGCGGTGATGTGCCTGGAGGTGGACAATCAGCCTCATGCACCACGTCAGGCGTCAGGATCTCCCGCACCGCCACGATGTTGCCCGGATCGACGAGGCCTGCAAATACCGCTTGCTGCAGTGTCATGCCGGTTGTGCCAGGGCCGAAGTCTCCTCTAACGACCGCATTCTCCATCAGGTCGGTGGTACCGATCTCGGTGCCCGTTGGAGTGCGAACACTGAGCCGGACATTCAGGTAACGGTCGCCATCGAGGATGTCATTGGCGCCGCGGCCCTCGAGCTGATCACTGCCTCCTCCGCCGAGGAGGATATTACCCTCGCCCCAGACGAAGTCGCCGGTCAGCAGGCAGTAGTTGGTCACAGCATTGGCAAGGACCGTCGCCGTTGGCGTCGCCGTGCCCGCCGCCAGCGGAGGCACCAGGGCGTCGAGGCCGGCGATGCGGTTCAGACCCGCCTGATCCAGGGCGTCACAGCCGATGAAGCCGCCACCGCCAACCTGGCTGGGGACAATGCTGTCGCCGCGCAGGATGTCGTCAAACTTCCAGCCGGACAGCGCCTCAATTTCGTTGTAGCGGTCGCGCGTTTCGTTCAACGGTGGGGTATTGACGATCAGCAGCTCCAGATCCGCATTCTGTGGTTGCGGATCCCACAGGCCGATTTCCCAGTCGTAGCCGCCAGCTCCGGCCACTTTTTCGACGCCCGGACCGGCCACGCCGATGTCGTCGCCGCCCTCCATGTCGTAGTCGTCGTCGCCGCCCTGACCGATCAGGATATCATGGCCAGGCAGGTTGAGGTCATTGAAGAACAGAGTGGAGCTGTCGCCGATCAAGAGGTCAGGCTGGTCGCCGCCCTCCTGCCAGTCATCGCCACTGTCACCGAAGACGGCGTCTAACCCCTGTCCGGCGATGACGAAGTCGTCACCGGGACCGGCAAAGGTTTCATTGATGTTGCCGCCGCCGTTGATGAAGTCCTTGCCATCACCGCCGATGATGATATCGTCACCGATGCCGCCGTCAATTGCATCGTTGCCAGGGCCGCCTTTCAAAAAGTCGGCGCCGCCGAAGTCGGTGATGATGTCATTGCCCATGCCACCGAGAACAACGTCGTCGCCGGCGGCTCCCTCGATGATGTCATTGCCAACGCCACCCCAGAAGGTGTCATTGTCGTTGCCGCCATAGAAACGGTCGTTACCACTCGTGCCGTTATAGACGCTCTGGCCGTTGATGCCCTCCACGTCGATGTTGTTTACCGCGCGGTATCGGATCGAGCCATCGGGCTGAAACAACAGGAGTTGGTTTTCATCGCATTCGGAGAGCGGGTCGTCGTTGACCGATCCTGGGCCCGTAATCGGCGCCAACTGGGGTGTCAACGTCGATGACACAGGTAGTGGGTCCGTACCCGGAACGTAAGGGGTATGGAGGTTTGCCAATTCGAACTTGCAATCAGCCGTCGCAAACGGATCCGCCTTCAGGGTATGTGACGGAGTATTGCGCATCACCAACTCGGCGAACGAATTGCCCTCGAGCTGTGCCCGCAGGTTCATGCCCGGCGTACGTGCCAGATAGTAGAGCCGGTCACCGTTCTGCAGATCGGTGAGTTGTTTCTCGAACACGTAGTTGAAGCTAGGACCCAGCAGGCCGCCAAACAGGTTGGTGTTCTCGGCTAGACCGCCCATCCAGAGGTCGATGTCATCAACCCCGGTTTGGGAGACGCCGCTCACATTCGCCCAGGTACCCGTGCTGAACATGAAGGCGGCACTGTCCGGAGGAGGCGGGATGTTGTCGGCGCTTTCATCACACCCTACCGGATCGTTAGGTGCTGTACACACAGTCAATGGGTCGTCATTCAATATGCCGTCCGGTCCAGGCAGTGTGGTGCCGTTGACGATTTGGTCGGCGGCGGCGCGTTTGCCGTCCACGGTTGTCGCCGCCTCAAGGGTCGGATGTTTGCCGTACGCCGCCACGAAGTTGACCAACGAGACATGGTGCTTGAGCGACTGGTCGAAGTCAATCCAGTTCGCGTAGGGACGCAACTGGCCATCGTTCGTTTTCGCAAAAACTTGCTTGCGGAAGTTGTTCAGCGTAGGAACGCCCTCACTGCGGGCGCGCGCCATGTTGATGCTGGGCAGGTCTTGAGGCAGACCGAGCAACCTGTTGCGCAGCGTGTCGGCGACGAATTCGTCGATCTCGTTACCGGTCTGATCCGACAACCCCATCAAAATGGAGCCCGCCGCCTGCGTGGAGTTGAGCCTGCCGTTGTCGTTGTATTCCGCCGGATTCAGGAAGCCGTCAAACAGCGGTATATCAAAGTGCGACCCATCCGTGTTGATGCGCGGGATCGTATCGGTCAGCATCGAATGGCCGAAGCGGTAGACCGCATGGGCAAACTCAGCCTTGATCGCCGAATTGAGGTCGGTCTGGTTGAAGGCGAAGGGTTCGAAAGGATTAATCGCAGGCTGAACCTTGCGCGCGAACTCCTCGAACACCAGATGCTGATATTGCATCTCGGTCACGAAACGGGCGGCCTGGAACAGGCGCTCTTCGAAGGTAAAGGTCCTGTTTGGCCCCGCGCCGAGTTCGGGTCTTACGTCCCGGAAATCCGCCAGCAGCGCTGCGTTCTCGGGACGAGTCAGCACGCCATCCGTCGGGTTGATAAAGTAGTCGACCAGGCGATTATGCTCGGCGTGGAAGACCTGATGAACCGCAGTCAGCGCGATGTTCTCGTTACACCGGCCATCGCCGCAGATGAAGTGCTGGCCGAGCAGTTCATCGTCATAAGACCCGGCTGGACTCGTGGTGGCCAAACTCGAGCCGACAGCAGTGTCCTCATCAGGGAATAGCACGGGGGGATTACTATTAGGAACGAAGGTCGGAGCTGCACTATGGGCAATGTCGTTCAGGAAAGCCATATTAGTATGTAACACGTTCGAAGGAGCAGCAACCGGGTTAGCCAGGTCGCCCTCGACGAGGCCGGTAGCCGTTACATACTGGGGAAGGCCGCGGGCCTGACCGGGGATGAAGTTGCCGTATTGATCGGCCAAGATCTCCGGGATATTGTTCACGTCCGTGTCGACCAGCTGAAGACCGAGCCGGTCCGCCGCCCGCCTCTTGACTATATCCCAGGTAGGCAGGCCGCCATCGGCCTGTTCGAGGAATCTGCCTGTCGCAACCGGCCTGCCATTGACATTGAGTATGTATTCACGAGTGAAGACTTGGTGCGACGAATGCGAGGTATAGGTCTGGCTTTGATCCACGAACGGGGTGTCGGTGTTCTTCGCACTGCGGAAACCGTCCTGACCGGGCACGATAGAGCCTCGCGTCAGGGGAATGAACCGTTTGTCAGGCGCGAGATTGTCGGCACTCTCATCGCACCCATCTGGGGTGCCATCCGGATCGGTTGGCGAGGGGGCCGTCGTGCACACAGTCAAGGGATTGTCAACTAGGATGTGGTCAGGGCCGGGTATCAATGGATCGTCATCCTGCAACGTCACAAAGACCGAACCATTGCCGCCGTTGGTGATCTTGTCGAGGCCGTGGTCGAAGAACTGGCCGAAGATGGTAAACAGCGAGTTGAACGGCGGCGAGAGGCCGACGTCGGTCGTTACGTTCGGAATAAACAGGGTTTGATATTGAGGCACGCATCCCGCAGGTAGCCCATTAGTCCCCCCGGGCGTCGTCGGTTCCGTCGTACAGGGGAAAACGCCTTCGTTACCCTGGGTCCTGGCGGGAAAACCGGCCACGTGGACGGCGGCGGGGTTCGTTGAGGTCTGATCCACAATCAAGTTGCTGATCGTACGTGGCTGGGAGTCGGAGACAACACCCGTGGTTTGATTGTAGTTGGTAGCATTATCCGCTAGCTTGTCAAAATTGGGAACGGTCAAGCGCGGGAATGGCTGAGCCGAGGCGCCGAAGAGCTCCTGCCCGATTTGGATGTTGTTGCACGCCCCATCCACCGTCCGAAGGCCCATTGAAAGGAGCGGGCTCGGGATCTGGCGAGGATCGTTGCCGACAAGCGCCCCGCAAAGGCCTGTTTGCTGTGTGGTATGCGTGACGTGATATTCGGCGATTTTGATTTGTTGAAGGATGTAGGCCAGGTCGGCAGCGGTGACCGTGAATCCCGACCCGATCTGTACAGGGTCTACCGCGGCCTGCGTAGGTTCCACGCCGACATTCGTCATGGTGATGAGCACGGCCATCGGTATGGCCCGCAAGGATCCCTTACCTATTTCGGTAAGTCTGTGCTGGATTCTAGCTAACATTTCCTGTTCCTCCTATCAATGAGGGATAGAGTCGCCTCCTGGATGAATCCTTGGACTTCAAACCGGATCGTCTGAGGCGTTTCTGAATTCTTTGCCGCTACCAAAAAGTCTCCCGGCAACAGCTTTGCGGTTAATTTCAATATGGATTTCATGATCTCAAGCCCCTAGCAAATTAAGTTTGTTCTGCCAAGCGGACGCAGTCAGACAACATCTGTCTGCAATGTCGTTCAGCAGAATGGTGAGTAATACCTACCAACTTCAAAAACAGAGATCAGTTCGGCAACATTATGAACGTTCAGTTTTTTATCAGCTTTGGCCGATGCGTCTCTTCTGTTTTTAAACTGTTGCAAACACTAAACTGTAATTAGCATGAATTACACTTTTTCTACCCTGTAAACTGGGCATTACCGGCGAAAATAAGCTCGACCTTACTCGCGCCTGTCCATTCATTGAAGGAGCTTGGCCGGTTTTGGGGATAATGAAAGACGATAGAGGAAGGTGCCGTCTGCCAGTATGGTTTTATCCAATAATCCTCGTCTATCCAGCTCTTCCAGCGCCACGCTGACGAGCTTGACCGACACCTCA
>Ga0208626_1000526_pt1 | contig 12118 bp, 8 predicted proteins | sample LakWasMet10_HOW4_2_FD_183860 | JGI IMG/M metagenome (GOLD analysis project Ga0208626, IMG submission 183860) | Freshwater sediment methanotrophic microbial communities from Lake Washington under simulated oxygen tension - Sediment Metagenome... | ecosystem: Environmental > Aquatic > Freshwater >... | reverse complement strand
GATGGCGTTAAACACAATAACACCATCCTGAAAAACTCAGCATTCTATTTAGCCTGACTTTTATTGTCAAGGCTTTAATTATCTGATTTTATTCTGCGTCTACTTCACCACTTACTTCTGACACCACTTCTTCTGTGACTACTTCGGTCTCAACAACCACTGAAGTGGCCGCTGCAGTTGGCACACCGCCGGCAACCGCTGCACGCTTACGCGCTTCGTGGTATGCCAGGCCGGTACCAGCCGGAATCAAACGACCAACAATTACGTTTTCTTTCAGGCCACGTAAATCATCACGTTTGCCCAAGATCGCTGCTTCGGTTAACACACGTGTTGTTTCCTGGAATGACGCAGCTGAGATGAATGAGTCTGTTGATAATGATGCTTTAGTAATACCAAGCAATACATATTCAAACTGTGCAGGACGCTTGTCTTGCGCAATGACCTGTTCATTTTCAGCCAGTAAATCAGCACGCTCAACTTGCTCACCCAGAATAAAGCTTGTGTCGCCCGCATCTGTCACACGAACGCGGCGCAGCATCTGACGCACAATCACCTCGATATGCTTGTCATTGATCTTAACGCCTTGCAGACGGTAAACGTCTTGCACTTCGTCAATGATGTAACGCGCCAAAGCTTCACGGCCTTGCAAACGTAAAATATCTTGTGGATCAGCCGGGCCGTCAACAATCGTTTCACCTTTAGTCACCACTTGGCCATCATGCGCAGTCACATGCTTATCTTTAGGGATCAGGTACTCGCTTGAAATACCATCCAGATCAGTAATGACCAGACGCTGTTTACCTTTGGTATCTTTACCGAACGACACAGTACCTGTCACTTCAGCCAGCATGCCTGCGTCTTTTGGTGAACGCGCTTCGAACAACTCAGCCACGCGCGGCAGACCACCGGTAATATCTCGCGTTTTAGATGACTCTTGCGGTACGCGAGCCAGAACCTCACCCACACCCACTTCCTGGCCATCTTTCACGTTAATGATACAACCGATCTGGAACGTTACGTTCACTGGCTGATCACCGCCTGCAAGCTTAACTTCAACACCGTTGGCATCCAGCAATTTAACTTGCGGACGCAAACCTTTAGTTTGACCTGCACGCTGCTTAGGATCGATCACCACCAATGATGACAAACCAGTCACATCATCGATCTGTTTAGCAACAGTGATACCTTCTTCTACGTTTTCGAATTTAACGAAACCTGCGTACTCGGTAATAATCGGACGTGTATGCGGATCCCATGTCGCGATTGCCTGACCGGCTTTGATAGTCTTGCCGTCGGTGATCTGCAATGTTGCACCGTATGGCACTTTATGACGCTCACGCTCACGGCCATTGTCATCCACAATCACCACTTCACCATTACGTGAAATCACCACTTGCTCATTACGCACGTTAGTCACATAACGCATGGTTGAAGTGAAGTTCAGCACACCATTGGATTTACTTTCAACCTGAGATACTGAAGCCGCACGTGATACCGCACCACCGATGTGGAATGTACGCATGGTCAACTGTGTACCTGGTTCACCAATGGATTGTGCAGCGATTACACCTACAGACTCACCTTGGCTGATCAGCTTGCCACGACCCAAATCACGGCCATAACACTTGGCACAAATACCGTAACGCGTGTCACAAGTCAGCGCTGTACGCACTTTCACTTCATCGATGCCCAAGGCATCCAGATGCTCGACTTCATCTTCTGTGAGCAAGGTGCCGGCTGGATAGATCACTTCCTGTGTTTCAGGATTGACCACATCCAAAGCGGCTGTGCGACCCAGGATACGGTCATGCAACGGCTCAATCACTTCACCGCCTTTGACCAGCGCCTTAGTGACCAGACCATCAGTCGTGCCGCAATCATGCTCGGTAACAACCAAATCTTGCGTAACATCAACCAGACGACGTGTCAGGTAACCTGAGTTCGCTGTTTTCAACGCCGTATCAGCCAGACCCTTACGGGCGCCGTGGGTTGAAATAAAGTATTGCAACACGTTAAGGCCATCACGGAAGTTCGCTTTAATCGGCGTTTCAATAATGGAGCCATCCGGTTTAGCCATCAGGCCACGCATACCGGCAAGCTGACGTACCTGCGCCGCAGAACCACGCGCGCCTGAGTCGGCCATCATGTAAATGGCGTTGAATGATTCTTGGCGTACCACCTTACCGGCAGCATCTTTAATCTGATTGCCATCAGCATCCAGCACGTCTTCTTCACGCAACTGCTTCATCATCGCATCGGCAACTTTATCACCGGCACGACCCCAGATATCCACAACTTTGTTGTAACGCTCACCTTGAGTGACCAAGCCTGAAACGTACTGGTCTTCAATTTCTTTAACTTCTGCATCGGCAGCGGCAATCAACTGCTCTTTTTCTGTAGGTACTAACATATCGTTAATACTGATAGAAATACCCGCTTTAGTCGCGTAAGAGTAACCGGTATACATCAGCTTATCTGCAAAGATCACCGTCTCACGGATACCAACCTTACGGAAGCTGGTATTGATCAGCCTTGAAATCTCTTTCTTCTTCAGGGCTTTGTCAATCGTGGCGAATGGCAAGCCTGCCGGCAGAATATGTGACAGCAACGCACGGCCAACCGTTGTTTCATAACGTGTGATTTTCTCGTTCTTGACGCCATTCAGGTCAATATCGAACTCCTGGATACGCACGGTAACTTTTGCGTGCAGATCGATCAGGTTCTGGTCAAATGCACGCTGAACCTCTTTCACGTCTGCAAAACGCATACCTGTGCCGCGTGCATTAACTTTTTCACGCGTCATGTAGTACAGACCCAACACGATATCCTGTGACGGAACGATGATAGGCTCACCGTTAGCAGGTGACAGCACGTTATTGGATGCCAGCATCAGAGTGCGCGCTTCCATTTGTGCCTCGAGGCTCAATGGAACGTGAACCGCCATCTGGTCACCGTCAAAGTCGGCGTTGAATGCCGCACAAACCAACGGATGCAACTGGATCGCTTTACCTTCAATCAGGATAGGCTCAAATGCCTGGATACCTAAACGGTGCAATGTAGGCGCACGGTTCAGCAGTACCGGATGCTCGCGGATGACATCCTCGAGGATATCCCATACTTCTGGTCCTTCTTCTTCAACCTTTTTCTTCGCTGCCTTGATGGTAGTCGCTAAACCCAACACTTCCAGCTTGTGGAAAATGAATGGTTTGAATAATTCCAACGCCATTTTCTTAGGCAGACCGCACTGATGCAGTTTCAATTGGGGGCCCACCACAATCACTGAACGGCCTGAGTAGTCCACACGCTTACCGAGCAAGTTCTGACGGAAACGACCGCCCTTACCTTTAATCATGTCTGCCAGTGATTTGAGCGGACGCTTGTTGGCGCCTGTCATTACCTTACCGCGACGACCATTGTCCAGCAATGAGTCTACCGCTTCCTGCAGCATACGTTTTTCGTTACGTACGATGATTTCCGGTGCTTTCAACTCTAACAAGCGTTTCAAGCGGTTGTTACGGTTAATCACGCGACGATACAAATCGTTCAGATCTGAAGTTGCAAAACGGCCGCCATCCAGCGGTACCAGCGGACGCAATTCCGGTGGCAATACTGGCAAGATTTCAAGAATCATCCACTCTGGCTTGATGCCGGATTTCTGGAATGCTTCCAACACTTTCAAGCGTTTAGCGATTTTCTTGATCTTGGCTTCAGAACCGGTAGCGCCCAGCTCCTGGCGCAGGTTAGTGATTTCACGTTCGATGTCCATCGTGCGCAGCAATTCACGCACCGCTTCAGCACCCATGACCGCGTTGAATTCATCACCGTATTCTTCCACTTTTGCCAGGTAATCGTCTTCTGTCAGCAACTGACCGCGAGTCAGTGGCGTCATGCCAGGGTCAACCACGATGAACGCTTCAAAGTACAGCACGCGTTCAATATCACGCAATGCGATATCCAATACCATGCCCAAACGGCTTGGTAATGATTTCAGGAACCAGATATGCGCAACCGGTGATGCCAGGTCGATGTGGCCCATACGTTCACGACGTACTTTTGACAATGTCACTTCAACACCGCATTTTTCGCAGATTACACCGCGGTGCTTCAGGCGTTTGTATTTACCGCACAAGCACTCGTAATCTTTGATAGGGCCAAAGATTTTTGCGCAGAACAAGCCATCACGCTCAGGCTTGAAAGTACGGTAGTTAATGGTTTCTGGCTTTTTCACTTCGCCATAGGACCATGAACGGATTTTCTCAGGTGAAGCTAACGCAATCTTGATCGCATCAAACTCTTCTTCTTGCGTTACCTGTTTAAATAGGTCTAATAGAGCTTTCATATTTGTCTCCTTAGTTTCGGTCTAGGTCAATGTCGATAGCGAGTGAACGAATCTCTTTCACCAGCACGTTGAATGATTCAGGCATGCCTGCATCAATCTTGTGTTCGCCTTTGACGATATTTTCATATACTTTGGTACGCCCAGTTACGTCATCTGACTTAACTGTGAGCATTTCCTGCAAGGTATATGAAGCACCATAAGCTTCAAGCGCCCAAACCTCCATCTCACCGAAACGCTGACCGCCGAATTGCGCTTTACCGCCCAATGGCTGCTGCGTAACCAGAGAATAAGGACCTGTTGAACGAGCATGCATCTTGTCATCAACCAAGTGATGCAGTTTCAGGAAGTGCATGTAACCCACTGTGACCGGACGCTCAAATGCTTCTCCGGTGCGGCCATCAAACAAGGTAACCTGTGTTTTGCCTGCGTGGAATTGCAATTGTTTAGTACGCGCGTCATCATCCGGGAACGCCAGATCAAGCATTTCCCTGATATCGGATTCAGCAGCACCGTCAAACACCGGTGTTGCAAATGGCACGCCATTTGTCAGGTTTTGCGCCAGATCCAGCACCTCTGCATCCGTGAAAGATTTGATATCTTCTTTCGTGCCGGTGCTGTCGTTATAGATTTTTTCCAGGAATTTGCGGATCTCAGCCACTTTCACTTCCTGACGCAGCATTTCTTCAATGCGCAGACCCAAACCTTTGGCAGCCCAGCCCAGATGGACTTCCAGAATCTGGCCGATGTTCATACGTGAAGGAACACCAAGCGGGTTCAACACGATGTCCATAGGCGTTCCGTCAGCCATGTGCGGCATATCTTCTACCGGGCAGATTTTTGAAATTACACCCTTGTTACCGTGACGGCCTGCCATCTTGTCACCAGGTTGAATGCGACGTTTAACCGCAAGGTAAACTTTCACCATTTTCTGAACGCCTGGCGGCAATTCATCACCTTGTGTCAATTTACGTTTTTTCTCTTCGTAACGGTTGTCGAACTCAATGCGGGCTTGTGACAGGCTGTCTTTCAACTGTTCAAGCTGACGAGCTGTTTCTTCATCCGCAAGGCGAATGTCAAACCAGTCATAACGGCCAACGCTTTCCAGGTATTCAGCCGTTAATGCCTCACCTTTTTTCAGCTTGTTAGGACCGCCGGTCGCAACCTTGCCTTCAATCAAGCGGCGGATACGGCCAAATGCGTCATCCTCAACGATACGCATCTGGTCAGCCAGGTCTTTCTTGTAGTGCGCCAGCTGGTCGTCAATAATCTGCTGGGCACGTGCGTCACGTTCGATACCTTCACGCGTAAACACTTGCACGTCAATCACGGTTCCGCTCATACCTGACGGTACGCGCAGAGATGTATCTTTAACGTCAGATGCTTTTTCACCGAAAATAGCACGCAGCAGCTTTTCTTCCGGTGTCAGCTGTGTTTCACCTTTTGGCGTTACTTTACCAACCAGTACGTCGCCGGCTTCCACTTCTGCACCGATGTGAATAATACCCACTTCATCCAGGCGCGCTAACATACGTTCACTCAGGTTAGAAATATCCTGTGTGATTTCTTCAGCACCAAGCTTGGTATCACGGGCCACCACAGACAGTTCTTCAATGTGAATTGAAGTGTAGCGGTCATCAGCAACGACGCGCTCTGAGATCAACACAGAGTCTTCGTAGTTATAACCGTTCCATGGCATAAAGCCGATCAGCATGTTCTGACCTAGTGCCAATTCACCCATATCGGTAGAGGCGCCGTCGGCAATCACGTCACCGCGAGCCAGCTTGTCACCAACCTGCACCAGTGGACGCTGGTTGATGTTAGTGTTCTGGTTGGAACGTGTGTATTTAGTCAGGTTGTAAATATCAACACCAACCTCGCCGGCTTTCGCTTCTTCATCGTTTACGCGAATCACGATACGTGCTGAATCCACATAATCCACGACACCGCCACGGCGAGCGGTAACAACCGTGCCAGAGTCAACTGCCACCGTACGTTCGATACCGGTACCAACCACTGGCTTCTCGGCACGCAGACATGGTACAGCCTGACGCTGCATGTTTGCACCCATCAATGCGCGGTTCGCGTCATCGTGTTCCAGGAACGGAATCAGTGAGGCAGCCACAGACACAATCTGGCCTGGCGCCACGTCCATGTACTGAACACGCTCAGGTTGCGTCATGGTAAATTCGTTGTGATGACGTGATGAGATCAGGTCATCAATCATCATGTTTTTAGTATCAAGATCCGTATTCGCCTGTGCGATCATGTACTGGCTCTCTTCAATAGCAGAGAGGTAATCGATCGTATCGGAAACCTTATTGCCTTCAACGCGGCGATATGGCGTCTCAAGGAAACCATAATCGTTGGTACGCGCATAAAGCGCCAGTGAGTTGATCAAACCAATGTTTGGACCCTCAGGCGTTTCAATTGGACATACGCGTCCGTAATGGGTTGAATGAACGTCACGCACCTCAAAACCAGCGCGTTCACGTGTCAGGCCGCCTGGGCCCAACGCTGAAATACGGCGCTTGTGTGTAATTTCTGACAATGGGTTGGTTTGATCCATAAACTGTGACAATTGGCTTGAACCAAAGAATTCACGGATCGCGCTTGATACCGGTTTTGCATTGATCAGGTCATGCGGCATCAGGTTATCTGATTCAGCTTGTGACAGACGCTCTTTTACCGCACGCTCGACACGCACCAAGCCGGTGCGGAATTGATTTTCTGCCAACTCGCCTACTGAACGGATACGACGGTTACCCAAGTGGTCAATGTCATCGATCTCGCCATGGCCGTTGCGCAGCTCTAACAGAACTGCAATCACTGCCAGAATATCTTCATTTGAAAGAATATTCGAACCTGTGTCACCGCGCACGCCAACCGCTTCATAGAAGCGCTTGATCCATTCGGATTGACGCTCTTCTGCTTTTTCTGGGAACGCACGACGGTTAAATTTCATACGGCCAACGCGCGATAAGTCATAACGCTCTTCGCTGAAGAACAGACCCTGGAATAATGCTTCAACAGACTCTTCTGTTGGCGGCTCGCCTGGGCGCATCATGCGGTAGATCGCAACACGTGCGCTGTATTGGTCAGGAATTTCATCAATACGTAAAGTTTGTGAAATGTAATCACCGTGATCCAGGTCATTTGAGTACAGCGTTTTAATTGAAGCGATATTGGCATCAACTAATTTTTCCAGCAATGATTCTGTAATCTCGTCGTTCGCATTAGCAACAACTTCGCCGGTTTCCTGGTCAATGATGGTGTTGGCGATGGCACGGCCAAGGATGAAATCCTGTGGCACAGCGATTTGATTGACGCCGGCTTTTTCCATATCACGGATATGTTTTACTGTAATGCGCTTGTCTTTTGCAACAATAACGGCACCGTCTTTGCCTACGATGTCAAATTTAGCCACTTCACCGCGCAGACGTTCAGGAACGATTGTGAACTCAACACCGGATTTACTGATGTGGAATGTATCAAAGTCGTAGAAAGTCGAAATGATTTGCTCTGGTGTATAACCCAGTGCCTTCAGCAAAATAGTGACCGGCATTTTACGGCGACGGTCAATACGGAAATATAAGTAATCCTTAGGATCGAATTCGAAATCCAGCCATGAGCCACGGTAAGGAATGATGCGTGCTGAGAACAGCAGCTTGCCTGAACTATGTGTTTTACCACGATCATGCTCAAAGAACACGCCTGGGCTACGGTGCAGCTGTGAAACAATCACACGCTCGGTACCGTTAATTACAAAAGAGCCATTGTCAGTCATCAAAGGCAATTCGCCCATGTAGACTTCCTGCTCCTTGACTTCTTTAACTGTTGGCTTTGATGCCTCTTTATCCATGATAGTCAGGCGCACTTTTACGCGCAAAGGTGCCGCATAGGTCAAGCCGCGCTGCTGACATTCTTTAACATCAAAAGGCTCGGCACCCAATTGATAGCTCACGTAATCCAGACGTGCATTGCCAGAGTGGCTGACGATTGGAAAAACTGAACTGAATGTTGACTGCAGACCATCTTCCGTGCGTTTATCCGCCGGAATGTCCGCTTGTAAAAAGGCCTTGTAAGACTCCAATTGCATTGCTAGCAGATAAGGAATCTCTTGTACTTTTTCGCGCTTGGCGAAACTTTTACGAAGGCGTTTTTTTTCGGTGAAGGAATAGCTCATTGCATCTCCTAATGTTTGAGGGCAGAAATTAAAATACTTTTTTGCACTACATCCACTACGTAAGTATTTTCACCTCTAACCTCAGTCAAGATTCTACTGAAGGTGACTGTCATCTGAAGGCAGACAACATCATTACAATTTGTTACACAATTACGCCATCAGAAATGGCGAAGGCTGACGGTTACCCGTCAGCCTAATTCATACATCTAACAATGTATTATTTGAGTTCGCCAGTTGCGCCAGCTTCGATCAATTTTTTCAGTGCTGCATCAGCATCAGCTTTTGAAACGCCTTCTTTGATCACTTTTGGAGCGCCGTCAACCAAGTCTTTCGCTTCTTTCAAGCCTAAGCCTGTTAATTCGCGAACTGCTTTAATGACGTTAACTTTGCTTTCGCCAGCTGCTGTCAATACAACGTTGAATTCTGTTTGCTCAGCTGCAGCTGCTGGAGCAGCACCCGCTGAAGAAGCTACAGCAACAGCTGCTGCTGAAACGCCGAATTTTTCTTCGATTTCTTTAATGAATGCTGTTAACTCTAACACTGACATTGAGCCAACTGCGTCTAAAATATCTGCATTTGAAATTGCCATTTGAATATTCCCTAAAATTAATTAATGTTGCCTAGATGTTATCTTGCCGAATTAAGCTGCTTCTTTGGCATCGCGGATTGCTGCGATAGCACGTGCAAACTTGGTTGGTACTTCGTTGAGCGTACCTGCCAATTTGCCTAACAACTCTTCACGGCTTAATGTAGATGCCAGAGCCTGAACGCCAGCGGCATCCATGACTTGATTTGGCATTGCACCAGCTTTGATAACGATCTTATCGTTAGTTTTAGCAAAGTTATTGATAACCTTTGCTGCTGAAACTGCATCTGCTGAAATACCAAACACCAGTGGACCTACCATAGCGTCAGCTAAAGCTGCAAATGGTGTGCCTTCAACTGCACGACGTACCAAAGTGTTTTTCAACACACGTAAGTACACACCAGATTTACGAGCTTCCGCGCGCAATACGGTCATGTCAGCCACGCCGATGCCACGATACTCAGCCAGAACAATCGCTTGCGCTTGCGCAACTTGTGCGCCAACTTCAGCAACTACTGCTTTTTTCTCTGTAAGATTTAGACTCAAGGTCTTTCTCCTTCCGTTAAAATCTCTGCTTTATTGCTAAAACAGAATCAGCTTCTACGATCATAAAATCATAAAAACCACTTTTTACGGCGACCTTTCAATAGGAATTAACCTGTTTAGGGATGCGCCATCTGCGTAGGCTAAAATTTCATTTCTGCAGAGGTTAAAGCCATCAGCCTTACACCCACATCAAAGAAACTTACATTAAATCAAATGATACCTAACGGTCTTTGATAACCTCATGTCACACTCAAACAGTGCTGACTGATGACATGAGCCCAAAGTTTTTTGCGGACAAGGCAACTCGGCCTTGCCCCTTATCGCTACTTAAGCAACCAAAGATGCCTGGTCTACGCGCACGCCGGCACCCATGGTGCTGGATACGGACAATTTCTTCAGGTAAACACCTTTGCTTGAAGCTGGTTTCGCTTTATTCAAAGCTTCAACCAAAGCTACCAGGTTACCTTGCAATTGCTCAACCGTGAATGAAGCACGGCCGATTGTGCAGTGAACGATACCACCTTTGTCCGTACGGTATTGCACTTGACCTGCTTTAGCATTTTTAACTGCTGTAGCAGCATCAGGCGTTACAGTGCCGACTTTCGGGTTTGGCATCAAACCACGTGGACCTAAAACCTGACCCAGCGCACCAACGATACGCATTGCATCTGGAGTCGCGATCACGATGTCAAAATCCATCACGCCAGCTTTAACTTGCTCAGCCAAGTCTTCGAAACCAACAATATCAGCACCTGCCGCTTTAGCAGCTTCAGCTTGTGCGCCTTGTGCAAATACGGCAACGCGTGTTGTTTTACCTGTACCGTTTGGCAGTACAAGTGCGCCACGTACCAATTGGTCTGATTTACGTGCATCAATACCTAAATTGATTACAGCATCTACTGACTCATTGAATTTTGCAGTTGCATTCTCTTTAACCAAAGTTAAACCTTCAGTTACCGGATACAATTTATTGCGGTCTACTTTTGCACGCAGTGCATTGATTCTTTTAGCCATGTTATACACCCTCCACTTCAATACCCATACTACGCGCACTACCTGCGATAGTACGAACAGCAGCATCCATATCAGCAGCAGACAGGTCAGCTTGTTTTGTTTTCACGATTTCTTCAGCTTGAGCGCGTGTGATTTTGCCCACTTTATCAGTATGCGGACGTGGAGAACCTTTGGTAATGCCAGCCGCTTTTTTAATCAAAACTGTTGCCGGAGGAGATTTCATCACGAATGTGAAGCTCTTGTCGGCGAATGCAGTAATCACTACCGGGATTGGAAGACCTGGCTCCACACCTTGTGTAGCGGCGTTGAATGCCTTACAGAATTCCATGATGTTCAAACCACGTTGACCCAATGCTGGACCAACTGGAGGACTTGGGTTAGCTTTACCTGCAGGAATCTGCAATTTGATATAGCCAATAACTTTCTTTGCCATACTATTTACTCCTAAAATGGGTACGAACGCCTTTAAATCAAAAGCTCCCCGTTAATAAACTACTACCTACTAAACTTCTTTTTCTACCTGGGCAAACTCAAGCTCAACAGGGGTAGAACGACCGAAGATAACCACTGAAACACGCAATTTACTTTTCTCGTAGTTAACTTCTTCAACGTTGCCTGAAAAGTCCTTAAATGGACCGTCCACGATACGCACTGACTCGCCTTTTTCAAAGGTAAGTTTTTGTGTCGGATTACTTTTACTGTCATCAATACGCTGAAGGATAATATCGACTTCTTTGTCTTTGATTGGTGTTGGCTTCTGCGCACTGCCGCCGATGAAGGCCGTTACACGCGGAGTACTCTTAACCAGATGCCATGTGTCATCGGTCATATTCATCTGCACCAGCACATAACCCGGATACAGCTTACGCTCAGAAATCGCTTTCTGACCGTTTTTCATTTCAATCACTTCTTCAATCGGCACTAATATCTGGCCGAACTGATCTTGCAAACCAGAACGCACAACGCGCTCTTCCAAACCTTTTTGCACAGATTTTTCGAAACCCGAAAAAGCTTGCACCGCGTACCATTTCATACTCATTACGCGCCCCGTCCCATTAATTTTTGCACCATAAATGCAAATCCGATATCAACAACAGCCAAGAAAGCCGCCATAACCACCACTAAAGCAAAAACCACTAAAGTAGTTTGTATTGTTTCTTTTCGTGTAGGCCATACGACTTTACGTGCTTCAACTACTGCCTCACCGATAAAACCCAATGAGCGCTGACCTACAGGTGTAGTCCACAACACGGCAATAGAAGCACCCAAACCGGCAAGAACGGCTAAAATGCGCACAACAGTGGGCTTATCCGCAAGCAGGTAAAAACCCGCAAGACCGGCGATAAGCAAAAGAACCGCCACCAGCAACTTAATTTTGTTGACCATAATCTACTTAATAGTGACTCAAATAATTAACCGGATTTAATAACGCAAATAACTAGAAATATTT
>Ga0208626_1000525_pt1 | contig 12122 bp, 14 predicted proteins | sample LakWasMet10_HOW4_2_FD_183860 | JGI IMG/M metagenome (GOLD analysis project Ga0208626, IMG submission 183860) | Freshwater sediment methanotrophic microbial communities from Lake Washington under simulated oxygen tension - Sediment Metagenome... | ecosystem: Environmental > Aquatic > Freshwater >... | reverse complement strand
ATGCCCGATTCGCCTGCGCCGGTGCAGAACCGGAGCGAAGCGGCCAGCCTGATCAAACGCTTCTGGCAGAAGCTGGTCGGCCCGTCGAAAGAGCCGGCCGAGGAGCCCGTGAAGGAGAAGCCGGAGCCAACGGCCGATAAGAGCAAACCGGCAAGGCATGACAGGAACAAAAAGAAACCCGGCAAGGAGCATGCAGGTAAACAGGAAGCACGTCCGCCGCGTCCGCCGCGCGAACCACAGGAAGCTCGCGAACAACGGGAACCTCGGGAGCAGCGGGAACCTCGGGAGCAGCGGGAACCGCGCGAGCAAAGGGAACCCCGTGAACAACGGGAACCCCGAGAGCAGCAGGGACCCCGCGAGCAACGAGAACCACGCGAGCAAAGAGAACCACGCGAGCAAAGAGAACCCCGTGAACAACGGGGACCCCGCGAGCAGCGGGAACCGCGCGAGCAACGCAAGCCGGTCGAGCGCCCGCAAGAGCGGCCGGCGCAGGTCCTGGAGCCCGGCGAGCAGCCGGCGGAAACCTCGGTTGCCGTGTTTGACGAGACTCAAGTGATTGAGGCGTCCGCCGCCAACGGCGAGCAAAAACGGTCATCCAACGGCAAGCGCCGCGGACCGCGCCGCCGTTCGAGACATTCCGGCAACAGACGCCAGGACGCGAGCGTCGCCGGCGGCGAAGCCGGCGCCGAGTCTACAGGGCAGTCGGAAGCGCCGGCTTATGCGAGGGACTCCGCAGAAGCTCAGGGCGGCGGATCGCATCAGGAGCCTGCGCCACAACCGGAGCGTCCAACGCGTTCCGAAGCCGAATCGAAGCCGGCTCCGGCGGAAAGCGTTCACCACGAATCGGGCGGCGATTCCTGATTCTGAATCAAATGGCGGGTTTTTAACCCGCCATTTTTTTGTCAGGGGCTCGATGAAATCGCCGACTTTATTGACTGGCAGCGCCGAGTCATTTCAGTCCATCTTGTACGTCGAACTCAGGCGAGCCATCGTCGGGGTGATGCGCGAAGCGGCGGATGATGAAGCCCAGTCTCCTGCGTTACGATGTCGTAAGGCGTGTTCGCTTCCTCCGTTCTCTTCGAGCGTTAGTGTTCCGAATGGATATACTCCCGGCCAAATGGTCTAAATAGAAAATAACTCAACAACCCTCAGGATAAATGTTATGTCGCCGTTACTGAAAGCCAAAAAAAGGGCTTGGTACTTTATTTTTTTCTTGCTGTTGGCATGGCTGTCAGGCTGTGCGACCGAATCGCATCGGGCATTGACGCCGGAAACCGTGCCGTCTTCGATGACGGCTTATCAGGGCGTCAAGCATGTCCTGACTGTCGGCAAGTTCCAAAACCGTTCCGCCTATATGCGCGGCATATTCTCCGACGGTTTCGATCAATTGGGCAGCCAGGCCAAGACGATTTTGAAAACGCATCTACAGCAATCCGGGCGTTTTGATGTGGTCGATCGGGAAAACATGGAAGAGATCGGCCAGGAAGCCAAGATCAGAGGCGCGGAGCAACAACTGGAAGGCGCCGAGGTGGTGTTGACCGGTGATGTGACCGAATTCGGCCGGCGCACGACCGGCGATACGCAACTGTTCGGCATCCTTGGCTACGGCAAAACCCAGGTCGCCTATACCAAGGTCGCGTTGAACGTAGTCGATGTCAAAACCTCGAAGATCATTTATTCGGTGCAGGGCGCCGGGGAATATGAACTGAGCAACCGCGAAGTGATCGGGTTCGGTTCACAGGCCGGCTACGATGCGACATTGAACGGCAAGGTGCTGAATCTTGCGATCATGGAGGCGGTCAACCGTCTGATCGAAGGCATGGAGCACGGCCAATGGCGTCCATCGTTAAGCCGTTAGGATTGGCGTTCTGCTTTCTAATGTTATCGGGCTGCGCTCCCGCGCCGTCACTCTATTACTGGGGCGAGTACGAAGACCTGATCTATCAGATGTACGAAGAGCCCGGCTCGGCCGATCCCGCGACTCAGATCGCCAAACTCCGCGAAGACATCGGCAAGGCGGGCGAAGCGGGCAAGCCCGTGCCGCCCGGCCTGCATGCGCATCTCGGCTATTTGTATTTTTTGCAGAGCGATACGCATGCGGCCGTGCTCGAATTCGAAACCGAGAAAAAGCTGTTCCCGGAGTCGGCGACCTTTGTTGACGGCATGCTAGGCAGGTTAAAAAAATGAAATCCGTGCATCCGATTTTGCAATGCTGGCTTGCCCTGCTGTTGATCACGATCACAGGTTGCGTAGCCACGCCGCCGTTCGATTATTCGTTGTTTCGCAGCCACCGGCCGCGCTCGATTCTGGTGCTGCCGCCCTTGAACCAGACGACCGACGTGAACGCGCCATACAGTTATTTATCGACGATTACCCGGCCTTTGGCCGAGTGCGGCTACTATGTGTACCCGGTGGCCGTGGTCGATGCGTATATGAAAGAAAACGGCCTGCCGTCTGCGGAAGAGATGCATGGCGTCGCGCTCAAAAAAATTCGCGACATCATCGGCGCGGACGCGGTGCTTTATGTCACGATCGAGGAATGGGGGCAAAAATATGTCGTGGTCCAGTCGGTTACGACGATCAGGGCCAAGGCGCAATTGATCGACACCGTCTCGGGCCAGGTCATCTGGCACGGAACACAGGCGGTCAGCCAGGGCTCGGGCGGAGGCGGCGATCCGATCGCGATGTTGATCGTCGCGGCAGTCACCCAAATGGTCGGCAATGTCGCCGATTTTACTCATGACTTATCGCGGACGGCGAACCACGGCATGATCTACAATGTCGATAACGGCTTTCTGGCGGGACCTTATTTGCCGCCGCAAGAGAATGAGCATTGCGGCAAGTATTGAGCGTATTGTACTTGCCCCAAATTTGTCTCATCAAATCGCATCTGGGTGCGGTTTCTTTCGTCCTTGCATCCAGAGCCCTCAGAGTTAGTTAAAGTTATTTAAACGCGATGATTTGAATGGCAAGCGATAATGTCCCGTGATCGGAAACTCAAATAAACGTTCTTCTTCCTTGGTGCCCGCACCGATATTATGAATGATAAGTGGCATTTGGCTAGACATCGCTTTTTTATCACTGACTATCATGATATGTGGCAAATTGCCGGGCAAAGCCACTGTGACCAGATCTCCCGCCCGGTAATCTGCTGTTTTGCCGGAAATCGGCAACTCATAACCTTTACGTTTAAAATAGGTTTGCAGATTGGGTACACGGCGATGATCAATGTTTTTATCAGTGCTTTTCAAGCCCCAATTTTTGGGATACTGGTTAAACGCTTTTCGCATGTCATCATGCACTAATTGTTGCAAATCCATACTGAGACTGCTGCGTAGGGCACGAATCACCACATCGGTACAGACGCCGCGTTCAAACGGCACATCGCCGTTAGGATAAGCCAAAGCCGTATAGCTGGGGTCGTATCGCACGGTCTTGCCGATTTGACTTCGAGCGGCGCTAACGAAACTACTTGCCGATACTTGTTCTGCTCGTGTTTGTGACATGGGCAAAAAGCAGGCAAAAAGCAACAAACAAGGCGCTAAGTTTAAGCTTATCAATGGCCCATTTCGAGGAGGGCGAGAAGGGTGTAAAGGGTCACGCGTTACACCATACCGTCCATACGGGGTCTCTGGAATCATACGCCGATATCCTCATTCCATAATGCAGGGTTATCCGCAATAAACTGTTCCATCATCCCGATGCAGCGGGCGTCCTGGAGCACGTCGATGATGACGCCCCGGCTTCGCAGCAGCTCCTCCTCGCCCATGAAGGTGATATTTTCGCCGACAACGACACGAGGAATGCGGTAAAGCAGGATCGCGCCTGTGCACATCGCGCAGGGAGAAAGCGTCGTGTACAGGATGCTCTGCGCGTACACCGACGCCGGCAAGCGGCCGCCATTCTCGAGCGCATCCATTTCCCCGTGCAGGATCGCGCTGCCGCGCTGGACGCGGCGGTTATGGCCGCGGCCAATGATCTTGCCGCGATGAACGAGGACGGAGCCGATCGGGATGCCGCCTTCCGCGAGCCCGGTTTCGGCCTCGGCTATCGCGGCCGCCAGGAATGGGTCATCGTCGATGCTTGGATTCGGATGCATTGGGCTACCTTGAATAATCAGTCAGGATCAAAGCCAGTCTTCCAGATTATAGCGCTGATGCAGGGCGGGGATTTCGACCCGGGTATTCAGCAGTTTGTTCGCGAAGATCGGGATCACGTCTCTGTCGCCGTGCACCAGAAAAGTCGTCTTCGGCTGGCCGGTTCGTTTGTGCCAGGCCAGCAGCTCGGCCTGGTCCGCATGCGCGGAGAAACCGCCGATCGTATAAATATTGGCATTGACCGGAATTTCTTCGCCGAAGATCTTAACAAACTCGGCGCCGTCCACGATCTGGCGCGCCAACGTCCCGTAGGCGGCAAAGCCGACAAAGATGATCGCATTGTTCCGCCCCCAGAGGTTGTGCTTCAGATGGTGCTTGACCCGGCCGCCGGTGCACATGCCGGAGCCGGCGATGATCACCGCGCCGCCGGTGAATTGATTGATTGCGACCGAATCGGCCGTTTCCCGGGAAAAATGCAAGCCGGGAAACATGAACGGGTCCTGGCCCGATGCCAGGGTGGCACAGGTTTCCTGGTCGAAACACTCCGGATGGCGCTGGTAAATCTGGGTCGCGGAGATCGCCATCGGCGAGTCGAGAAAAACCGGCAGATAGGGCGGCAGGCGCCCCTGCTCTATCCCTTCGCGCAGGTAATAAAGCAGTTCCTGCGCGCGTTCGAGCGCGAAGCTCGGAATGATCACATTGCCGCCTCGGGCCAGGGTGCCGCGAATCGCCGCATAGAATTCTTCGAGCGTCGGATCGAGGGCTTTGTGCAGGCGGTCGCCGTAAGTCGTTTCCATCACCACGATATCGGCAGGCGGAGGCGGCGTCGGGTCCCGGATGATGGGCCGGCCGCTGTAGCCGATGTCGCCGGAAAACACGATCCGGTGCTGCCGGCTTTGATGCTCGATATCCAGCACGACCGAGGCGGAGCCGAGGATATGGCCGGCATCGATGAAGGTCGCCCGAATCCCTGCCGCGATCAGCAAGGGCTGATCGTATTGCACGGTCCGGCCGAAACGGCCAAAACAGTTCAGCACGTCGACGACATTGTAGAGCGGTTCGACCGGGGCTTTCTGGCCGTGTCGGGAGGCTTTTTTCGCCTTGTAGTTGGCTTCGTCTTCCTGCAGCTTGGCCGCATCGAGCAGCACCACGCGCGCCAGTTCGCAGGATGCGGCGGTCGTGATGATTTCGCCGCTAAAGCCCTGCTTGACCAGCAAGGGGATGCGCCCGCAGTGGTCCAGGTGCGCGTGCGTCAACAGCAGGTAATCGATGCCGGCAGGATCGAAGCCGAAAGGCTCGGCGTTTTCCTCGTCCATCTCCCGGCCGCCCTGGTAGAGCCCGCAATCGATCAATAGCTTCTTGCCGGCGGCCTCCAGCAGATGGCAGGAACCGGTGACGTTTTGATCGGCGCCGTGAAATTCTAGTTTCATCAGTCAACCTCCTGGCGGAATGCCTCGGATTTAATCACTACATTAACGTGAATCGATAGGCGTCGCTCCCACGGACGAGTTTAATTTTTCCGGGATGAGGAAATCCGCCTCATGTCTGTTAAGTTATCCCTACACTGGACAGTGGTTTAGATGGAGAACTCAACAGCTAATTCATCGAGAACCTCGCGGACGCGATTCGGATAGTCCGAAATCAAACCGCTCGCGCCCGCCGCAAGCAGTTGCCGCATGTCGTCCTTGTCGTTGCAGGTCCAGACATTCACGCCTTTGCCCAGCTTGCGCACTGCGGCTATTGCGTCGGCATCCAGGGTGCGCGTCAGCGACTGGAGCCCCAAAGGATCGGTGCCCGGATGCAAGGCGTCGGCGCCGATGCGCTGAAGATAATCGCCCGGCAGCGCCAGGCGTTCATTCGTCAACACCGCGGTCGGAATGTCCGGTGAACGCTTGCGCACCCGCAACAATTGTTCGTGATCGAATGACGAGATCAAGACATCGGCCTGCATCGCCATCGCCTCGACCAGATCGAGCACCGCCTCGGTCAAGCCGGGATACATGCGCGGCAGCATCTTCAGTTCGATGTTGACCCGGAGACCGAGGCTGCGGGCTAGTTCGAGCGTCTGTCTGAGCGTCGGAACCTTGACCGCGCCGGACGCGTAATGCGCGAGATCATCGGGGCTGAGGTAATGCGCGAATTCTTCCGGCGTCAGGCTTTGCAGGAAGTATTGCCGGTCCGCGGCCGGCAAATTGAGCTCTCTTGCAAACCAGCCGCCGGCATCGAGCTGGTCGATCTCTTCGTAATAGAAATCGGAGATGAAATAACTCGGTTGCTCCGGGAATTTGTCTTTGACGTCGGTACAGCGGACCAAATTGTCGTCGTGATGCACGATGATCTCGCGATCCTTGGAGAGATGCACATCCAGTTCGATCATCTGACAGCCGAAGGTTTGCGCCTTCGCGAACGCCGGGAGCGTATTTTCGGGCGCAAAGGCGCGCGCGCCGCGGTGAGCGATATTCAGGATGCGTGCTTCAGTGGCGTTATTCGTCATGATCGATGGCCTAAGTTCAGACCCATCCCTGCTGTGCCGCGATCCACAGCAGCGCGCCCGCGAATACCCCGGCCAGCACGTCGTCGAGCATGATGCCGAGGCCGCCTTGCACCTTCTGATCGATCCACTTGATCGGCCAGGGCTTGATGATGTCGAAGATTCGAAACAGCACGAAGCCGAGCAGCGCCGCCTGCCAGGAAAAAGGCACCAGCCACATCGTGATCAGGTAGCCGGCGACTTCGTCCCAGACGATGCCGCCGAAATCGTGTTCGCCGAGTTTGTCCGCGGCGATGCCGCAAATCCAGATGCCGGCAACGGTCGCAATGACGGTCAGCAGGCTGTAAATCGGCAGGCCGGCCTGAATCATCAGCCAGTACAGCGGAATCGCCGCGACTGTGCCGCAGGTGCCCGGCGCTTTTTTGGCGAGGCCGGAGCCGAAACCGAAGGCGAGAAACAGCACCGGATCGGTCATGATCTGTCTGGCGGTCAGTTGGTTCTGACCGAGTCCTGATTTATGAAAAATGCTCATAGCCTTGTGCCTTTAATAAGTGTAGCGTGCCCGCTTTGTAGAGCCGAAGCCCCGGCTCCGTCTCGATTACGCCGATTTTATGACAGTCGAACGGCAAAGTTGAAGCTTTTTCGGGGCTGACCGTAAAACACAGTTCGTAATCGTCTCCGGCCGAGAGCGGCAGCCGCCAGTCGCCGGTCGCATCGCAATAGGCCTGCACCTCCGCGGACAACGGCAATGCGTCCCAGTCAATAGTGGCGCCGGCGCCGCTTTGTTCTAGGATATGACCGAGATCGCCGGCAAGCCCGTCCGAGATGTCGATGCAGGCATTGGCGATGCCGCGCAAGGCCAGGCCTTCGCTACACCGGGGTTCCGGCTGATCAAAACGCCGCAAGGCCGCCTCCGGCCGATCGCAGAGGTAGCCTTGACGGATTTTCAAGCCGAGGCCGGCCTCGCCAAGGTTGCCGGTGACATAGATCAGGTCGCCGGGCCGGGCGGCGGAGCGCTTCAAGGCCTGGCCTTTCGGCACCAGCCCCATCGCCTGCACGGTCAGGGTCAACGGTCCCGAGGTGGTATCGCCGCCGATCAGATCGACCGAGTGACGGGCCGCGAGCGCCAGAAAACCGTCCGCGAAAGCGCTCAGCCAGGCTTCGTCGACTCTGGGCAGGGTCAGGGCCAGCGTCACCGACAAGGGTTTCGCGCCCATCGCGGCCAGATCACTGAGGTTCACCGCCAGCAATTTATGGCCTAACTGTTTCGGATCGGTGCCGGCAAAGAAATGCACGTTTTCGACCATCGTGTCGGCGGTGATCGCGAGTTCGCAGCCTTCGGGAATCGAGAGCAAGGCGCAATCGTCGCCGATACTGAGGCGGGTACTCGGGTTGCTGATTTTTTGCTCGGTAAAAAAGCGCCGGATCAGCGAGAATTCGGAGAGGGGCATAAATCAAGAACTAAGGTGTAAGCGGAAAGTCCGCCGGACGGGGCATGTTGCCCCGTCCGCAAGGTTTTTACATGTTGCGTAAAACGGAAGCTTTACTCTGAATCCTGCGTTCTCGAGCCTGTGCCCTTGCCGCGCTTGACTTCGTTAGCGCGCTTCTTCTGTGCGACTTTGTCGAGGATGCCGTTCACATATTTATGGCTGCCGTCGGCGCCGAAACATTTGGCCAGATTGATGCCTTCGTTCAGGATCACCCGGTACGGCATGTCGGGGCGGTGTTCCAGTTCGTAAACGCCGATCCGCAATATCGCCCGTTCGACCGGATCGATCTTGTCGATCGGGCGGTCGACGAATTCGGCCAACAGCTGGTCTATCGTATCCAGGTTTTTCGGAATGCCGAACAGTAACTCGTTGAAATAGCTTTTCTGCGCATCTTTCAGACGACCGTCTTCGAGAAACTGGCGTTCGATTTCGCCGAGATTGTGTCCGCTCATTTGCCATTGGTACAAAGCCTGGACAGCGGCTTGGCGGGCATTGGTGCGGGCCTGACTCATCAGTTGTCCAGCCGGTTGAACAGGCTGACCATTTCGATCGCGGACAGGGCCGCTTCGGCGCCCTTGTTGCCGGCCTTGGTGCCGGCGCGTTCGATTGCCTGTTCGATCGTATCGACAGTCAATACGCCGAAGCTGACCGGTACGTTGTATTGCAACGAAACGCCGGCGAGGCCCTTCACGCATTCGCCCGCGACATATTCGAAATGCGGGGTGCCGCCGCGAATCACCGCGCCGATCGCGATGATCGCATGATATTTTTGCGAAGCGGCGACGCGCTGCGCGACCAAAGGCAATTCAAATGCGCCGGGCGCCTTGACCAGATGGATGTCCGCCTTATTCGCGCCATGGCGAACCAGGGTATCGATCGCGCCGGCTTCGAGTTGCTCGACGATAAAGCTGTTGAAACGGGAGGCGATGATGCAAAATTTGCCGCCCTCCGCCGAAAAATTGCCTTCAAACGTGGTAATGCTCATAGAAAATCCGCACTGTTAAAGTGAAATACGCCGGCAGACAGAGGCCATGCGTGCGTAAGCTCGTCGCGAGAATACGTCTGTTTAAAAAAGCCCTGCTCGCTCAGGGTTTAAGAAAGTGAGGCTAAGAGGCCTCGTTCGCAGGTCCGCTGCAGACGTGTTCGGAAACCTCCAAATCAAAGCCCGACAGGCCGACATATTTTTTCTGCGCGCCCAGGACTTTCAATTTGTGCACGCCCAGATCGGCCAGGATGCGCGCGCCGGTGCCGGTCATGCGCCAGTCGGGCGTTTCGAATTCGTCGTCGTTGACGTGGATGCCGTTGTCCTGCAATTGATAGCGATGGATCAGTTCGACCAGCGCTTTGCTGTCTTCGCTGCGCCGGATCACGACCAGCACGCCGCGCCCTGCTTCGGCGATTTTCTGCATCGCCGCGCGTATCGAGCAGCTGCTGGCGTTGCGTTTGGACGCGAACAGGTCGTCGAGCAGATTGCGCGCATGCACCCTGACCAGTACCGGTTCGTCGCCGGATACATTGCCCATCACCAGCGCCAGATGCAGGTTGTTGTCGTTGCGGTCCTGGTAGGCATAAAGCCTGAAATCGCCGAACTCGGTCGGCAGCTGGCATTCGCTGATCCGTTCGAGCGTGTTTTCGTGCTGAATACGGTAGTGGATCAGATCGGAGATCGTGCCGATCTTCAGGTTGTGCTCGGCGGCGAATTTTTCGAGATCGGGACGGCGGGCCATCGTGCCGTCGTCGTTCAGGATTTCGACGATCACCGCGGCAGGTTCTACGCCGGCCAGGCGCGCCAGATCGCAGCCGGCTTCGGTATGGCCGGCCCGGTTCAAGACGCCGCCCGATTTGGCCATCAATGGAAAGATGTGGCCGGGCTGAATCAGGTCGTCCGGCTTCGCCTCCGGCGCGACCGCGCATTGGACCGTGCGCGCCCTGTCGGCGGCCGAGATGCCGGTCGTGACGCCGGTCGCGGCCTCGATCGAGACGGTGAAGTTGGTCGAATGCGCGGTCTTGTTTTCATTGGTCATCAACGGCAGGCGCAACTTCTGGCAACGCTCGCTGGTCAAGGTCAGGCAGATCAGGCCGCGGCCGTAGCGCGCCATGAAATTGATGTCCTCGGGGCGGGTAAACGCGGCCGCCATGACCAGGTCGCCTTCGTTCTCGCGGTCTTCGTCATCCATGATGATGACCATCTTGCCCTGGCGTAAGTCTTCGATGATTTCTTCGATCGTATTCATAGGATAGGTGGGCGTTTCAGCCTAAAAAACCGCTGCGTTGCAGGAGGTCGAGGGTGACTTTTTGTTCCGGCTCGGCTTTTTGACCGAGCATCAGACGTTCCAGATAGCGGGCCAGAAGGTCGACCTCGAGATTCACGACGGTTCCTGGGCCTGCAAAACCGAGCGTGGTTTCCTTCAGTGTATGCGGCACGATGTTCACGCCGAAAACATTGCCGTCGACTTCATTGACGGTCAGGCTGATGCCGTCGAGGCAGACCGAGCCTTTTTCGGCGATGTATTTGGCCAAATGGTCCGGCGCCTTGAACTTGAAGCGCACCGAGCGCGCATCCGGTTTTTTGTCGATCACGGTCGCGAGGCCGTCGACATGGCCGCTGACGATATGACCGCCGAGCCGCGCCTGGGGCGTCAACGCCAATTCCAGATTGACCGGCGAGCCGACCGTGGCGGTTTTCAGGCTGGTGCGGGACAGGGTTTCGTTCGAGACGTCGGCCGAAAAAGAATGCGGTCCGAGCGCGATCGCGGTCAGGCAGACGCCGTTTACCGCGATGCTGTCGCCGAGCGCGGTCGCGGTGTCTTGCAGCGAAAGCTTGCCGGTGTCGATGGTCAGGCGGCAATCGCCGGCCTGTTGCTCGATCGCGGTGATTTTGCCGACTGCCAAGATGATGCCTGTGAACATGGAATAAGCGAGTGTTTATTTAAAAAACGGTGTAGGTCAATTTCAAGTCCGGCCCCACCTGTCTGACATCGGTCAGCTTCAGCATTTTTTTATCGGCCATCGTTTGAATATCCGGCAGGGTGAACAAACCGCGCCCCCGGTCGCCCAAAACGCAGGGTGCCATATAGACAATCCATTCATCGACCCGGTTCTCGGCCAGCAAGGCGCCGTTCAGGGTCGGACCCGCTTCGACGAGCAAGTCGTTGATTTGCAGTCCGGCCAAAAACGGCATCAGCGCCTGCAGATCGATTCGGCCGTTTTTGGTTTCCAGCTGATGAATTTCAAAACCGGCGTTCTCCAATGCGGCAATTTTGTGCCGATCTTCGCTGCATGTCAAAATCAGACTGCGCCCCGGCAGTTTCGCCAGTTGCGCGCTTGCCGGCATCCGAAGCTGCGAATCCAGCACGATCCTGAGCGGCTGCAGAACGTCTTCGTCGATGCGCGCGGTCAGCGCCGGATCGTCGGCCAGCACGGTGTCGATGCCGGTCAGAATCGCGGAGCTTTGCGCGCGTAGCCGATGCACATCCTGCCGGGCCGCGTGTGATGTGATCCATTGGCTCTCGCCGGAAGCGAGCGCGGTGCGTCCGTCCAGGCTCATCGCGAGCTTGCTGCGCACAAAGGGTTGGCCCAGGGTCATCCGTTGGATGAAGCCGCGATTCAGGCGGCGCGCATCGTCTTTCAATACGCCGCAAACGGTTTCGATGCCGGCTTCCCGAAGCCTTTTCAGGCCGTTGCCGGCCACCAAGGGATTCGGGTCCTGCATCGCCGCCACGACCTTGCTGACGCCGGCCTTGACCAAAGCATCGGCACAGGGCGGCGTCCTGCCGTGATGGCTGCACGGCTCCAGCGTGACATAAGCGGTCGCGCCCTGAGCGTTTTCGGCATGCTTGAGCGCCGCGATTTCGGCATGATCGTCGCCGGCCTTGACGTGCCAGCCTTCGCCGATGATGTGGTCATCGCGAACCAGTACGCAGCCGACGCGCGGATTCGGATGCGTGGTATAGAGGCCGTTGCGGGCCAGTTGCAGCGCCCTGGCCATGTAGCGATAATCCCGGTCGCTTGCGGAAGCCATCTATTTTTTTTGCAGATGCTTGA
>Ga0208626_1000524_pt1 | contig 12159 bp, 7 predicted proteins | sample LakWasMet10_HOW4_2_FD_183860 | JGI IMG/M metagenome (GOLD analysis project Ga0208626, IMG submission 183860) | Freshwater sediment methanotrophic microbial communities from Lake Washington under simulated oxygen tension - Sediment Metagenome... | ecosystem: Environmental > Aquatic > Freshwater >... | reverse complement strand
TTAAGTACCGACGGATCGTCGTCAACCAGGAAGATCGTGGGTTCTCTGGATTTCATCGGTCGACGCCCTCTTTGATAATGGGCAGGCTGATGCGGAATGCCGCGCCTCGCTCCGAATTGTTAGCCAGTGTAAGCAGTCCGCCGTGGGCTTCGATGATGGAGCGGCTGATGGCAAGCCCCATGCCCATGCCGTTGCTCTTGGTGGTGAAAAAAGACTCGAACAGGCGCGCTTCCACGTCGGCATCGACGCCCTTGCCGGTATCGGCCACTTCGATAATGACGTCCCCGCCGTCTCTCCAGGTTCTAACCGCAAGCTTGCGCGTCGTCTCTTTCTCCGCCATGGCTTCACAGGCATTAACGATGAGATTCAACAGAACCTGTTGTAATTGCACCCAGTCTGCCGCCACGGCCGGCAGATCGTCCGCCAATTCCGTCGAGAGGCTCACTTGATCCGTGACTATGTGTAGTTTCTTGATTTCATAATCAGTTTTTCTTGCACTTATCCGGCTTTTTCATCTCGGATTAACTGATTCTATAAATTCACTTTTTCTCACATTAATTGCACCTGGCTTGAATGCTTCTCACATTAAGTGATTCTCTCATTGAGAATTTCTCACTTTAATTGATTCTATCCAATTTATAAAAATGAGGATTTATTATCCGCTAACGTAGCAATCTAAATTTTTTGGAGAAGTCCGCCGATAATTTTATCGGAAGCGGCCACTCGAATTTTTTAATTTCGTTGGACTTTGGACTGGTAACTTCGGCCATAACCGGCCGATCAATAATTTCAGTGCAATGGCAGGTGACTGCCTGAAAACTGCCACTTAAGATTTGGATAACCTACGAATTATGGAATGCAGGGGCCACGGCTTTAAAGCCTAGGCTACCCCTGATCAAACTTCAATCAACGAGATATCAATTTTTCTCCCAATAAGCGGTGGTTTAACGTCAAGATTGATTGGGGAGTCAAATTGAAAGATCTCCTCTGCTTACTGTTGTAAGTCGTGACGCATCGTGTTAATTATTTCTTCTTTCGAGTCTCTGTAGCGCTCATACTGCTGCAGAGTTAAAGTGCCGCGCAGAATGTCGTCTTTTTGTTGCAGAATTGCTTTGATAGCCTGAATTTTAAACAAAAGCATACTGGGGGCTGCTTTTAGGATCGGTTCTACTTTTTCCGCATAGGCAAGGTTGATACTGTTGATTTTGCTGGTCTCATCTGGAGTGAGACCAAGCTTTTCCTGCATAAAGCGGGTTTGCACTGTCGCGCGTTGAATGGGTGTGGTTTTAAGCAGTATCGTTAGATCATCGGCCGTAACACTCAGCGGCAGTAACAACAAAGCCAGTGCAAGCAATGGTTTTAAATGGCGCATATATCTCCAAAATGTTTATTTAAACACTCGCTATAAATCATAGCGCACTGACTTGCGGGGATTTAAACCACCAAACCGATTTATACCGAACCAAACCCGATGGTAGCAGGCACAGGGATGTGCGGCAATGTTGCCAGGACTGACAGGCCATGTGACAACTGACCATCTTTAGGCCAACCATCCTGAAAGCGATTCAAAATGGCTTTCAGCGATAATCGGCAAAACCACGGCCTGTGCCGCGATCGGGCTAAAACCGGCGAAACGCGTCTTAATCAGGTTCTATTTGGACAATTATCTTCAACATTCGGTTCAAAATGATGTTCCAAATATTAATGCCAAGCTCACAACAGCACAATTAGAGCGGCTGACGCATCAATGCCATATCATTGAAATGGGCATTGATTCCTTCAGCTTTAAGCAAAGTCACTGCCGCTGCCAAGGAGGGCATCAAATTCAGGGAGTCGTCTAAACGAGACATGCCAACCAATCTCACCGTTGAGGTTGCCCAACAAAGTAATCCCCGGGCTTCTTCAACCCCGTTAATATATAGTTAGGCCAACTGGATGTTTTATACAAAATACATCTCTTTTAGAAAAACATCGACAACATAGGAAAACATTATGAATCACATTACCCTCTACGCTGCATTGGCCAGCGCAATATTAATATTCACCTTACTTAGCTCACCTGTTAATGCTGCTTTAGTTAAATACACTTATACCGGAAATCCATTTTCTTCCACTTATCCAGAAACTGAAGTATCTCCTGGCGTAACAATTAAATTTACTGTCGACGAAGAGTTGCTGCCTAAAAACGGTCACGTTATTCTTGATGCTCATGACTATTCCCCCACTGGGATACCGTTTGACTTTTCCTTCAGCTATATAGGCCAATACGGGCCAAGAATAGATGCATCAACCATTTTTATAGATAACTTTGGAGTGGATCCTCATTTTCAGTTATACACCGACTGGGGTGCCCGTATAGAATTCAATACCGACGCTGATAGACATCTTAGTGGTTACTGGAATGCAAATGCCTTCTTAAACGTATATGGGCGTCCTGGATTATTAGGCAGTTTATTAATCAGCTCAAATCCTTTCTTAGATTCTGTAAACGACAGCTCAATAGCCAACAATCCTGGCACCTGGACACGAACAGTAACACCAGTGCCACTTCCTGGTGGGTTACTGTTTTTTGTTTCTGCTTTATGCGGTTTATGCTGCCCTTCTTTCAAGCAATTTTTAGCCCGAATGATGATTACCAATTACCTAACACCCCAACATTTTCCTACACCTAACCACCACAAAATCCCGCAAAAACAACGCTAAAAATACCGGATTAGTTGCGCAATAGCGTTTTATTAAACGACGGTCTTGCAGCATTCGGTACAACCACTCAAGCCCTGATTTTTGCATCCATACCGGCGCACGACGAACATGTCCTGAGTGAAAATCAAACGCCGCGCCCACGCCGACTTGCACCGGCGCGTTAACTTTTGCTAAATGCGCGGCAATCCACTTTTCTTGCTTGGGCGCCCCCAGCCCCACCCACAAAAAATCGGGTTGATGCTCATTAATCAAAGCAACCAACTGCTCATCTTCTTCAAGCGATAACGGTCGAAATGGCGGCGAATGCCAACCAACGATATTTACGCCCGGATAACGCGATTGCATAATACTGACCAAATCCGTTAATACCTCATCTTTACCGCCCAGAAAAAAATGCTTCCAACCATGCGCTCGACCTTGATCCAAGCAACGCAACATTAATTCCGGTCCACACACTCGTTCCTTAATCTTCGCTCCATGCACCGCGCGTGCATACCACACCAAAGGCAAACCATCCATGGTAACTAACGACTGCTGGTTAATCGCCCGTAAATCGGCATCAAATCGGCTAGTTACTACCGTATGCACATTAGCAATACATACCTGATGCGGCTGGCCCGAGGCTATCCAATGCTGAAACAATTCCAGACTATATTGGTAGTCAATGACGGGGAACTTTAAACCCAGAATGTTAAATGTGTCCGGGCATTCCCCGGCGTTTTCGTGCAAAATCAAATCGTGCATTTAATGCCCCGTGTGGGTATTTATTTTTAAGGAAAAATTTATGAAAGTTTTATCAGGCCTGGCGATTATAACAAGCTTGTGCTTCAGTTCTGCTGTCATGGCGACAGATTACTATGTTAATCCAAATGGTAATGATTCATGGGCGGGTACCTTAAAGACGGCCAACGCAAATAAAACCAATGGACCGTTTAAAACCATTGAACGCGCCAAACAAGCCATTAGGAATTTAAAGCAAAACAATACCTTTAATGACAAAGTTAACGTAAACATCGCCACAGGACTTTATTACCTAAGCGCACCACTTAATTTCAACTTAACCGATTCAGGGTTACCAGATAGAGAAATAGTCTGGCAAGGCGAACCCGGCGCCCAAGTAACAATAAGTGCCGGCATACCCATTACCTGTAAAAAACGCAACACCACATTTTGGGATTGCCCCCTCACAAAACTGCCTGTTAGTAACGCCTATTTCGATACTTACCGAATCAAAGGCAACACCCCAAAATTTGAATTATTTGTGAATGATCAAAAAATGGAATTAGCCCGCTGGCCTGACACAGACTGGGCGCATATAAAATTGCCGTTAGATAAAAATACGCAATTTTCAGCCATGGAAACATTACCCGCCTTAACTGATGACATTAAAGCCGCCCAAGTGCATATATTTGCCGGCAATGATTGGTACGACCAATACATTGGGGTTGACTCAGTCAATAAATCAGCCAATACCATTAAGCTTTCCGCAACAACAAACTATGTTTTAGATAGTGGCAGACGCTTTTATATTCAAGACTTACCTTCTTTGCTAAACGCGCCGGGCGAATGGATTTACGATGCCGCGACCAAAAAAATCAGTTTTGTGCCCCCGGCAGGCGAAACCCCCACGGTGTCTATGCTGTCATCATTACCTAATATCATCATTGCAGATGGCGCTAATTATTTAACCTTCAAAAATATCAGCTTCCAACACAGTACCAGCACGGCCATAACCATAAAAAATTCACGCAACATTGTGTTAGATCAATTGGATGTCAATAGCGTCGGCGGCAAAGGCGTGGCAATAGTAAATGGCGAAAATATGCTACTGAGCAACAGCAAAATTCATCACACAGGTGCAAACGGTGTTGATGTTGCTGGGGGTGACAGAAATACTTTAAAAGCATCCGGCCATGTGATTAATAACAACCACATCCATCACATCGGTACAACGATATTGACCTACGCGCCAGGTATTCAGTTAGCAGGAGTAGGGACAAAAGTAACTCATAATTTATTAGAACAAGGTGGAGGTAGTGCCATTCAGATTACCGGTAACGAGCACCTGATTGAAAAAAATGAAATTCATCACTTTTGTTTACAAGCCTCGGATTGCGGAGCAATTTACACAGGCCGTGACGGGTCATTTCGCGGCAATGTCATTCGTAACAACTACATTCATGACATTATCGGTTACGGCATGAAGAGCGTGGATGTGGCAAAAAACCAAGTGGTCTATCAATCACCGGATGGTGCTCGCGGAGTTTACTTAGATGATGGTGCCAGTGGTTTTGATGTTAGTGGCAACATCTTTGAAAATGCCGGAGTTATGGCCATTCAAGTGGGTGGCGGGCGAGACAATAAAATTGTCAACAATTACATTAAAACCAATGATTATGCTATTTGGGTCGATTCTCGTTGGCCAACTTATGATTGGAATCAAAATCAAAAAAATCTTGATACCTCACCTTATAAAACCAACATTTGGCAACAAAAATATCCTGAACTGGCTCTCCCAATGCATAATAAAAAATGGCCGGAAGGCAATAGGATAGAGCGAAATATTATCATTACCACTAATCCAAGTGGCTTATCACTTCACTATTTTATGCCTATGTATTCCACTATCATTGCAGATAATTTAATCTGGTCCCCCACCGGCAAACTGTCAGTTCTTTACAATATACTGGATGCTAATTCAGGGGTGAAGTCGGCATCTTGGACGGAATGGGTCGGACAAAAAATTGAAAAAGGTAGTCTAGTGGCTGATCCTTGCGTAATAATTGCCAACAAAAAAATGACCTCCTGCCCAGTGTCACCTATCAAAGATATTGGTTTTACTCCGTTACCAACTGATATAGGTTTGATTCAGTAATCAAGTATTTTCATCTGGTTCCAGAGATAGCCTCAAGTAAATCCTGAAGCAAGATGCTTTCATTGCGCTCTCAAGCTTTGGCTTGGGAGCGCGTAAAATAGTTTTAACTTATGCTGGAAAAGCGGGGCAAGCAATCCCCCGCCAAGTTTCATTAATCAACTAAACTGCATCCCTTTCCGTTTACTGCAAGACCACTTGCGGTGCCTGCGCAATTATCTTGGGAATCTGCTACACCATCATTATCTGAGTCATGCAAGGTGGTCTTTTGAGTAAAAACTATACGACCCGAACGTGGCGGCACTGAAATCGGCCATACCGCAACATTAGCTTCAGGAAAAACATGATACTGCGAGCACAACCCCGGATCAGTCAATTTTGTAGGGCAATCCACTGTTTTATCCACATCAGTCTTGTTAACTAACAAATCGGTGCGTGTGAGAACAGAATCGTATGGCACTATTTCAATATTGGCAATCCATAGGTCCTGATTCGTAGCGAGTCCTACAAAGTCAAATCTTGCGCCTTGATTAGCGATAGCTGGGTTGTTTGCAGTCGCTGTAGCCTCAAAGATAAACGAATGGCGTTTCCAATCTGTCGATGGGGTAATGTTATAGGGCACTTTCATCAATGGCTTATAATCGGTGGGGCCTGCAACACGGACGAGCGACTTTAAATTGGCATTTACCGATGTTGTCTTGAGATCAAATGTTATTCGGTAAAATTTGCCCTTTGTAATCGTAAATTGTGGACTAGAAACCATTGTGTCTGATGCACCCGCAGTAACATGCATACAGTTAACACTCACCGGTAAACACCCCTCTAAAATCTGGCTTGCCTTAGGGGCAGTAGCATTCCATGAGCTCCATCCTTTTAATCCAGTAGAAAAATCACTGTTAAGCACGAAGTCCTTACCGATTATTCCTTGAGTCAATGAAGGCAATGGCGCAGGTGCGGCACTGTTTAGGTCATTATTTCTCGGTTGCCCGGCTGTATTTTTTGCCGCCTGCCATTCATTGAGTGTGTAAGCATTTGAAAGACCTGATACATTGTTTTCTCTGACTATGTAAGGCGAATAAATTGTTGAGTAGTAGTTGTCAGCGTAAGTTGCAAATTTAGAAGCATCTGGAGAGATATAAGAATAAAACGAGTTGGAAATGGCTACGTCGTCGATAGTTGGAAAGAATTGATTTTTAGTAATGATATTTCCAGATATTTTGGCACTTGCTATACGTTCTTCTTGCTGCCGAAGAAGCCATCCTTCGGCACCGTAAAGAATATTCCCACTGATAGTATTTTGACCGCTTTTATACAAATGGATTGAGTTTGTGCCACCTTTGACAGTATTACCAGTCACGGAAATCCCAGAAATTCCTTCGTCAAGATAGATCCCGTTAGCAAGTCTCCACATTGAATCTGGAGCGCCAGTCATGTCGCCGGACACGTCGAGAACCAAGTTGTTTCGGATTACAGTTTTTAGTGACTTGGGAGAAGCATAAATTGCTCCACAATCATTTATATTTAAACATGCCCGCTCAACTACATTTGAATCTATGTCATTATCCTTGCCGCTAATAATGCCAAATCCTCCGATCCCGGATAAGACATTATTGGCAATAATTGACCCCATACCACTATAGATTGCAGATGTTGCTACCATGGGTAATGAAATTCGTTTCCCTGCCTTAACCAACACTCCAACCTCAGATAACTCATTATTTTCAATAAAGGCATTCGTAGAGCTATCGACATTCAAGGCCGAAAGACCTGATGACATAGCGACTCTGCTGATGCTATTGCCCGATATAATAGGATTTATAGATGACCAACCAAAAATAGCCTGACCACTGATGTCATGAATGGTAAGAGACTGCAGCGTAACGTTTGAGGAGCTACTCATAAGTACACCGCTAGTAGCACCTTCAATTTCAATATTTTCAACCGTCATATTTGACTTGTGTCTCAAATCAATCGCAGTGTCTAAGGTAGCTATAGAAACCTTATTACCTGGATTTTCGTTAGTAGGCGTCCATAAATACATCGTTTGTGTTGTTTCGTCGAAAAACCACTCTCCTGGCGAGTCCAGCATCCATAACGCATCATAAAAATAAAATCCCCAGCCAGCCCATGCTAGGTTATATAGGGTATTAGGCGTTATTGATAAGTCACTGTTGGTTAAGCTGCTCACTGTATAGTCGTTGATACGCCAGTTAGCCTCTCTTAGCCTGAGTTTCGTACCAGCATCAATTATGCCGTCTACAGGAAGTTTTAAATCAGGAACAATAATTTTAGAATTGACTTTTCGATTTTCTGCATCCCTGAACCAGGGGGAAGCTGCAGCGGTTCTAAGATAGATAGACTCGGGTTTTGCCGCATCATGTCCTGCATTGGGATGATGTGCGATAGTTACCGGATAGCCATCAAACACAACCGAGCTTGGCTTAGCAAGGGTGCCACTCTCCTGCACAGTGGCGTAACTCACATAGATTTGCTTAGTTTTCGGCACCTCTATATCAAGTCTTGCATATGGCAGTGTCTGTGTGGAAGTGAATTCAACATTAACGTTTTGCCATTGATCGCTACCGACAATTGGCTTAACTAAGCCTAGTGTGCGGTAAGAATTACCATGTTCGCGAACGATTAACCTAACTGAGGTGCCGCTAGGTACGAAAATGGACGCCGTTAAAGAATACTTTTTGCCTCCTATCAAAGGAAACCAACGACTGATAGCGAGACTGGTATTTACAGAAGTACCGGCAAGAAAATTCATGCATCCAGCTACCGACTGTGGACAGCTTGCATTAAAGGTCTGACTCGCATCGGATGGCCATTTGGACCAATTTGCTACAGATTTGGACAGATCGCTATTAATTATCAGATTTTGAGGCAAAGCGGCTTTCCAAATATTACCTTTGTATGGTTGCCAACTATAAGCGGAGATTGATCGAAAGCCGGTGATTTTAGGTTTGTCAGCACATTTTAAAGGATATGACCCAAAGTAGATTTGGGCTGCAGTTGTACTGTTACTGGACGGTTTTAAAGTTTCATACCAAGACTGCCCACAACTAAACAAAACTTGGTCTCCCGGTTTAAGGGAAGCGGTGTTGACCCGGGCGATACTTTGCCAAGGACCGTTGGTGGCGGAAACTGCTGATGTTGTGCCGCTATTGCTATCGTTACCATTCAAGGCATCAACGTAGTAGGTCACGGCAATTGCATTAGAGCAGCCCAAAGTCGCCATCATTAGCAACAAATAACTAAAATATTTCATTTTTTCGTACCTTTCACGTATTTAAGAATTGAACCAAGTTTGCATAACCACATTGATATTTTAGTTACAATACCGATTTTTCTGGCATCGACTTTAAAAAACTGCCGTCAACTGCTCCTTTTAAAAAAGGGAACCTCGAAAAACCCACTCCGCTCATGGTTCGACAAGCTCTCGGCAACTGCTCCTGCGTCGCTTAGCGCGCCTACTTTTGGTGCCCTACCTCCTGCATCCTTGCAGTCGACCACGAACGGAACTTATTGATTTATATAACACCGTTCGCATTTATGCCCTGTGGGTACTGAGTTTATCGAAGTGCAGGGTTTTTCGAGGTTCTCAAAAGCAGAAGAACAGGATGCCTTACTTTTAAAGCCACATCGTTAACTGTGCAGAAGTTAGGCGGTGGTTTTGTGAGTTGGCCGCAAGCCCTCAACCAACCACATCACTCCCTGATTGCTGATGGCCTAACGCGCAGTCTCCAGCTTGGAGCCAGGCAATTACAACTTCCTTTGCATCAACAAACAACCCTCAATGCCTTTAGCAAAATTCTCTACCATATTTTGCAAAGTGAAGCGCTGCGCGCCAGCCAGCGCGCCAGCTTGCAGCTGAGCATAGCGCGCTGGATCTTGCAATAAAGTGATAATAGCTTCGGCATAAGCGTCAGCATCACCATGCACTACCAAGCCATTTTCGCCATCTTTAAGATAAGCAATCTCGGGGCTATGGCGGGCATCGTCAGTGGTAACCATTGGCACACCGGCACAAAATGAATCCAGCACATGCAAGCCCACCAACCCCGGATTCAACACCACATGGGCTAAACGAAAATAAGCCGCCTTCTCAATGCCTTTGCGCACGCCGACCCAATGTAACCAAGGCCGTGATGCCGCAGCCTCTTTAATTTCTGCGGCACTCGGGCCATCGCCAATGACCAGCAAATGGAAGCCAGGTAAAGCTGCATGAATCTTGTCAGCAGCGGTCACCATATAATCCAGGCGTTTGTCGGGGTAAAGTGAACCGCAAAATAAACCGACATGCGCATTTTTTGGTAGGCTCAATTCGCCGCGTAATTCCGAAAGACGAGCATCGGAAATTGAGGCCAAATCAGCCAGAAAAGCGTCATTATCAATGGCATTATCCAGTACCGTAATCCGCTCAGTCGGGTAAGCGTCAGCAAGCAGAATATCTTTGGTCATATCGGTGTAAGCAAACCACCAATCGACCCGGCCCACTAAAAATTGCTTCCACTTTTCCAGTAAGCCCGCGGGACGATCGGTTTGAAAATTACGACCATGCCCCCAATATCCCACTTTGGCTTTATGCAGGCCCCGCAAAAAAAGCCACGGGTAATTAGACAGCAACCGATTTTCCTGCATCACCACCACCAAGTCAGCATCGTTATGGTTTGCTGGAAACGGCTGCCAAAGCACATCTTTATTGCAGATAGAAACATAGCGATTTACCACCACATCTGCCCAAGGCAACGTCCCGACATCTCGCTTTATTTCTTCATTTTTGGTTGGTTGTCCGTGTACCAAATGCAATTTTATTTGTCGTGCTTCGCAAGCCTTGCGTAGACCTTCAAAAAAGCCCATCCGATAATGCAGTAAACGATGTTGCAGAATAACTACTTTTTTCATTTGTTTACCCATTAGTTACTTGAAACGTTAATCATTGAACTTGGCTCGATAAGCCAATGATCATACCCTCGTTCGGAAGATAGAAAACGGCCGGAGTGAATAGCAGCTTCATGCTGTTGAATGGTCTTATCATCTTTAAAGCGCATACCAACCTTTTGCGCAGGATTGCCGGCCACAATTTCATAAGCAGTCACATCACGTGTAACTATCGCTCCGGCAGCAATAATTGCACCACGGCCAATTCTTACACCGGACAATACAACAGCACCGAAGCCAAGCCAGACATCTGATTCAATGACAACCTTTTCCGTTCTAAACGGACTGGGCGGCTTGCTGCTCCCTATCCACGGTGAAAAACGCACCGGAATTCCAACCGCCCGAAAATCATGATCATGCCGCCCAACCAACGCCACACGATTAGCGATCAAAACATAATCGGCAATTTCTGCGTTGCATTCCACCAGTACATCTTTGCCGATGTAAACGCCGTTACCGATAGAAATAGACTCTGGAGCCCAAAACCGGCTACCTGCGCCGATATGAAGGTCGCTGCCAACATGACATATATTTTTTGATTTCAGTACTTTCAAACGGGTTTGCAACCGCCGTCCGGCAGCTAACAGGATATTTAGCATTGTTATAAATTAAAGAATAGTTAACGAGGGAAGAATTCAAAAAACAATTGGGCTCTAGCTCCCTCTAACTAATAGCATGGAGAAGTAAAGATAAATTGGAAGGTTTCGAGGTGTCCAATAGTCAACCTTGACCAATTGATGCCCGCCGATAGCCCTTTACGCCTATGGAGTAAAAATAACTCATCAAAAATAAAAGCCACATAAGGCTAGTATTTCTAAGAATACTAGCTTCTGACATATTATGCATAAGCACTGCGGCTACTAAGCCAGCAAAAATAATATAATCATTATTACCTATACGTGCTAGCCTTAGAAGCGAATAGAATAATTGTACTATTAATAGAGCAAAGAAAAATATGGACACTAATCCACCACGGACAAGTAAATCAAGATAACCATTATGTAGCTGCCCGAATCCAAGATGATATTGACTTAGAAATGTTCTGAGGCTGTCATAGCTCCAACCCAACAAAGGTTTAGCGAAAAACCCCTTAAATCCCAGATCCCACAGACTTGAGCGACCAGATATTGAAGAATCCCTGCCAATTGCGCTAAAGAAATATTTCTCAGTAAATAGTTCAGGATTTATAATAAAAAATACCATTAAGCTTATAATTATAATAAAAATACCCAAAATAATCTTTATAAGCTTTACACTTCCATTAGATTTATTAATAAAAGCAAACCATGCATTGCCAAGTACCAATGCTGTCGAAAGTAGAATAGAAGTTATACTATTTGCTTTATATAGACAATAAAAAGTAGCAATGAGTGTAATAATGGACAACAAAGAAATCCATTTTTTATTATTAGTATAGAAAAATGTACTCAAGGCAACCCAGTTCGTGAATATGCAGATAGCTCCTAATGTATTAGGGTGACCAGTTAAACCTTTCCAGCGACCTATAATACTAACGTCGTAAATATTAGCCGATGTCATAAGCGCAATATCGGGCCTGAGCAGAGAAATAACAATTGTTGTCAGTATATAAATAAACAGGAGAATAAGTAACAGCTTAAAAGTTTTATCCTTATCCTGGA
>Ga0208626_1000522_pt1 | contig 12165 bp, 10 predicted proteins | sample LakWasMet10_HOW4_2_FD_183860 | JGI IMG/M metagenome (GOLD analysis project Ga0208626, IMG submission 183860) | Freshwater sediment methanotrophic microbial communities from Lake Washington under simulated oxygen tension - Sediment Metagenome... | ecosystem: Environmental > Aquatic > Freshwater >... | reverse complement strand
GGTATTCGATCCGAAAAAAGCCTCTTTTTTCATCGGCAGCGAACGCGTCACGTTCCGTATGAGAAGCCCAATGCCTCCTTGGCGCAGAGGCTTGTTCCGCTTCTTATTCCATAACGCCTCCAGCCCGATCGAATTTTTCAAAATTCCGGTCGACCGCGTGGTCGAGCTCGGTATTCGTATCGAACTGTAGATCACGTTGGACGGAGGCATGGCTATACTTGGGTTTTGTTGGATGCTGGCTGAGGGCTAAGGATTAAGGCTTGTGCGGCTGCCCGCCCCCTGACTCAAATATCGACACAGTGACCCGTCATCTTTGCAGCAGTGAAACGCACAACTCAGTTCCCCTTGGGAGGAACTGGGTTGGCTACGCCCCCCGGCATCCATGAGCAAAATTTGGTGATTCTATCTATGTCATTTTTTCCTGACTTCTCCCTATCTATGACATAATTGAAAATCACCTTTTTCATTATCGTTACCATTCCCCATGACTATCTCAACGGGACGCTGGAGTCTCATTTTCTGGACCAGCCTCATCGCCATCCTATTCCTGGCCTTAATGCCTGCCGGTCCCGAAATGCCCACGACCGGTTGGGACAAGCTAAACCACCTCCTCGCTTTTGCCGTTTTGGCTGTTTTAGGGCGTCAAGGCTATCCGGGGCGTAAGCCGGCCGTGTTCATTGGCTTGCTGTTTTATGCGGGACTGATCGAAGTCTTACAGTCGTTCACGCCCGACCGCTTTGCAGAATGGGCGGACCTGTTTGCAGATGGGCTTGGGTTAATCATCGGATGGGGACTGGATGGCCTGTTCCGCAAACTGATTCCTCAGGCTGAAAGGTAATCGTTGGCAGTGCGCTCACGGTGCGATACGCCCTGTGACTCTCAAACAAGCCACTCCGCAAGAAAAACATAAAATCTACGTGCTCAACTCTATTGCAGGAAAACCTAATGGAATCGAATCGCTATACACGGGGACAAGACATGCTCTCAAGTATCCATGGACATATCGGCGAAGGTGTCATGGAAATACTCAAGGATATTGCTCCTGATTTTGCGCGCCTCATCATCGAATTTCCATACGGCGACATTTATTCACGCGGAATTTTATCGCCTAAGGAACGTCAAATAGCGACCATTGCATCGCTCACAACGCTTGGTAATGCGCCTACTGAATTGAAGGCCCATATTCAAGGGGGACTCAATGTCGGATGCACTCGACAAGAGATTATCGAATTGATTATGCAAATGGCTGTTTATGCCGGTTTTCCCGCTGCCCTGAATGCAATTCTGGTAGCGAAGGAAGTTTTTGAGGAACTCGATAAAAACAAACAGCCGGAATAACAAAATCTATACCGACCTATCGGCTCTTTTGCTTTTTGAGCCTTGAGTTGAAAACACAATTCTCACGGTCGCCTAACCCTAGCGCTGTGTGAGCCGATCCCATGCCCCTGAAACAGGGCTATGCCCAATAATATTTTCCACCCTCTGGAGGGTTCCTGCAGATGAATACCCTGCGCTCGATTTGTTTAGTCCCTGCGCTGTTTGGTACGGCACTGCCGTCCCATGCCGCAGCTACGCCGGATACGCATATTCATGTGATCGTGTCCCTGGTCGACAATGCATCGCAAGGCATCGTGCCGGTTCCCGCGAAAATCGGCAATGGCGATGATCCGCGCACCAATCTCTATTGGGGCGCACTTTACGGCGTGAAAACCTTTTTGAGCAAGGCCGATGGCTGGCGCAAGTTGGGATGCACACAGGACATTAGCGACACCATCCTGGAGCGCTGCGAGTTTGCCTGGCAGGACAAGCTGACCGTGACCGCCGAGGCCTATCGCGGCCGCCGGATCGACCAGGCGATGCTCGACTTCATGCAGCAAGCCGCGACGCCGCCCAATCCGGCAAAACGTGAAATGGTGGTGTTCATCGGCCATGACGGCTTGATGGACGAACAAAACCAGCCCATCGTCAATCGCTTCCCCAAACATGCCGGGCACGACAAACAAGCGGTTGTGCTGGCCTGCATGAGCAACATGTTTTTCGCCAACCATCTGCGCGCCGCCGGATCAAGGCCGGTGGTCACCACCTATAGCTTCATGGCGCCGGAAGCCTATGTGTTGGAAGCGGTGGCCCGGGGTTTTGCCAATCAGGCGAGTGAAGAGGAACTGCGCAGTTCTGCCGGCATCGCTTACGCCAAATACCAGCGCATCTCGGCCAAAGCGGGCAAGTCTGTTTTTGCTGCAAAAAAATCAGGCTAGACTTGGGTGCCGGACGGGATTATTCATCCTGCCCTGACTGTTTGGGGAGATTGGGCTGAACGATAATTTGCGTAGTCGAACAGTCTTCAAACAATTGCGGCGAGTTTACAGATCCCGCCGCAAACGGACGCATCACATGTGGGAGCGCTTTTTAAGCGCGATCATGGGCCCTGAGTCGCGGTTGCAAACCGCTCCCACCTCGCGCCGACTCTCTCGGGAAATTATTTTGACGGCATCCTTAGGCAGTTCGGCAAAAGCGGGCAAGTCTGTTTTTGCTGCAAAAAAATCAGGCTAGACTTTGGTGCCGGACGGGATTATTCATCCTGTCCTGACTGTTTGGGGGGATTGGGCTGAACGATAATTTGCGTAGTCGAACAGTCTTCAAACAATTGCGGCGAGTTTACAGATCCCGCCGCAAACGGACGCATCACATGTGGGAGCGCTTTTTAAGCGCGATCATGGGCCCTGAGTCGCGGTTGCAAACCGCTCCCACCTCGCGCCGACTCTCTCGGGAAATTATTTTGACGGCATCCTTAGGCATTAAGGTCTGTCGAAGGTACGTGCGTACCTTCTCAAGCGTTCCGATGAATCAAACACCCCAAAGATACGCGGGAGCGTACCCTTTACACGCCTATCAAAAGAACCCGCGTCAGCTGGTCGACTTCGCATGCGCCGAAGCCAGGGTTTTGCGCAGTTCGGTTTCGCATTGCTCCAGTTGCGCGACCGCTTCGCCGCGCATCCTCTTGCCTTCGTCGGCGATCTGCAGGCTTTCCTCTATCGTCGCGATCAGCGTTTGATCGGCCAAAGCGGGCAAGTCTGTTTTTGCTGCAAAAAAATCAGGCTAGACTTTGGTGCCGGACGGGATTATTCATCCTGCTCTGACTGTTTGGGGAGATTGGGCTGAACGATAATTTGCGTAGTCGAACAGTCTTCAAACAATTGCGGCGAGTTTACAGATCCCGCCGCAAACGGGCGCATCACATGTGGGAGCGCTTTTTAAGCGCGATCATGGGCGGCCATGCGAACACTGCCTTGAGTCGCGGTTGCAAACCGCTCCCACCTCGCGCCGACTCACTCGGGAAATTATTTTGACGGCAGCCTTAGACAGTAAGGTCTGTCGTAAGGTACGCTGCGCGTACCTTCTCAAAGCGTTCCGATGAATCAAACACCCGAAAGATACGCGGGAGCGTGCCCTTACACGCCTATCAAAAGAACCCGCGTCAGCTGGTCGACTTCGCATGCGCCGAAGCCAGGGTTTTGCGCAGTTCGGTTTCGCATTGCTCCAGTTGCGCGACCGCTTCGCCGCGCATCTTCTTGCCCTCGTCGGCGATCTGCAGGCTTTCCTCTATCGTCGCGATCAGCGTTTGATTGGCTTTCTTGACCGTTTCGATGTCGAATACGCCGCGCTCCAGTTGTTTACGGGTCTCGGCATTGGCCAGCTTCAGGTTTTCGGCGTTCGCGGCCAAGAGCTCATTGGTCAGATCGGTCGCCGCCTTGACCGTTTCGGCCGCCTGTGAAGAGCGGTAAATGGTCACCGCCGTCGCCAGTTGCTGGCGCCATAATGGCACGGTGTTGACGATGGTCGAATTGATCTTGTTGACCAGGCCCTTGTCGTTTTCCTGCACCAGGCGGATGCCGGGCAGGCTTTGCATCGAAACCTGCCGGGTCAGGCGCAGGTCATGAAGGCGGCGCTCCAGGTCGTCGCGGGCCGCGCGCAGGTCGCGCAAGGCCTGCGCGGCGATCACGTCGGCGCTGGCTTCGGCCTGCTTGGCCTGTTCCGGAATGACGACCTCGTCCAGTTCGCGCAGCTTCTCTTCGCCTGCGGCGATATAGTCCTCCAGCGTATGGAAGTAATCCAGATTGGCCTGATAGAGACGGTCCAGCGCGGTGATGTCGGTCAGCAAATGGGTCTTGTGCCGCTCCAGCTTGTCGGTGATCGTATCGATCTGCTTGCGCACTTCTTCGTATTGTTGCAGGAACTTGACGACCGGTTTGGCCCTGCCCAGCAACTTGTCGAATAAACCCTGCTTCTTGTTCGGGTCCAGATCGTCGACTTCAAACCCGCGTATCGTCGCGACCATTTCATTCAGGTCATTGCCTGCGGGGCCGATGTCCTTGTTCTTGACGCCCTCCAGCATGCGGTCCGAAATCGTGGTCAACTGCTCCTGCGCCTTGCTGCCGAAAAAAATGATCGACTGGGTATTGCTGAAATCGATTTCGTTCTGCAACTGCTGAATGCGCAGCTGCTTCTCCGGCGGCGCCTTGGCGAGCGGGACGATTTCGGCGGTAACGCCGGGGACAATTTCCTTCGCTACGGCGCTTTCCGTTTCTTGAGCCGTCGTGTTTGTCTGCTGTTCACTCATGTTTATCCTCTATGGTTTGACGACGTTAAAGAATGCCTTCCCGTTTGAGCTGCGTGCTCAATACTTCGATTTTCACATCCAGGTCAAAAACATCCTCTTCCAGCAATTTTTGATGCTGTTCCTGGAATACCTCTTCCAGCGTATCCAGCACATTGCGGAAATTCTGTTCCAGTTCCCCGGATTGGGTTTGCGGGTGGGTTTTGGCGTAACCTTCGGTCACCTGGCGGGCGCCGTCCAGATAGACATTCAGAAACTTGCGCGCGCGGCGGAAATCCTTCGGATCGGTCTCGATCTCCGCCAGAATACTGTCGGCAACTTCGCAAATGCGCTCGATGCGCCGGTTCAACTCGGCGTTGCGAATCTGCTTGTTGGCCTGCTCGATACGGCGGATGATGCGCGAAGAATCTTCGAGGGCCTGCAGGATTTCGTCGCCGGAATAGCCCGGTGCGGCGATGCTGATCTTTTCAGCCCGCGGATCGAAGCCGTAACTCAAATACATGCCGAGCAAGGCCCCGCCGGCAAACATCAGCGCCACCGGCAGCGAATGTCCCGCGCCCAGCCAGGCGACCATGCCGGTCGTCAGCGCAGCGATGACGGCGGCGATCGTTTTTAACGGCTTTTGGCTTGCGCGGGCGAGACGGTTATTGGCGTACAGATGCTCGGCTTGCAGCCCCTTGCGCAAGCACCAGGCGGCCAGCATGTAAAGCGTAAAACCGGAGGCGTCGACCAGAATGTCCAGCAACCGGCCTTTGCCCAAGGCGATGATCGTCGCCGGAAGCAGCGCCGCCGGCAAGAAATAAAGCAGCATGCCGCGCGGGGAATAGCGTTGCAAAAAGTCCGCGACCAGCCGTTTGGGTTTCCTGAGTTGATTCATCATTCGGCCTGCGAACGGTGGGTTACGGAGGATTCGGCAGCATAGTCGGCACCGGTCGGAAAAGATTTCACCAGCGCCTGGCAGGTCGCCAGCCCGATGGTCGCGAGCAGTACGATAAAACCAAGCAATCTGCGCAATATTACGGGCACCGTTATCATCTCCCATCAGCATTCGTTGTGACTTCATTATCCCACTACAACCCGGCATCTGTAAAACAGCGTAGGGGCCGTCTTGTGACCAAGTTAAGCTCCTTGAGTTTCCAGCCTTGCGGGATACGGTGATGGCCATATAAAACTTGCCCGTGAGAGCGCCGTCGTATGGGCCTGCGCTCAAAGGGCTTGTTCACGGCAAGCATCTTTGAGAAACTGGCTTTTTCTGCAACACGGCATAGCAATGCTCAAACTCAATAACTGGCCTCCCGTGCTTGGCGTCCTCGCCATGGTGGCCGCGGCAACGGCCGCGCTGTCAGTGTTCATCAAGGTGGCCGAGGAAGTGGTCGAAGGCGATACCCACAGGATCGACATGCAGATCATCCTGTGGCTTCGCGCCGCGGGCGATCCGAACGATCCGTTGGGCCCCAAATGGCTGGAGGATTTTGCCCGCGATATTACCGCACTGGGCAGTCCCGCGGTGCTGGGGCTGATCGTGCTGGCAACCTCTGTTTTTCTGCTCCTGTCGGGCAAGCGCCGGCTGGCGCTGTTCACGCTGTTTGCTGCGGGAGGCGGCACATTTGTCGTCTCGATTTTAAAAGAAGCGTTCGCCCGCCCCCGCCCTCAGCTGGCGCCGGACGGCCTGATGGTTTACATGGAAAGCTTTCCGAGCGGACATGCAATGGTTTCCGCGGTAGTCTATTTGACCTTGGCCGCGCTGATCGCGCGCCTGACTCCCCGGCCCCTGCTCAAGCTTTACATCATGGCCGTCGCGGTGATCCTGACCTTACTGGTCGGCTTCAGCCGGATCTATCTCGGCGCGCACTGGCCCAGCGACGTGCTGGCGGGTTGGGCCATCGGGGCGGCCTGGGCGCTTGGCGGCGGCGCATTGGCGCAAATCATGCAGCTGGATAAGGAGGGCGAAAAATGAAAGGACAACCCTTTTGCAAACGTTTGACGTTCGCCTTGAATGGAATCGGCCTGGCTTTTCGCCGCGAACCCAGCCTGCGCTTCCATCTCCTGGCGGCTTTCGCCGTCCTGCTGGTTCTGTTGCTCACCCAGGCTTCGGCTGTATGGTGGGCGATCGGCGCTGTGACCGTAGGCCTAGTGATCATGGCGGAGTTGTTCAATGCAGCCATCGAAACGCTGGCCGATCATCTGCATCCGCAGCAGCATCCGGAAATTGGCGCCGTCAAGGACATCGCCGCAGGCGCGGTGCTGATAGCCTCGATAGCCGCCGTTTTCGTTGCGGCGGCTTTTATCCTGCGTTGAAAAAAATTGCTGCTATAGTCATTTGTTTCAAATGGTATAAGCCTGGTAGAGGGCGCATTGCGCCCCTTTTCGATGCCAAATGACACCAGAAACCTTGGCAAGCGGAACAGATTATCCGCCGAAATGCTTTAGAATAACCCGAATATTCATCCGCCGTTCGAGCTTATTGAATGGTGCGCGGCGCGCCCCCTACAAGACTTGAGAAACGAATAACGCTCGGGGAAATAACATCGCCGCCCCTCTCGGGATCAAAAAACAACACCAAGGAGAACACTAAAATGCATGCCATCGAAACGCTCATCGCCACGCTGTCCGGCTGGGTCTGGGGGCCGCCAATGTTGACGCTGTTGGTCGGCACCGGCTTGTATCTGACCGTGCTGTTGCGAGGTCTACAGTTCCGCGCCCTGCCCTTGGCGTTTCGGCTGATCTTTCATAAAGACCACGGCCACGGCGAAATCAGCCATTTCGCCGCGCTGATGACCGCGCTGGCGGCGACGGTCGGCATCGGCAACATCGTCGGCGTCGCCACGGCGATTACCCTCGGCGGACCCGGGGCGGTGTTCTGGATGTGGATGACTGGCCTCGTCGGCATGGTGACCAAATATTCCGAGGCGGTGCTGGCGGTCAAATACCGGGAGAAAGGCGAGCACGGCATGCGCGGCGGGCCGATGTATTACCTGGCCAAGGGCGCACATCTGCCCAAGCTCGGCTGGCTGTTCGCGCTGTTCACCGCGCTGGCGACCTTCGGCATCGGCAACATGACACAGGCCAATTCCACCGCGAAAATTTTCGAGTCCACCTTCCATGTCGAACCGTGGGTCACCGGCCTGGTGCTGATGGTCTTGACCGCGCTGGTGATTCTCGGCGGCATCCGCTCGATCGGCAAATTCACCTCTGTGCTGGTCCCTTTCATGATCCTCGGCTATGTCGGCGCCGCGCTGACGGTGCTGGCGCTCAACGCCGCGGAAATCCCCGCCGCGTTTGCGCTGATCTTCGACCATGCGTTCGCCCCTTCGGCGGCCACCGGCGGTTTCGCCGGCGCCAGCGTCGCCGCGGCGATGCGCTTCGGCATTGCGCGCGGCGTTTTCTCCAACGAATCGGGGCTCGGCTCCGCGCCGATCGCCGCCGCCGCGGCGCGTACCCATGATCCGGTCAGGCAGGCGCTGGTCAGCATGACCCAGACCTTCATCGACACGCTGGTGGTCTGCACCATGACCGCGCTGGTGATCCTGACCGCCGATGCCTGGAAGCAAGGCGTTGCCCCCGGCCAGCTGACCAGCGCCAGCTTCGCCGAGACCCTGGGAGTCCCCGGCGAAATAATCATCGCCCTGGCCACCGCTTTATTCGCCTATTCCACGCTGATCGGCTGGAACTACTACGGCGAAAAGGCGATCGAGTATCTGTTTGGGGCGCGCTCGATTCGCATCTACCGCATCGCCTTCATCGCTACGGTGATTGTCGGGGCGATGATGGAACTGGAATTCGTCTGGAACTTCTCCGACTTGATGAACGGCATGATGGCGCTGCCCAATCTGATCGCACTGCTGATACTCTCGAAGGTCGTCAAGGAAGAGACCCATCGTTATTTCAAGCCTTGAGCCTGTCATTTTCGGGCGGCTTGGGCATGCCATGCTAAGGCGCTCTTTCTCGTTCTGCAAAAGGAAAAAATATGTTCAAAAATTTGGCTGCCGATGTCCTTGGTTTGAGCGACATCGGAAAGATCATTGACAAAAAAGATTTTGACAAAACCGATATCGATGAATATGTATTTCAAGAAGATAATGAGCGGATCTTTGTCGTTATCAAGTCGAAAACCGATGAATACTGTTTCACCAACAGGGCCTTCATTCATTTGGACGGTAATATTGCGGTAAGCAAGAAAAAGACTTTACATCGCTATCTTTACAAACATTATCCGGTCAGCCATGTTCGCATCGAAACGGCAGGAACGGTTGATCTTGATGTGGAGATCAAATTTAAAATCGGAGAGAAAGACATTTCGATTGATGTAGATAAAAAACAGATCGAACAGGTTCGGGACATCTACAAAGCGCTGTTTACGATTTCCGAAAAGTGTAAGGATATTCAAAAATATATGAACACATTGGAGCACACGCATGATGCGATCAATAAGATGTTTATGCTCCGCGAACTTCCGGAACAAGCGATCTTGAATCTGCCTGACATCATTATCCAGACCGTACATCAGGTCGAAACGAATTTCAATACCCGTAGAAACGAGATTCAAAACTATGATTTTGGCCCTATATTCGAACGCTATATCAAATGGTAAGCCTCATAGGGGCGCATAGCGCCCCTTTTCAATGCCAAATAACCCTGAAACCTTGGCAGCCAGAAATCGAATGACTGAGTGTTAGCCGATACTCGTCCCGATTCAGCCACCGGTGCGTCGAGCATAAAAAGCACGCACGACAGTTCTATCCCCCCAAATTCTTTGTCGAAACGATAACTTATCGTATCGTTTTAAAGACAAACATTAAGTTTTGATTAAAATAAACTTCGCGGCTCCGGAGCTTTTCGATGGAATGACTGTCCATACCAGCACAAACCAACGACTGTACACCGCGCGCTAGTCTATCCGAATGCCATTCGCTTAATTCTTAACGAATCGCACACGCGCACATGCAGAACAATAAATAACGAAGTTTGTGCGGATGAGGCGAAGAAGGGTCATGAACTCCAGATACCACCGACGAAATACGAATTGGCATAAACCCAAGACGCGAAGGGATTTCCTGAAATTAACCGGGATCACCGCGTTTATCCTGGGGATGAGCAACGCGCAGGCGGCAACGGTCAGGAAAGACATGATGCCCGATCCGGACCCTCCCTCTCAAACAGCTTATCGTAATAGCCGGACGATTACGCTGTTTCTGTGCGGCGACGTGATGACCGGCCGGGGTATCGACCAGGTGCTGCCCCACCCATTGCAGCCGCGGATTCATGAATCTTATATGACCTCCGCCCAGGGCTATGTGAAACTCGCGGAGGAAGCCAACGGCCCCATTCCGAAACCGGTCGACTTCGCCTATATCTGGGGGGACGCGCTGGCCGAACTCCGGCACACGGCGCCAGACGCCCGCATCATCAACCTCGAAACGGCGGTAACGACCAGCACCGAATATTGGCCGGGCAAAGGCATCCATTACCGGATGCATCCGAAGAACATCCCCTGCATTACCGCGGCGAAGATCGACTGCTGCATGCTGGCCAACAACCATGTGCTGGATTGGGGCTATGACGGCTTGGCGGAGACTTTAAAGACTTTGTCCGGCGCCAACCTGAAGGTTGCGGGAGCGGGCCAAAACCTGGCAGACGCCGAAGCGCCGGCGATTATCGAAGTCACAGGAAAAGGCCGCGTGCTGGTGTTCGGTTTCGGCGATGAAGGCAGCGGCATTCCCTCGCGCTGGGGCGCCCACGGCGACAAGCCAGGCGTCAACTTGCTGCCGGATTTGTCCGAGAGCACGGTGAGCCGTATCGCTAGGCGAATCTCGGCCCTCAAGCAGCAAGGCGATTGCGTGGTGGCTTCGATACACTGGGGCGGCAACTGGGGCTACGGGATAGCCGAGGCACAAAAAGAATTTGCGCACCGCCTGATAGACCAGGCCCGGGTGGACGTGGTGCACGGCCACTCGTCGCACCATCCGATGGGTATCGAAGTCTACAAGGACAAACCGATCCTGTACGGCTGCGGCGACTTTCTGAACGATTACGAGGGAATTTCAGGCTACGAGGAATTCCGCGGCGACCTCTCGCTGATGTATTTTGTGACCCTGGACCTGGAGACAGGAAAGCTGGTCGACTTGAGGATGACGCCGATGCAAATCAGACGCTTCAGCTTGAATTTTGCCTCATCTGACGATGCTCTCTGGCTGCAACAAGTATTGGACAGGGAAAGCCGGAAGCTGGGGGCGAGGATAGAATTGATCGATAAAGACAGGCGTTTAGCCTTGTCGGCCAGGTAGGGAAAAGCTCCCTCTCCGATCGGGAGATAGGAGCAGTCATCCCTAACTTAACAAATAAAAATCACCGTGGGAGCGACGCCTGCGTCGCGACTTGAGGCTTTAACGCGACGTAGGCGTCGCTCCCACCACTTGCCTATCGAGTTTCTAATCCCTACGGCCTACTGAAACTGCAATAGCAGAGTCACCATGCCCCAGGCCAAACCGCCGGCGGCCGGAATCGTCAAAATCCAGGCCCAAACGATCCGCTCGATGATCGAAAGCTTCAGTGCGTGCGGATTCTTCGCAAAACCTACGCCCATGATCGCGGTTGAAATGCTGTGCGTGGTCGAAACCGGCATGCCGAAGTGGGCGGCGGTCAGCAAAATGGTCGCCGAACTGGTTTCGGCCGCGAAGCCGTTGATCGGATGCAATTTGACCATTTTATGGCCCAGCGTTTTGATGATGCGCCACCCGCCTACCGCGGTGCCCATCGCCATGACCAGCGCACAAGTGAAGATAATCCAGGCATCGATATCTTTTTCGCCCCCATCCGGCCGCAGGAATTCGGCCCAGGCCGGCAATTGATCGAGCGTACCGGCACTGTTGGCGGTAAAAATCGACAACGCGATGATACCCATGGTTTTTTGGGCATCGTTGCTGCCGTGAGCAAAGCCCATATAACCGGCCGAAAGCAGCTGGGCTTTGCCAAACACAGCATTGACCCATTTCGGACGCGCCGCACGCGCGATTGCCCCGCCCAGGGAATTCATCCCGCTAATGATCCCCATTAAACTGCCCATGATCACGATGCCGAGCGTAAACCCCGCAATCGGCGAACTGACCATCGGGATCAAAACCTTCCACAGCAAGCCTTTGTTCTCGGTCCAGACCGCCGCGGTCTTCGACCAGATCAGCACATCGAAATTATTATGGCCTGCCGCCAGCGCGGCGCCGCATAAGCCGCCGATCAAGGCGTGACTGGAAGAGGATGGCAGTCCCAGCGCCCAGGTGATCAGGTTCCAGACAATCGCACCGACCAGCGCGCAGATCAGCACTTCGGAGGTGATCGTGACCAGGCCGGTATCGACGAGTCCCGAGGAAATGGTTTTGGCTACCGCCGTACCCGAGAACGCACCGACCAGATTGGTGGCGGCGGCCAAAATCACCGCCTGGGTTGGCGTCAAGACTTTGGTGGCAACCACCGTGGCAATCGAGTTCGCGGTGTCGTGGAAGCCGTTGATGAACTCGAAAACCAGCGCCGCCAGGATGACAAGCAAGAGCAGAGTC
>Ga0208626_1000521_pt1 | contig 12178 bp, 7 predicted proteins | sample LakWasMet10_HOW4_2_FD_183860 | JGI IMG/M metagenome (GOLD analysis project Ga0208626, IMG submission 183860) | Freshwater sediment methanotrophic microbial communities from Lake Washington under simulated oxygen tension - Sediment Metagenome... | ecosystem: Environmental > Aquatic > Freshwater >... | reverse complement strand
CTCCGGCTTTCCGATAGGTCGAACCCTGCGTTTCGATGATCGTAGCCAGCACAAAATCGCCGGAGTCGGGATCGAGATTGCGGAAAACATCGACCAGCGTGTACAGTTGATTGGCCATGGCGTCGGAATAAACTTTGACGGAAAGATTTAGGCTCGATTGCGCAGGAAAGTTCAGCGATTATCCTCCCTGGAGCAAAAAACGTCCAGCCGTCCAACAATGGAGGACGATCCGATCGGGCTCCGATGAGGTCATGGATCCTGGTGCGCACCGCGCACCTTAATGAATGCCACGCCTGGCAAAGACGTAGAATTCGGCGATAAACAAACCGATTTTTTACCAACGTGCAAAATAACGTGCTTAATCCAAGCTAAATAAGCCTTCTCGGCATCAATGTTAGAATGCCCTGGACGATTTTGTCGCAACCTAATTAGTTGCTTAGCCGATTGCCCGGAATAAATATTTCGAGAGCTGCGGCCTATTAGGAAGTGATAAATTTTCTTATGTAACTGATTAAGTTCAGTTTTTAATTTTTTGAAATGGATTAGGCAACTTGATCATGCAAAGTTTTGCGTCATTTAGGATGCATAATGTTAGTTAGCTTCTCGGAGTAGAAATCGAAACAATGGATGACGATTATCAAAACCCTCTACCGGGAAAAACATATATTAGCCCTTCACTCCAATCTTTTGGAGATAAGGACAGAAGGGTACGCATCGCCTCAAAAATACTGCCATCAGAAGATGGTTATGAATATGCAAGGGAACGCGATGAAGTTGTTTTGCGAAAAAAGCCAGATGCCAAAACATACATAACAGCGAAGTTTCTAGAAGATACTAGGCAAACCTTCGTTTTAACTGTCCAAAAGTTTGCATCAGAAACAGGGCAGCCATACGGTTCAGGATTTTCCTTTGTAGGAGAAGAAATAGGCAGGTTCTGTGAATTTCTAGCAAATATCCAGTCTGTGGATTTTAAGACTAGAGTCAAAGTAAATATCTCTGATGAGGAGCTTAGAAAAATAGCTTTAACCACTCACCAAGCAAAGGCCTTCCTAACGGAAAACCAGGATTTGTTTGCTGAAGTGCTAAAGTCTGAGGTTACAACAGAAGATCTAATAGCAGTAGGCTTCAGAAAGAAGCAGTTGAGCGTCTATAAAAATCTGCTGAATGACCAAAGCTACTTCGATGATTTAAAGCAAAAGAAAAATTGCTCAAATGAAGCGCTTTGGCAGAAATATTTCGAAAAGAATCCTTGGGTGTTTGGTTATGGCCTTGGCTACATATTCTTGTCAGCCCTAGATGACAAGAAGCTAGAGCAAGTAGTCCAAGGTCATAGCGTGGATTCACACGGTAAACGTGTTGACGCACTTATGAAAACAAAAGGCATTATCTCTAACCTTTGTTTTATTGAAATAAAGACTCACGCGACAGAATTACTTGAATCTAAGCCTTATAGATCTGGCTGCTGGGCACCATCGAAAGAGTTGGCTGGCGCTATTGCACAGGTGCAAGGTACCGTCGCTTCTGCTGTAGAGAATCTTTCTAGTAAAATCAACCCTAGCGATAGTGATGGCAACCCAACGGGAGAGGAAATTTTCAATTACCAGCCTAAATCCTACTTAGTAATTGGCAGTATGGGTGAGTTTGTATCAGAACATGGCGTAAATAAAGATAAATTAAGGTCTTTTGAGTTGTTGCGTAAAAATACATCAAATCCTGAAATCATCACATTTGACGAACTATATGAGCGTGCGAAATTCATTGTGCAGCACAACCAAAGCTAACACAGCGCTCCACCCGACCAAAAACCCCTACGCGGTTTTCGTCGGGTGAGCTGGGCGTTATGCCACGCCCCTTTCACAATTTCATTACAAGGAACAAAGAACAAAAATGAAAATGCATCCAAGGCTGCTACTTGTTTTCCTGTGCTTTTCTCAAGCATCTTATGCGGACTGCACAGACGTTATAAAACTCTCAAAAATCACAACTGAAGTAGTTCAAAACAAGGACTCATTTGAAAGCAATGCATCAGCATTTTGCAAGGAATACAAAAGCTCAAGCTCTTCTGCCAAATCTGCAACTTATGGGCTGAGCTACAAATTTCTTGCTGCATCAATGGGAAATGCAAATGCAAGCGAAACCGAGGTGGCAAGCAAGGTTTGTAGCAGTGATGCTTCGCAAGCTTCTCGCTCAGATGCTTATCGTCAATATGTTGAATCAATCTCCGACAAGGCATATTCGGCCTATGAGGCTTGCGAGCGTATGAAAGGTGCAAAAATGACTTTCACACTTAATAGCCTGCTAAATAAAAGCATCACAATATCTGTTGGAAATTCAACCAACGTAGCTGCACCCGCAGAAATTGCATTCGATACGTCTGGTGATGCGAAATGCGAATGGAAAACTAAAGGAGCATCGCAAGAAACACTTTCATTGCCAACAGGTAGCAGTGCGCTGCTCAAATGCTCGCGCACAAATACAGATGAGGAATCAGCAATTATCATCACCGTAATCAGTGACTCAAATGGAAACTCACTGACAATTCCTTGGGCGGCGCTTGATAAAGATGGAGTGCCCATTGATCACCTAAGGTTGCTGAATAAAAGATTTGAAACTGCTATCGCCAATCTTGATATTGCATCTAAGCAGTTAACGGGTGCTGTAGTTTCCTTTAGCTCTACCCAATGCCCTTCGGGTTGGGAAGAATACGTTCCAGCATATGGTCGGTTTATTCGAGGAATTGACAAGAGTGGTGGCAAAACCGATCCCGCTGGACTAAGAGAGCCTGGTGCTTTGCAGGATGATCAATTCAAAAAGCATTCTCACGAAATTAGCTTACAAGGGGCATCTGGCAACAATGCCTTCGTGAATAGAGGACCAGCTTGGGGTTACGACAACTGGCATGGCGCAACATCAACAACTAACAGCAGAGAGGTCGGGGCAGATGAAACGCGACCAAAAAACGTTTCTCTGCTTTATTGTGTGAAGAAATAAGAGCATAACCCGGCAGTCAACTCGGACGCTGCGCGATAAGGCCGCGCAGCGCTGGTTACTTTTACGTTAGCTACACAGAGAGAGGTTTTCGCATAGTGGGTGGTTTTTACAAAAAACGTCACAATGTAGGTCAGAGGATTCCTGCAAATCAACTGCGTCCTGGAATGCTTATTCACCTAAGTCACACAAATTTTGCGTGCGTCTGGAGAATCGTATCAATAGAACAAATGAATTCAAAAGGAGAAATATGGCTCAACCTCATAGCGCAGGAGTCTGGCAAAAAGAGGCGCTCAAATGCAATTTACGCCACATACATTCGAGCAGATGAACGCTAGGGTCTGTACAGCTAACATAGGAATCTCATAGGTGAAAATTAGACTGGAACATCAAAATATCGGTGCAGCTGTAATGCAAATTGCCGAGCATGAGCAGTTTACGGCCATCAATTCGTTAAAGTTAAATGGCGGCCCTGTAAGTAATGCTTTCCTTATAAATAGTCATATAGCTGTTTTATGTAAGTATGCGAGCGAACCAAATGGAAATGACGAATATGTATTCACCTTCACAGAAGACCAGATGAGCATGTTGTCTTTATTGTTGCCAAAACATGACGAGCTGTATTTTGGCTTGGTTTGCGTTGAGGGCGGAGAAATATGTTGTCTTTCTAAGGCTCAATTTCAAGAACTTTTGAAATACAGAAAAGAATCGGCTGATCGAGATGAAGCCCAGTATGTGATTTTAGTTTCCATCAAGGCAGGATCAAGTTTTCGAGTATATGTAAATGCTGCTGGCACAAAAGGAAAATATGCGGGAAAACAACTCACTATACCGCGCAAAGCATTTCCTGATGCAATATTTAGCTAACAAGGCGCTCAAGCCGATCCGCTTCCGCTACTCTCCAGCTGTCGGCTTAGCTCTGCGTTGGGTATTACAGAAATAGCCCGATAGGGTGGGCTGACGAAGGAAGCCCATCGTTCGCGATTAATAGACTTCGCACTCAGCCCATACTATCAACCTGGGTTTCCGCTATGCTTCAACCCAGCGTGCAGATTAGGCACTGACGAGTGGCCACAAGTGGCCCAATTCCGAAAACAGCACCACGCCCCAGATCACGATGCTGATGCCGGTCGCGGCCGCAGCGATGTCTTTGATGATGCAACTTTAGGGTCAGGTCTTGCAATATAGCAAAAAGTTGTTTACACTGACACTTATGGCGAGACCACTCAGATTAGAATTGGCAGGCGGGTTATATCATGTGACTTCGCGGGGTAATGCAAGAAGCGAGATATACCTTGATGATGAAGACCGATTAAACTGGCTCGAATTGTTCAACGACGTTTGCTCCCGGTTTAACTGGATTTGCCATGCGTATTGTTTGATGAGCAATCATTACCATGTGGTGGTGGAGACTGTGGAGGGCAATTTATCCAAAGGCATGCGTCAGTTGAATGGCGTTTACACGCAAACTTTCAATCGGAAACATCGGCGCGTCGGCCATGTGTTTCAAGGCCGCTATAAAGCCATCCTGGTGGAAAAGGACAGTTATTTGCTTGAACTGTCTCGTTATGTGGTGTTGAATCCGGTAAGAGCGCAGATGGTCAAAGATGCAGCGGATTGGCCTTGGAGCAGTTATCGAGCAACGATCGGTCAAGTTCCGCCGGTAAGATGCTTACACGTTGATTGGTTGTTAAGCCAATTGGGTTCGGGACGAGAACAAGCGATTGTTCGATATCAGAATTTTGTCCGTGCGGGCATTGGATTGCCTCCCGTTTGGGAAAAACTAAAAAATCAGATTTTTCTTGGCGAGAAAGCCTTCGTGGAAAGACTACAAAGCCAAATTCAAGCCGAATCGGGGGATTTAAAAGAAATCCCAAAAGCGCAACGAAGACCTTTAGGCAAACCATTAAGCTATTATGTCGAAACCTTTCCCAATGCCAAGGAAGGAGTGAAAAAAGCTTATGCGAGCGGTGATTACACCATGCAGCAAATTGCCGATGCATTTGGCGTACATTATTCTACAGTCAGTAGAGCGATCAATAAAAGCAGATCTAAAAATGCTTGATTGCGAGACCCTTAGCCTCTGGATGTGCAGTTCGGGGAAGACGACAACCGAGCCAGAAAAGACCATTCAGCGGAAAATCTCGCATTAATCAGGCGCGAGGCGTTGAATCTATTCAATAACAACGGACCCAGCAAAGACAGTTTGCGCCGACGAAAGCTCCGCGCTTGTTTGAGTGACCGTTATCGCTCAGAGCTCATCTTCGGAAAAAAGAGAAAATAGCGCGATTGCCCTGGTCATGCTGGCCTTTGCTATGGCGCCGTTGTCTGTTGACCTTCCTGCCTGGATTCTCTATGCCCTTGCCCAGCGACTGGACATAGGACATTCCCTCCCGCTAAGGCAAACGACACGGAGGTCTTGCGCACTCTCCCCCTCTATACTGCCATCAATCCCGCCCCATAGTAGCCCGATGCCTGTCGAATTGCCGGCCGCAACGGCAGGCGGTATCGTGCGCTTCCCGATACTCCGCCGCGCTGATGGGCGGGACAGTTCTGGAATACCACCGGCCCGGTAACAAGGCTAGTACTGGTCCATCAGATTCAGATAGGTGTTCGCGGAAATCTCGAGGGCAATGAAATCGAGAACCTTCAAAGTCCCGGCCAGTCCATGAGGCAGGAAAAGATGCCGAATCAATAACCCCCGGAAGGCTAAACAATTTTCATATCATATCCGTGTCTCACTACGTGCGGTCTCGTACAGACCCAGCCGTCTACTTGAACTAGCCTCCAAACTTGAATGGCATAACATTAAGATTTTGCAACTTTTGATAAATCCCTAGGTTCTGTTGACATTTATCTTGTCCAAATCAGCGCTGAGACAAGGCGTAAAAACCCCATGTAATTTTTTGCTGTTTTTTCATACCGAGAGAATACTCTTCTGGTTAGCCTAGGTGAGATCAAAGGATAAGGTTCTATTATGTAAGCTCAGGAATTCGATATCTGAGATGGTTGTGAAAAAAAATAAAACAAATCGTCCCGCATTGGAGAAAGTATCATGAATATGCAGTTTACACTCAGTAAATCTGTAGTATTAACCGTATATAACGGCCTAATGACGTTTGCGATGCAGGGAAACAAAATAAATATTATGAACGCTTTGCGATCGTCGCTTTTCTCGTCGAGCACACAGCCCGAGATAAATAGTTGGAATGTTCTCCGTTGTGCTCTCTTGTCGCTGTGTACCTTGCTGGTCGGCATTGCGCTCGCTGTACAACTAAGCACCATAGCACTAGCGCAGTCACCAGTACTGCAGCGTGGGTACGACGCTGGAGTCACCGGCGCGACGCTCAGCGAGACGACGCTGAACACTGCCAACGTCACTCCCAGCACATTCGGGCTCGTTTTCACTTTACCGGTGGACGACGTTATATTTGCGCAGCCATTGTATGTGCCGAACGTAGTGATCAACCAGGTGACATATAACGTCTTATACGTCGCCACAATGAACGACACGTTGTACGCATTTGACGCAGACAAAGGCGGCGCGCCGCTATGGAGGGTCAATCTGGCGAGCCTCGTCGGTGCCACCTCCGTACCGATTGGCAACTTCGTATTTTCGGGCGATCGTGGAATCGTCGGCAACCTTGGTGTTCTGAGTACCCCGGTGATCGACTTATCCACCAATACGCTGTATGTCGTTGCCTGCGACCTCGAGGGCGTCACACCTAGCACCCCTAATGGCAATATGGTGTACCGGCTGCACGCGATTGACATTAAGACGGGTGCCGCACGGCCCGGATCCGGCGTACTGATCTCTGGCAACTATGGTCGTGTCACGTTCGACGCGCGATACCTTCTGCAAAGACAGTCTCTCGTGCTAGTGGACAATCAGATAGTGTTTGGATTCGCAGCTATGCAGTTGGAGTTCGCCAGTGGATTCTCTGGATGGGTAATGGCCTACGACAAGAACACGCTCGCCCAAACGGGTGTTCTCGCGACAGTTGCGGCAGGCAATAGTGGTGGTGGCGTGTGGCAGTCCGGCCGCCCGCCGGTAGTTGACAGCTCAGGGCTTGTTTATGTGTTTGTTGGTAATGGCTTTGGCGGCGGTTACGACGGCATCAATAACTTCAGCGAGAGTGTGCTCAAGCTTGACCCGACCCAGGGGTTGAAGCTGATCGACTGGTTTACACCCAGCGACTGGTCCGCGCTCGATTCAGGTGATCTCGATCTGTCCGGATCGGGCCCGATGTTGATCCCGGGAACAAACCTGATTGCTGGCGGAGGCAAGGCGGGCGACCTATACGTACTTAACACGTCGAATCTCGGCAAGTACAACGCGAGCGACAGCCAGATCGTCCAGAAGCTGAACTTTCCGTCGGAAATCAAAGGCGGACCCGTATACTGGCAGCGCTCCACCGCGAACGGCGGCCCGCTGATGTACAACTGGGGAGAGAGTGATTCTCTCAAGGCATTTGCCTTCAACGGAACGACTTTCGCAAGCACACCCATCTCACAGGGACTCTATACCAATCAAATCTACCCCGGTGGTATTCTCACGCTCTCCGCCAATGGCGAGATGCCCAACAGCGGCATCGTCTGGGCGACTACCGCGGCTAGCGGAGATGCGGAAAACAATCCACCGGTTCCAGGCGTGCTGCATGCATTCAATGCTAGCAACATCTCGCAGGAGCTCTGGAACTCGACTCTGAATGATACGCGAGACGGATTCGGCAATTTCGCCAAATTCGTGCCGCCACTGGTCAATAACGGGAGGGTATACGTCGCTACCTGGTCCAATCAGGTGGCGGTCTACGGGCTGTTGTCAGGAACTGCGCCGGACTTTCAGATCTCGGCGAGCCCAACGGCCCTATCCGTCTTGCCAGGCCAAAGCGCGAACTATACCGTGAATGTAGCCGCGCTTAATGGATTTGCCTCAGTCGTCAGTCTCGGAATTTCCGGAGCTCCGAGCGGCGTAACGGCCTCTTTGACGCCTTCGAGCGTGACCGGTTCCGGTACGGCCACACTGCAAATCACGGCGGCTACCAATGCACCTTTAGGCAAATACACCTTGACAGTTACTGGAACAAGCGGCGCTGTTACCCATTCGGCTAACGTGTCTCTCTCCATTCTTTCGAGTACTGCGCCAACCGTCGACATGAAGGCATTTGGCAATAATACAACTAACAGCAACACGATAAGTACCTCGGGAGTATCGACCAGCGGAGCGAACGAACTGCTCCTGGCATTCATAGCGACCGATTACATATCAGGTACCAACACTACCGTGACGGGTATGACAGGTGGTGGATTGACCTGGTCACTGGTACAGCGGACGAACGTCCAGAGCGGCACGTCGGAGATCTGGAGAGCATTTGCTCCCACGACCCTGAGCAATGTGACGGTGACAGCCACTCTGTCCAATTCGGTCATTTCCTCGATGTACGTCGCGAGCTTCAGCGGAGTGGATACGACGGGTGCGGGTTCGGGTGCAATTGGTGCGACGGGAAGCGCGAACAGTTCCAGTGGAGCTCCGACCGCCTCGTTGGTCACTACCCGTGACAGTTCCATCGTGCTGGGTGTTGGCAATGACTTTGACAACGCGATCTCCCGGACGCCAGGCTCAGGTCAAACTGTCGTGCATCAATATCTCACCCCAGCGGGTGATACCTATTGGGTGCAGCAACTGGACGCTCCGGTGCCGATTGCTGGCTCCACAACCACCATCAATGACACCGCGCCCACAACTGATCGATTCAACCTCAGCCTAGTCGAGGTGCGGGCTCCCTTGGGTGCCACCTACTCGATCTCTGGGACGCTGACGCCCTCGAGTCTTACGGCGGGAAGTATCGTTTCCCTGTCAGGCGCGACCTCCGCGACCGCTACTACTGACGCGTCCGGGAATTTCACCTTTGCCAACCTCGCAAACGGTTCTTATATTGTGACGCCAAGCAAATCGGGCGTAACGTTCACACCGGCGAGCCAATCCGTGACGATTAATGGCAGTAATGTCACAGGAGTGAATTTCTCGGCGATGTCATCAAGTTCTAGTTCGATCTCTGGGACGCTGACGCCCTCGAGTCTTACGGCGGGAAGTACCGTTTCTTTGTCGGGTGCCGCCTCCGCGACCGTTACTGCCGACGCGTCCGGGAATTTCACCTTTGCCAATCTCGCAAACGGTTCCTATGCCGTGACGCCAAACAACCCGAGTGTAACGTTCGCTCCGGCGAGTCAATCCGTGACGATTAATGGCAGTAATGTCACAGGAGTGAATTTCTCGGCGACGTCTTCGAGTTCGGGTATCGCAATCGATGCAGTAGTGTCGAAGGATAACGCTACCGGGAGCAAGACGATCTCCAGTCCTACGTTCTCGACTGCGGCTGGTAATGAACTGCTCCTGGCCTTTATAGCCACCGATTATCTCTCTGGATCAAATACTACTGTGACAGCCGTGTCCGGCGGCGGACTAACCTGGACTCTCGTGGCGCGTGCGAACGCCCAGAGGGGTACAGCAGAAATCTGGCGCACGTTCGCGCCGGCTGCGCTCACGAACCAGACCGTCACGGCGACCCTGTCTCAGAATGTCAGTGCTGCTATCTCCGTGATGAGCTTCAGTGGCGTCGATGCAACGGGCACAAATGGTGCCAACGCAATCGGAGCAACCGCAACAGCAAGCAGTAGATCCGGTGCGCCCACCGCGTCCCTCACTACGACGCGAGGTGGCTCTTTGGTAGTCGGAGTCGGAAACGATTACGACAACCCCATATCACGTACGCTGGGCTCTGGACAGACTCTCATCCACCAGTACCTTACGCCTCTCGGCGACACTTACTGGATGCAGCGGAGTTCAGCCGTGACGCCTGCGGCTGGCACTACGGTGACTATCAACGATACGAGCCCTACAACGGATCGGTACAATCTGGCTATCGCCGAGATTCGGTCGCCCTAAATGCAGCCTCTGTTGCTGTCGCTGTAAAGCGGATGCGATCAAAGTCGGCGAGTCGCTGAAGGAGTACAGGAGGCGTAACAATAGTGGAGCGGTGTACGACGCCCCCCGCGTAGCCGTTGTAGAGGCCGGGTGTTTTGAGGAAGTTGTAGCGAGAGCAAGAACGGGGTCTTGCAATAATGCATCCGCCCTAACGAATAAGGTTAGATTGTGTGAGCGAAGCGAACCACAATCTGAACCGGATGCAGTTCGAGCAGGAGCAGGCACTGAAGCAGTGTTAGCATCCATTTGCTGTTGGGATGCAAAAAGCCGAAGTTGCGCGCACGCCGAAAGCCCTTGGGCAACACATGCTGGAGAATCAGCCACAGGAACTGGGCGCCGGGCAGCGTTCGGGTCTGCCTCTTTTGTGGGTCTTGCTCTCCTGGAATCGGAACGTCACCTGACCATCCCGGCCAGCGAGGATATCCTTTTCCTGGATGACGCCTTTAACCGGTTTTTTCTCCTGCAAAACCTGCATACACCACATCCCTGTGGTTATAAAGATAGCGCCCGAGATAGACTAGCGCTTTGTCGCCGCTGCCGACACTAATCGCGACGTAGGCGTCGCTCCCACGGATGACTTTCATTTTCGAGGCGATGAAATCCTCTCCATGTCTGTTAAGTTAAGCGCTACATCGCAAAACTTATCGTTGGAGGAACAAGCCGAAGCCTGGCAATGATAAGCTCACGGCGCCCGATCGATCGCCTTGAAACCAATATCGGTCCGGTAATAAACAGCGTCCCAATCGATGTCGCGGACCAGGCGGTAGGCCTTGTTCTGGGCCTCGGCGACCGTGTCGCCCAGCGCGCAGGCGCAGAGCACGCGGCCGCCGGCGGTCACGACGTCTTTACCTGATTGCGCCGTGCCGGCGTGGAAGACTTTACTGTCTTTGCTTTCGCCGGTTGGAAGCCCTTTGATCACCGCGCCTTTTTGATAGGCGTCCGGATAACCGCCTGCCGCCATCACCACGCCGAGCGCGGGACGCGGGTCCCACTCGCTCGTAACCTGATCGAGCTTGCCTGCCAAGGCCGCCTCGCAGAGTTCGACCAGGTCGCTCTTCAGGCGCATCATGATCGGCTGGGTTTCGGGGTCACCGAAGCGGCAGTTGTATTCGAGTACCTTGATCGAACCGTCGGCGGATATCATCAAGCCCGCGTACAGGAAGCCGGTGTACGGCAGGCCGTCTTCGGCCATGCCTTTCAGGGTCGGCTCGATCACCTCATGCATCACGCGCTGATGGATTTCGGACGTCACCACCGGCGCCGGCGAATACGCGCCCATGCCGCCGGTGTTCGGGCCCTGGTCGCCGTCGTCGCGGGCCTTGTGGTCCTGCGAAGTCGCCATCGCAAGCGCATGGCGGCCGTCGGCGATCACGATGAAGCTGGCCTCCTCTCCTTGCAAAAATTCCTCGACCACGACCCGGCTGCCGGCTTCGCCGAACACGTTGCCGGACAGCATGTCTTCGACCGCAGCGATCGCTTCCTGCTCTGTCTGCGCGACAATCACGCCCTTACCGGCGGCCAAACCGTCGGCCTTGACCACGATCGGCGCTCCCTGTGCCTTGATATAGGCGATCGCCTGATCCTTGTCGGTGAAGGTCTGATAGGCGGCGGTCGGAATCTTATGGCGGACCATGAAGTCCTTGCAGAAGCTTTTCGAGCCTTCGAGCTGGGCGGCCTCGGCGGTCGGGCCGAAGCAAGGGAGCCCCGCTGCCTGAAAGCGGTCGACGATGCCGAGCACCAGAGGCACTTCGGGACCGACGATGGTCAGGCCGATCGCCTGCTGTTTGGCGAAGTCGAGCAAGGCATCGATGTCATCGACCGCGATCGCGACGTTTTCGATGCCGAGCTCCAGCGCGGTGCCCGCATTGCCGGGCGCGACGAAGACTTTTTCGGCTTTCGGAGATTGTTTGGCCTTCCAGGCCAGGGCGTGTTCACGGCCGCCGCTGCCGACGATAAGGATGTGCATAATGTTCTAAGGAAAAGGTTAAAGGCGAAACCAGTACTTAACACAGGCAAGTCTTAGGATTTTTCAACAATCGCAGAACGGAGCGTAGGGTGGATAGGCATAACCCATCCCTCACCGAATGCCCAAAGGGTGGATGCGCTACGCTTATCCACCCTACAACTTGTTTCCCGCAAACTTGCCCGCACGGAGCGTATAAGAGAAAGGCGCTAAGATACACTTTCGTGTTCACCTTGCACCTT
>Ga0208626_1000517_pt1 | contig 12224 bp, 10 predicted proteins | sample LakWasMet10_HOW4_2_FD_183860 | JGI IMG/M metagenome (GOLD analysis project Ga0208626, IMG submission 183860) | Freshwater sediment methanotrophic microbial communities from Lake Washington under simulated oxygen tension - Sediment Metagenome... | ecosystem: Environmental > Aquatic > Freshwater >... | reverse complement strand
CCCGTTCAATCTGATCCTGGAAGACGATGCGGTTTTCGCTAAAGATTTTCATGTGGGATTGGCGCGGGCATTGGCGCAAAGCGGGCAGTTTTCGGGCGAAAAAGTCATCTACATCGGCTCGGGCGGCAATTTCTTTACCCCGAAGAGTCAGCGAAAACCGGGGCAATATCTGTATCCCGGCGCGCGCGGCCGCTTTACCGATTCCTTCATCCTCGATGCGGCCACCGCACGTAAAAGGTTGGACTGGATCACGGCGAACAAGATCAGCGACCCCATCGATAATCAATTTGATAGAATCGACAGGCAGCTAGGCATCCAAATCGTTTGGCTGGAGCCCCCTGTGGTTGAGCAAGGCAGTAAAAATGGACTGTTTGCCAGCGCGGTCGAGCCGGCGCCGCCGACGTGGCTGCAAAAAGTGTTGTTTAACTTCGAAAAGTTAAAGCGCAAATATATTTATCAATTATGGAGATAATGCAAAAAACCATGTTTTCTTACTCCGCCGTGGACGAGAAGTCTCTCCAAACCTGCCGCTATCTGGCGATCATCGCCGCGATTGCCGCGCCCATGTCGACCGCCGTGACCAGCGTGGCTTGTGTTTTGATGATTTTGACCTGGCTGATGTCCGGACAGGTTTGGCAGGGACTCAAGCTTTCCGCCGCGCAGCCCGCCGGAAAAATGCTGCTGCTGTTTTTTGCCTGGCTGATGATCGGCAGTTTGTATGCGGAGACGTCGTGGGCGGAAAAAATCACCACGCTGGCGAGTTGGAAAAAATTGGTTTATACCTTCGTGCTGTTCGGGGTGTTTTATCAAACGCCATGGAAAAAGCGCTTTGTAGAGTTCTATTTGGCCGTGATGGGACTCGGTGCGGTGATTGCGATCCCTTTATGGTTACTGGATATGCCGATCAAGGGAAGGGGAGAAGCGGGCATCTTTATGACCAACCATTCTTCGCAGAGCATGGCCTTCGTGGTCGCCGCGTTATGTTGCATTTTCCTGCTCAAAGAAGCGCTTAGCAGACAAAAGAAGCGCCTTTTGCTCGGGTTGTTGGCTTTGTTTTTACTGAATGTTTTCTTTATCAGTCCTTCCCGGAGCGGCTATCTGGCTTTGCCTGTCGCGGCGGTTTTTGCGTTTATCAACCTGTACGGCTATAAGAAAATTCCGCATATATTGGGCGCTGCCACGCTTGCCCTTGCACTGGTCGTATTGACTTCCAGCACCTTGCAACAGCGCATCCGGCTCGGCGTGGAAGAAATCACCCATTATCAAACCAGTGAAAAAGTGACTTCGATGGGGGTCAGAGTCGTTTTTTATCAAAACGCCTGGGAACTGATACAAAACAAACCGGTGCTCGGTTACGGAACCTCGTCTTTCAAGAGCGTTTATAGCGCGCATGTCGCCCCCAAATATCAGGATTGGCGCGGCGAGCCCGCCACCGATCCGCATAACCAGTTTTTATTTGTCTGGGTCGAAAACGGCCTGGTCGGCTTGCTGCTGTTTTTAGCGTATATCTTTATGGCGGTCAAACAGGGCGCGGCCCAGCAACCCTATGGAGCGATTGCGGCGAGCGTGCTGGTCGCGATCGCTGCCAGCAGCCTGTTCAATTCAAACTTCAAAACCTTTCCGGAAGGCAATTTATTGGCCTTTTTTGTCGGCTGTTTGCTGGCGCAACAGTCCACTAGGGAGGCGAAGGCAGACCGTGCTTAGCGTGATCGTGATCACCAAAAACGAGGCCGCGCACATCGGCCGCTGCCTGGAGTCGGTCGCCTGGGCCGATGAGATCATCGTGCTCGATTCCGGCAGCAGCGACGAGACGGTGGCGATATGCCGCCGCTTTACCGACAAGGTTTTCGAAACCGATTGGCCGGGCTTCGGCATACAGAAGCAGCGCGCGCTCGACAAGGCGCAGGGCGATTGGGTCTTGTCGATCGATGCGGACGAGGTGGTCAGCCCCGAATTGCGCGGGGAAATCGAACAGGCCATCGCGGCGGAACCGTTGAGCGGCTACGAAATTCCGCGCCTGTCCGATTACTGCGGCAGGGCGATACGTCATGGCGGCTGGTGGCCGGATTATGTATTGAGGCTGTTCCGCCGCGAGGCGGGACGCTTCACCGACGCGGTCGTGCATGAGCGCGTCATCGTCGAAGGCGAGATCGGCCGCTTCAAGGCGCCGCTGTTGCACGAAGCCTTCGTCGATCTCGGGGAGGTCCTGCACAAGGTCAATGCGTATTCGACCCTGGGCGCGGAGATGCTGTACCGTAAAGGCGTGCGCTCCTCGTTGAGCAAGGCGGTATTGAAAGCCTTGTGGACATTCATCCGCACGTATTGCCTCAAGGCGTCCATCCTGGACGGACGCCAAGGCTTCATGCTGGCCGTTTCGAATGCGGAAGGCGCTTATTACAAGTACCTGAAACTTTGGGAACTGCAAAACCGCGACCCAGGGCCGAAATGAATCGGATCAGCGTGATCGTGACCACCTATAACTGGCCGGAGGCGCTGAAGCTCTGCCTGGACAGTTTATACGCGCAAACCGACCGTGATTTTGAAATCATCATCGCCGATGACGGCTCGCGTCCCGAGAATCTCGAAAAAGCGCGGCGCTATTGCGCGGAGGCGCAGGTTCCTGTCGACTATGTCCATCACGAGGACAACGGTTTCCGTGCCGGTACGATTCGGAACAAGGCCGCCGCGCTGAGCCGCGGTGATTATTTGCTCTTCGTCGACGGGGATTGCCTGCTGCGGCCCGATTTTATTTCAAAGCATCGCCAATTGGCGGAAGCCGGCCATTTCGTGCCCGGCAACCGTATCCTGTTGAGCCGGGCTTTTACCGGCGAAGTGTTGGGCAAAGCATTGCCGCTATATTTGCGGAATTGGCCTTATTTCTGCCTGCTCAGGCTTCAGGGAAAGATCAACCGGATTTTCCCTCTGCTGCAATTGCCGCTCGGACCTTTGCGCCATTTGCAGCCGCAGAAATGGGAAAAGGCGATGACCTGCAATCTGGCCGTCTGGAAAAGCGATTTTATCGCGGTGAATGGTTTCGATGAACTGTTCGAGGGCTGGGGTTATGAAGATTCCGATCTGGTGATCCGGCTGATCCATGCCGGCGTCAGGCGCAAGGAAGGCCGCTTTGCGGTGCCGGTCCTGCACCTGTGGCATCCGCATCATGACAAAAGCCGCCAGGACATCAACTATCAGCGTTTAATGGAGCGGCTGGCGCGGCAGGAGTTGACGGTTGCCGAGCGCGGCGTCTCTCAATATTTGCCTGCCGTACCGGCGCAATAAAAAAATGAAAACCGACAAGAAAACCCAAGAAAAAGCCGGCGCCCAAGTCTACAAGCGGCTGTTGCGCTATGTGATCCCGCACCGGGGGCTGTTTCTGATCAGCATCCTGGGCTTCATGCTGTATTCGGGGACGCAGACGCTGTTTGCGGCGCTGGTCAAACACATCATCGACACCTTGCAAACCGAAGCGCGCGAAGGCATGTTTTATTTGCCGCTGTTGTTCAGCGGGTTGATCGTGGTTCACGGCATCGGCGCCTTTTTTGGCAATTACTTTCTCGCGAAAGTGTCGGCCAATGTCGTGCATGCGTTGCGCTGCCAGATTTTCAATAAATATACCGAACTGCCGACCAGTTACTTCGATTCGAACAACAGCGGCTACATGATCTCCAGGATCACGAACAATGTCGGCGAAGTCACCCGGGCGACCACCGATTCGGTGCGCACCTTCGTACGCGAAGGGATGACCTCGATAGGCCTGGTCATTTATCTGTTTTACACGAACTGGCAGATGTCGCTGGTATTCGTCGCGATCACGCCGATCATTGCGGTGTCGGTCACCTATGTCAGCAAGCGGCTGCGCATGATCAGCAAGCGCATTCAGGAGTCGGTCGGCGACATGACCCATATCACCTCCGAATTGGTCGGCGGCCACCGGGTCGTGCGCAGCTATGGCGGCGAAGCCTACGAGAAACGGCGTTTTCTCGAAAGCAGCCAGTATAACCGGCGGCAATCGTTGAAGCTCTCGACCACGATGGCGATCCATAATCCTCTGATGCAGTTCATCATCGCGATCGCGCTGTCGGGCATGATGTACCTGGCGCTCTACTTCATGCAGAAGGCCAGCGTCGGCGAATTTGTCGGCTATCTGACCGCGGCTTTCTTGTTGCCGCGGCCGATCCGCCAACTCAGCGATGCGAACAGCGAAATCCAGAAAGGTATCGCGGCGGCCGAATCGCTGTTCGATATCCTGGACGAGAAGAGCGAGCCGGATCAGGGCGACTATGAACCAGGTCGCAGCCAAGGCGCTCTCGAATTCAAAAACCTGTCGTTCCGTTATGCAGGCGCCAACGATTGGGCGCTGAAGGATATTAGCGTCAGGATCGAGCCGGGCCAGACGGTCGCTCTGGTCGGCGCCTCCGGCGGCGGCAAGAGCACCTTCGCGAATCTGATTTCGCGCTTCTATCCGCATGAACAGGGCGAGATTTTGCTCGACGGGATCGAGATCAACCGCTATAAACTGGCCAATCTGCGCCGGCAGATCGCGCTGGTCACCCAGCAGGTGATCCTGTTCAACGACACGATCGCGAACAATATCGCCTATGGCGCGATGGCCGGCAGCGAGCGGCAAAAAATCGAGGCGGCCGCGCGCGATGCCTATGCGCTGGAGTTCATCGACAAGCTAGACCTCGGACTCGATACCGAAATCGGCGAGAACGGCGTCAAGCTGTCCGGCGGCCAAAGGCAGCGGCTGGCGCTGGCCCGCGCGCTGTTGAAGGACGCGCCGATCCTGATTCTGGACGAGGCGACCTCGGCGCTCGACACCGAATCGGAACGCTACATTCAGGCGGCCCTGCAAAAAGTGATGAGCAGCAGGACCACGCTGGTGATCGCACACCGGTTATCGACGATTGAAAATGCTGATATGATTCTGGTCATGGAACACGGCCGCATCGTCGAGCGCGGCTCGCACCAGGAATTGCTCGCCAGGAACGGCGCCTATGCGAGGCTGCACCAGTTGCAGTTCAAAGAGCCCGTCGAAGACGATATGACCTGATTGACCTGTCTTAAAAGTATTGAGAGGACGTTATTTTGAAAACATTTATGGCCGAGCTGGAACAGCATCAGGCGATGATCGAAAAGCTCAGGACCCGCAGCGACGTGATCGAGTCGGCGGGAGAACTCTTGATCGACACGCTGAAGCAGGGCGGTAAGATCCTGTTGTGCGGCAACGGCGGCAGCGCGGCCGATTGCCAGCATATCGCGGCCGAATTCGTGGTCCGCTATGAAAAGCACCGGCGCCCCTTGGCGGCGATCGCGTTGACGACCGATACCTCGATTCTGACCGCGCATTCGAACGACTATCATTTCGACAGCGTTTTCGCGCGCCAGGTCGAGGCGCTCGGTAGCGAAAACGACTGCCTGATCGCGGTTTCGACCTCGGGATGCAGCAAGAACGTGTTGAACGCGGCCGAGGCGGCGATCGACAAAGGCATGGCGGTGATCGGCCTGACCGGCTGTGGCGGCGGCATGCTGGCCGGCATCGCGACGATGTCGGTCGTGGTGCCGGAACAGGTCACGGCAAGGATTCAGGAAGCGCACATTTTAATCGGGCACTGGTGGTGCGGTCTGGTCGAGGAGGCGTTCAGTGATCGCGACAACGCCTGATTTCAGCCGCGCACGCATCATCGTCGTCGGCGACGTGATGCTGGACCGCTACTGGTCCGGCCAGGCCGCGCGCATCTCGCCGGAAGCCCCGGTGCCGGTCGTCAGGGTCAAGGGCAGCGAGGAGCGCATCGGCGGCGCCGGCAACGTGGCGCTGAATATCGCCAAACTCGGCGGCAAGGTGACCCTGCTCGCGGTGGTCGGCGATGACGCGGAAGGCGAGACGATCAAAGCGCTGCTCGAAGCCGAGGGCGTCGTTTGCGATTTCGTGGTCGCGGAAGGCGCGCGCAGCATCTGTAAATTGCGCATCATGGCGCAGCACCAGCAATTGCTCCGCCTTGATTTCGAAGATACACCGATCGCTTTCGATCGCGAGGCGATGGCGACCAAACTCAAAAAACATCTGCCGAACCATCAGGCGATCGTGTTTTCGGACTACGACAAGGGCACGCTGACCGATGTGACGCATCATATCGCGATGGCGAAGCAGGCCGGGCTGAAAGTGCTGGTCGATCCGAAGGGCGTCGATTACCTGCGTTACCGGCTTGCCGACGTGATCACGCCGAACCTGTCCGAATTTCTCGCGGTGGCCGGCCTTTGCGCGGGCGAGAGGGACATTCTCGACAAGGGGCGGGAACTGTTGCAGCGCTGCATGGTGCAGAGTCTGCTGTTGACGCGCGGCGAAGCCGGCATGACCCTGATTCAGGAGACCGAAACGCATTCCCTGCCGGCGCAGGCGAAGGACGTGTTCGATGTGACCGGCGCCGGCGATACGGTGATCGCGGTGATGGCGCTCGGCGTGGCGCTCGATCTGCCCTTGCGCGAGGCGATGTGTCTGGCCAATCTGGCCGGCGGCATCGTGGTCGGCAAGCTCGGCACCTCGACCGTCTCGGTCGAGGAGCTGAGCCGGGGGCTGCACGGCGACCGCGGCGCGCTGTATGGCATCGTCTCGGAGGACGAGTTGATGCACATCGTCGCGCGCGCGAAAGCGCACAACGAGAAGATCATCATGACCAACGGCTGTTTCGACCTGCTGCATGCGGGGCATGTGACCTATCTGGAGCAGGCGAAAGCGCTCGGCGACCGCCTGATCGTGGCGGTCAACTCGGATGCCTCGGTCAGACAACTGAAGGGCGAGTCGCGCCCGATCAACGGCCTGAAGGAGCGGATGACGGTACTGTCGGCGCTGGCCTGCGTCGATTGGGTCGTCGCCTTCGAGGAAGAAACGCCGGAGCGGCTTTACTGCCGCCTGCTGCCCGACGTGTTGGTCAAGGGCGGCGATTACACGCCCGATCAGGTCGCCGGCGGCGACTGTGTGATCAAGGCGGGCGGCCAAGTCAAAATTTTGCAGTTCGTCGACGGGCAATCGACGACATCGATGATCAACAAGGCGAGGGGAACAGCATGATCGTAGTTACGGGCGGCGCCGGCTTTATCGGCAGCAATCTGATCAAGGCATTGAACGAACGCGGCGAGCGCAACATCCTGCTGGTCGACAACCTGCTGAACGGCCGCAAGATGCACAATCTGGCCGATCTCGACATCGCCGATTACCTGGACAAGGAGCAGTTCATCAAGAAGCTCGATTCGCCGTGCTTTCTGCACCAGGTGCGGGGTGTCTTCCATCAGGGGGCCTGCTCCGCGACGACCGAATGGGACGGCCGCTTCGTGATGGAGAACAATTACGATTACTCGAAGCGCATCCTGCATTGGTGCATCGGCAAGAATACGCCGTTCTATTATGCCTCGTCCGCCTCGGTGTACGGCAGCGGCGAGCACGGCTTCAGGGTCGAGCGCGCCTGCGAGAAGCCGATCAACATGTACGCCTATTCGAAGTTTCAGTTCGACCAATATGTCCGGAAGATCTTGCCCGAGACCCGGATTCCGATCGCCGGCTTCCGTTATTTCAACGTCTACGGGCCGAGGGAGCAGCATAAAGGCGCGATGAGCAGCACTGCGTTCCATTTCAACCGTCAGGTGATCGAGCAGAAAAAGGCCCGCCTGTTCGAAGGCGTCGACGGCTTCGCGAACGGCGAGCAGAAACGCGATTTCGTCTATGTCGGCGACGTGGTCGACGTGAACCTCTGGTTTTTCGATCACCCCGAACAACGCGGCATTTTCAACGTCGGCACCGGCAGGGCCGAGACCTTCAATCAGGTCGCCCGGGCGGTGATCGACTGGCACGGCGAGGGCGAGATCGAATACATCCCGTTCCCGGAGCATTTGAAAGGCGCTTATCAGAGCTATACCCAGGCCGATATTTCAGGCCTTAGAGAGGCCGGTTATCAGAAAGAATTCCTGACCGTCAAGCAGGGTGTCGCGAAGTATCTGGATTGGCTGAATGGTACGGATCGCAGCGCAGATTGACGGGTAGAACGCATCGCGTTCCAAAAATTAGGCACACTTGGCTCTGATATTGATAGGCAGCCTTCGACCCTTTTCCGCCAATATGCAATCCTTTGCAAGGACAAGATAAGGACAAATAAACTTTCATTTGAAAATTTTAGCCAAGTAGGGTCGCACCGCGTACCTTTTGAAGCCTCGGCAATTGGATCGCCCAACAAGGTACGCGGTGCGTACCCTACATCTGGATTTTGAAGTAAACCAGATCATTGGCAGGATTGAGCCAGTTGCGGCCAGTGGTCAATGCGTGTTCTGTGGTAGCAAATGGCCGGTTTGAGTCGATCAATTTAGTAGTAGGGAGAGTCGCGAGGCTTCTTCCTATCCCGATTGAGGTAGCTAAAGATGAGTTCGTTTATTATATTTCTGTTAGTCTTCTTCGCGCTTTTAACATTCTCTTCAATCAAGGTCGTGGGAGAGAATCAACGTTTTGCCACTTTCTCTCTCGGCCGCTTCACGGGCATCAAAGGCCCGGGTCTTCTCATCAAACCGCTGGGGCCAACGTCACACTATGTGCGCATTGCGCTTCGTGCACAGGGCGTGGTCCAGTCGGGAGAGTTTGTGTTGCTGTCTGGCCATGCGGTTCCATACACAACCACGGCGACCGTCCATCCCGGTTCAGTAGTGCGTGTCGTGGGTTTTACGCCGTCTGCGGTTCAGGTTATGCCCACGAGTGACCACGTTGTGGTCTGTGAAAAGTGCGGGCACGAGAACCATGTCTAGACCATCCCACTAATCGCTCCTCCTCAGGTCAATTCACTTGTGATCGTTGGCTTCCGGTGCGTACCCTACATCTGGATTTTGAAGCAAACCAAATCATTGGCAGGATTGAGCCAGTTTGCGGCCAGTGGTCAATGCGTGTTCCGTGGTAGCAAATAGCCGGTTTGAGCCGATCAATTTAGGTGAATTTTTCCTTAATTTTCAATGTAATGGAAGTGCTAAGCCAATTCCTGAACATTTCGGCTCAATTTTAGACTTTTACAGCTTATTTTCCTGTCAATTCAATCAAATCGCCGGTTTTGTTTGCACTCAGGCGGTGCAGGTGAAAAGCCGCGAGTGCATCGTCAGGATAATTGGCCGTCAGTTTCTGGAACGCATCAAGGGCACTTGCTTGTTGATCGCGCAGCAATTGATAGGCGGTCAAATAATCGTGCAGCGCTGCGCGTCCGGACCCTGCCGCCGCCAGCGGTTCGAAAACCTGCAACGGAATCGTTTTGCCCTTGACCCGCAAGCGCCCGATCGGGCGGGCGGGGATATCGGGGCAGCCGGCCAGGGTTGCTTCCGAGACGCAGATCGACGTGCCGAGATATTTATTCGCGCCTTCGAGCCTTGACGCCGTATTGACCGGATCGCCGAGCGCCCGGTAATCGAAAATGGTATTGCCGCCGAAATTGCCGACGATCACTTCGCCGCTGTGGACGCCGATCCGGGTCTGTCCGAAACGGATGCCTTTTGCGTTCAAGTCCTGGCTATATTGACGGGCGAAACGCTGCATGTCGATCGCGCATTCCAGCGCCCGGCGTTGATGGTCTTTTTGCTCCAAAGGCGCCGAAAACATGATCGCGACCGCATCGCCGACGATGCGGTCCAAGGTGCCGTGATGCAGAAAGGCGATCGCGATCATCTCGTCCAGATAATGGTTCAGCAAGGCGACCGCTTCGCCGGGGTCCATGCTCTCCATCAGGCCGGTAAAGTCGGCGAGGTCGCTGAACACGAAACTGCAAACCTGGCGGCGGCCGCCGAGTTCTAGCGCTTCGGGATGTTCGATCAGATGCTCGACCCGGTTCGGCGAGATGTAGCGCGCAAACGCTTCCTTGACCCAGCGCTGCCGGCGCTCGCTGTAGAGGTGGCGGAAGACGCTGGCGACCAGAAAAACCAGCCCGAGGCCTGCGCCCGGAACCATCGGGTCGACGAGCAAATGCTGGCTTTGATAGGCCTGCCAGGCGCCGAGCCAAAGGCATGCCAGGGTCAGCAGGAAAACGCCGAATGAGGCCAGGGCGCCGGCATTCAAGGTAATCAGGCCGACCGCCAGGCCGCCCAGCGTAACGATCAGCAATTCGAGCGGGCTCGACCAGGACGGGCGCAGCAAATGGCTGCCGCTCAGCATCTGTTCGAGCGCCTGGGCGTGGATTTCGATGCCCGGAATGATGTCGCCGAGCGGATTGAAGCGCAGGTCCATCAGGCCCTGAGCCGAGGCGCCGATCAGCAGGATGCCGCCTTGCAATGCGGCCGCGGGTATATTCCCGGAAAGGACCCGCCACGCCGGGATGAAACGCCTGGCCTCCGGCCGGGTGTAATGAATCCAGATTTCGCCCTGCGCGGTCGTCGGCACGGTCATCTTGCCGATGCGGATTTCGCTGATGCCGGCGCCGTTTTCGGTGCTCGACGCGATCGTGAAATTTTTGGCCCGCTGCGCGATGCGCAAGGTTTCGGCAGCCAGCGCTGGCACGAGCGTGCCGCGATAGTTCAGCAGCAGCGGGATTTTCCGGATGATGCCGTCCGCATCGGGGATGAAGGTGAGGGCGCCGATGCCCTCGGCGGCCGTCTCGAAAAGCGGCAATGGCGCAACGAAGTCCCGGATGGACGGCAGATAGGGCTTCGGCGAGCCGCCGATTTCGACGAAGCGCGCCTTCGCGGGGGGCGGTTGGCGTTCGGCGTGGCTTGAGTCATCGGGGGATAGGCCCAGGATCACGGGGCTGCCGGTCATTTCCTCGGCAAAAATCCGGTCGTGATCGGGCAGTTTTGCGAGCAGGCGGCGCAGATCCTCGGAGACCGGCCAGAGATTCAGCATCGCTTGCGGCGAGGTGCGGTCGGCTTCCGCGAACAATATATCGAAGGCAATCGCTTTGGGTTCCGACTGCTTCAAGACGGCAAGCAACTTGGCCAGGCGAGTGCGCGGCCACGGCCATTGCCCCAGGCGTTTGAGACTTTCGTCGTCGATATCGATGATCCTGACCGGCGCGTCCTGGTAAGTGCGCGGCTTGAAGCGTTGGAACTGGTCGAAAGTCGCGTTGCGCAGGGTTTGCACCGGCAGCGGATTGGACAGTTGCAGAAATGCGGCAGAGGCAATCGTCAGCAGGGTGAGCCCAAGGCCTGTGCGCGACTTAGCCGGTTTTTCGTGCATCGTGTTGGGTCTGAAGCTGATCCATTAAATAGGCTCTGAGGCGATGAATGTTCGGCGCAAAAAAGTCGCAAACCGCAAAAATAGGCAGGGAGCTGTCGATGAAGCGCAATTTGTCTTCGGTGCCTAAATCCGCTCCCCATTCTTTAGCCAGTTTTTCCTGCAATGCCAGCGCATAGGCTATCGTCAGGCCGATCGATGGCAAGATGTCCGCGGCGCACAGGATCAAGGCGTGGTCGGCGGCGGGGCGGCTGCGGAGTGCGGTCAATTCGGGCGCGGCGGCGGGGATTTCCGGCAGCGGGACGCGGTGATGATGGTGATTGTAGCTGGCATGGGCGACCGGCTGGCCGGCGCCAGGATGGGTTGCCAGCACCAGCGCCGCCAGTTTGCGGCGCTGGGTGGGGGTGACGCCGGCGGCAAGCAAATAAGGTTCGGCCAGGATGACCGAATTGCGCTCTAAGCGGAAAGGTAAGCCGCCATTGCGTGTGCCGTCATGCCGGAAGTCGTGGAAGAGCGAGGCCAAGAGGATTTCGAGCGTTTCTCGCCGATCCAGGTTGAGCCGCCGCGCCAGGTAATGGCAACACAGCATCACCTCGCAAACATGCTGTTGATTATGATAGGGATGATCGAGGCGGGGATCGTCATGGTCGATGGCCCGGGCCAGGCGACGGCCGGCAACGGCGAGCGGATCATCCGGCGCAGCATCGAGGCAGCTTAGGAGAGTCGCAAAAATCCGGCTGACTTTTTCGGGCAGATTTTCGATCGCTAAAAAGGCCTGCACGATTTCAACGCCGGCCTCTTCGGCGGTCTGGGCGGAATCGACTCGAAAAGGCGGGCGTGCAATGTTCAAAAAACCTCCGGTTTAATGGCTGGCGGAACTTAAAAAGGCGCTGATGTCGACATCGTCGATTTGCCCCGGCTCCAAAAACAGTTCGGCAAACTTCCGGTAAGTTCCCGAGGTTAAAAAAAGATCGAATAAGTCAGGATCAATATGCCGCTTGAGTTTCATGTCGTGCAGAATTTTGAGTGACTTGGACAGCTT
>Ga0208626_1000516_pt1 | contig 12225 bp, 12 predicted proteins | sample LakWasMet10_HOW4_2_FD_183860 | JGI IMG/M metagenome (GOLD analysis project Ga0208626, IMG submission 183860) | Freshwater sediment methanotrophic microbial communities from Lake Washington under simulated oxygen tension - Sediment Metagenome... | ecosystem: Environmental > Aquatic > Freshwater >... | reverse complement strand
CTTTGCCTTAGCGCGGCGTTGCTGTATTGGCCCAGTTCGGTTTCCCATTCGCTGAATAAGGCGCTGGAGACGTCTTCAATATCGCTGATGCGTTTGTTAACTTCTTCGGCTTTTTTTACGCTGGCTTTGTATTCGCCGTCCAGCTTGTTGTAGGTGGCTTCCAGGTCGCCGCCTTTGAAGTTGGTGGCGGCGGTGAATTGTTCCAGTGCCGATTTGAATTGTTGTTTGGTTTCTTCTTGGGTGTCGCGGGCTTTTTCTACCCGATGCACCATGACTTCCCGTTTGGGAATGCCGATTTTTTCCAGGCCGCTGTAATAGACGCTGGAACAAGCGGTTAAGCCGATCATCAATAACAATACGGTAAAGCGTGTTGTAAATTTCATAGAAGCTCCTTTTGTTGGGTAGCGCATTATAGGCAAAGTTAGGTTATGGGATAGCCATTAGCCAATGGTTGGCAATACAGTTTTTTTGTTGGTGCCGGAAACCTAACTTGCCCTTATTAATATTGCAGAACACAATAAGTTTTTGCCTGGAGAACTACCATGGGCTGCTGCGACGATCCAACCGAACCTCAAAAAATTGATCCACGCGATTTAATCCGTGAACAAGAGCATTACGGCAATTTAGTGCGGGATTTGTTTACCGATGACCCGGAAAAAGTCCTGCTCAAGTTAGTGAATGAAGCCAATGTTTACTTAAGAGAATTGGCCGCGTTACGGGCGCGTTACCCGTCAGTACGACTTCGGGCGATCGGCCTGTTGGATACACATAGTCAAGCGGTACTAAAGCAAATTATCGACAAAGAACCTGAGTCAGAATTTGGCTTAGCCGCTAAAACACGGCTAGAGCATTTAGATGAAAATACTGGTTTGCTGGGCAGGCTGTTTAAATCCTGATTAATAGTTAAGCGACTTTTCTAAATTTCGTAGGAGCGGGTCTTGCTCGCGACAATTGGTTTATTCGATGTTCCAAAAAAACCGCTGGCTTCGACTTCGCTCAGCCAACGGTTTAACTTACTTGGCAGTGGTTTAAGCTTGTTTTTTCTTACTGCTAAACCAAAAATACCCGCCCACCAATAAACCTAGTACCCCTGCAATTACTGCCATTGATCTGGGTTCGGCAACTTTAACGGAGGTGTTGTCATCCTTAAACTTAAATTTGGTCAGTACACCCAAACTAGGGTCAGTAATATCGATGGTGATTGACTTAGCGGCTAGATCTAATAACTGTATTTCGCTGCCATCAAATATTTTTACGTTTCTGGTGTCTTTACCTATCAGGTGCGGTAGTAAAGGATTTTCACTGATTATTGATGATTTTAATTGCTTAGCAATTTCCGCCTCAAGTACACGGGTGGTTTTGCCATCGGTTTTTATAACGATTGGTTTTTGCTGGTCGATAGTAATTTCAATAGTTCCATCCGAGGCCGTAAGCGCTTTTTTGGAGGAGAAACCTTCCAAATACTCGACATCGGCGGTGTAGACCAAATCAATCGCAACTTGTACACCGGCCTCATTAAAATCTTTATCGACAAGATCAAAGCTTAAGGCTTGATTGGTATAGTCCCTAAACGTGACTGTCGCTAGTGAGTAACCGGCTTTATTGGCTATGGTAAGTTCCGGTTGATCTTTCGGATGGTCGATGGTGATACCGCGCCAGCTTGGATATAACTCAGTCATGCCATCGCTCATGGCGGTAGCAAGTTTTTTAGCGGCCGTTGCGCCGTCGGTTTTGCCCTCACTGAGAAAGCTCAAGCCGGTAGTGCGATATATTTCGCTATCATCTATCCGCCATTCAACCGTTGCAGATAGTAGAGAGTCGGTGGTTTTCTTCGGGTTGCTGGTATAAGCCCGAAATTTGTCTTGACCTGCAGGTGTAGTTATCGCAAAAGCCGGTTGGAATAAGCCGCTAGCTGCAAGCAATGAGAGTGATACAGCAGTATTTATAGGATTAATTAACTTCATTGACAGCTCCAAGCAGGAAAAAAGGGCACGTTAGCACAATGGCGGTGAATAGTGGAAGGTTATGAGTTGGTTTACACATTTAATGATCATGAACCTCTATGCCATGAAATATCAGCTTGTCGAACGGGGCTGAGTAGTTTCCGTGAGCAATTTAAAATAAACCCCAGACGTTTGAACTTAATTGCACTCGTTTTTGTTAAACCGCGACATTAAAGCCATGGCCTGACGATTTTATTTTATAATTCCCGCCCACCTCGCTTGGCGGGTTTGTAAGTGCAATTATTCTTTATTTTCCAATTAGTTAGAATCATGAAAAAACTGTTTAACAAAAGCTTTGCCACTAATTTTATTTCAGTGGTGATTATCATCATCGGCTATGCCAACCAGTGGCAGCTAGTTAAATCCATAGGTTTTTTTGCGTTGTCGGGGGCGATTACCAACTGGCTGGCGATCTATATGTTGTTTGAAAAAGTGCCGTACATCTATGGTTCCGGCGTAATACCCAATCGCTTTGAAGAGTTTAAGCTGTCTATCAAGCAGTTGATGATGGTGCAGTTTTTTACCGTGGAAAATATCGAGCAATTTATCGAAGCTGAAGAACAGCAAGGCAGTAAGGTGCTGGATATAGAGCCGTTGTTGAATGCGGTCGATTACGAGCGGATTTACGAAGGTTTGGTGTCGTCGATCATGAATTCATCTTTCGGCGGCATGCTGGTGATGATGGGCGGGGAAGAGGCATTGGTGCCGTTAAAAGAACCGTTTACTGAAAAAATGCGCGGCACTTTGCATGAAATGGTTGAGTCTGACCGTTTTAAAGCGGCGCTGCAGCAAGGCTTAGATGCCAATAAAATCAGCGAAGATATTGTCAGCAAAATTGAAACTGTGATCGATAAACGCCTGAGTGAGTTGACTCCGCAACTGGTTAAAGAGATGGTGCTGCTGATTATCAGCGAACATCTGGGCTGGCTGGTGGTCTGGGGCGGTATTTTCGGCGGCCTGATGGGCGCAGTGTTTGCGTTTGCCTGATGCCTGCGGTTTGTTTAGCGTTTGATGAGTTTGGCAGCGAGGAAGGCGCACCGCTGATCATACTGCATGGCTTTTTCGCGTCCTCCCGTAATTGGCGGCAAGTTGCGGAAAAGTTGGCCGTTAACTTTCGTGTTTATGTGCTGGATATGCGCAATCATGGTGCTTCTGCACATCATACAGACATGGATTACCCGTCAATGGCAGAAGATGTGCGCCAGTTTATTAACCAGCGTGGCCTGGCTAAAGCCAGTCTGCTCGGGCATAGCATGGGTGGCAAGGTGGCAATGTGGATTGCGCTTAATACGCCAGAGCTGGTAGATAAATTGCTGGTGGTTGATATTGCTCCGGTGAGCTATCAGCATAGTTTTGATGATTTGATTAATACTTTAAAAGCGCTGCCTTTAGATCAAATCAGTAATCGGAAGCAGGCAGAGCTATGGCTGACCGAGGCAATTCCAGACCTTAGTTACCGGCAGTTTTTGTTGCAGAACTTGATTCTTAAAGATGGCGAATATCAGTGGCGTGTTGATTTGGATATTTTCTACCGGACCGCGGATAACATTATCGGCTTTCCTGATGTACGGCACTTGCCGCCGTATATCGGCGATACATTATTTATAGCCGGGGCAGAGTCTAATTACATTAAACATGATGCGATTAGCGCGCTGTTTCCACTGTCGTTGGTGAAAGCAGTTGAAGGTGCCGGGCATTGGGTGCATGTGCAACAACCGGGCGAATTTATCGCCGTTGTCGAAGAATTTCTTCGTTAACGCTAAAAAAAAGCCTGCAACGGCCGATAGCAGTTGCAGGTTTATAGTTTTTTGGCGACGACAATGAAAGCTCCAATTTTCACACTTTTAATACTGCTGAGTAGTAACAGCTTTGCCGATTATTATCAGGCACCTATGCAGGAAGCCGATTGGCAAGTTGATCGCACTAAAAACACCTGCTTTTTAAGGCAAGCTATTTCTCAATATGGTGTTGCCGAGTTTGTACAGCGGGCAGGGCAGCCGCTACGGTTTTCTGTGCAAGAGCAACGCCGCAAGCCTTTGGTGATGCAGGCCAGCTTAAAAGCGATGCCCGCACCGTGGATGCACGATCAGACATCGTCTTTTGATCATCAGGTTTATTCGGATTCATCAACCGACATTGCCGCCTATGGCAGATTATCCGTTTATGGACCGGCTGCTGAAACTATGATTGATGCTTTGTTGCAAGGCCAATATCCAACGTTTATTTACCACAGGGATGCTCCGGTGCTGAACATGGAAGAAACGCGGGTAGCGGTGTCGGCGATACACTTTAGCGAACGGTATCAAGAATTTGCCGACTGTCGGAATAATTTACAGACCGGGCAGGCCATTAGTCAGCCGGTATCGGCAAAGACCAAGAAAATCTTTAAGTCCAAAAAGAAAGCCTCGCAAAATCAACCAGCACCCGCTGCAGCAAATACTAATGGTCAACGTGCCGCTACTACTCAGCCGGTAAAACCAAGCTGATTTAAGCGGCAGGTTGACCAAAAGCTACTAATTTAAAAAAGCCCCGCGCTCGCGCATCAAACAGCCTCAACGCCAACGCCGATAAGGTCCGCCATAATAGCCACCCCAATAATATGGGCTGTAACCAAAATACGGGCTATAGCCAAAGCCGCCCCATGCGCCAGGCCCATAACATTCGGTATTGGATTCCACCGGCCACAAATAAATGACATTGGACGCCAAGACCGGCAAACGTAGTTCTTTTTTGCCGATCAATCTGGCTTCATCCCCCTTCAAAATCCCAGCAACGGTAATTTCCGAGTTTTTGGTGTACACGGCAGGATCGATGAATTCAGCAGTTTTAATAATAAAACGCCCTTGGCTGGGCTTATCGAGCCGTGGCCGACCGTAATGATTAAGCGGATAAGACAGCACCTGCACGATACTGCTGGTCTGTTCGTTTTCCACATCAACAATCACGCCGCCCCAACGTACCTGCGCTGATTGATAACTGCCGATTGCCTGCACTGCCTGCGGGTAAGAAATATCCACTAACGGCGGATTATCAATGGCTGGCGGTAAATTTGAGCAAGCCACCAAAAGTAATGGTAAAAGATATATTGACCATTTCATGAGCTTCTCCCGAGTGTACTAGCAATAAAGATTTATCTTAAGCCTTGGAGGAAAAATCTGTGAAGCTTAATTTTGCGGGATGTCCCTATTGCCAATCTCTTTGACTAATCCCCAGTTCACGGAGCGATTCCGACAAATACCCGAATTTAGTAACGCCAAAAAAACCCCGGCTGTGCCGGGGTGGATTAAGAGGCTTTATGTTGTTGAGTAATCGTCTTTAATTCGAATACACCAGACCGATTGGCAATCGAGTCTACGATATTGCAATACTTTTACGTAAGCGCATAGAACCCAATAAGCCCATCAAACCGCTACCAAACAACCATGCTGCAGCAGGCACAGGAACGGCCGCTATCTCAACTTGGCTGTTGATGTAGTTGACATTGATAGGCGCTGCGCCGGGTGAAACAAAGCCGACATTATAGGGGTCATTACTTAAGGTCAGTGACGATACATCCCCCGCATTACCTATGACATTAAACGTGAAAGACGCTAATGCAAAATCAGCACCGGTATCGCCGACAGTTGATTTGGCCAGGAATACATAATCAATGAGTCCGGACGCTGCGCTATCAGCGTTTACGAAAGAAGAATCCCAGGATGGGTTGGTAATAGAGGTGTTCACATAGCTCAGTACGGAAGGATCCCAGGCTAATGAAAATGCTGCACCATCAGGTCCTAAGGTAAAGTTATTGCCTGTCAATTCCACCGTCAAACTGTCGCCGGTGCCGACCTCAAATATCGGCTGGCTAAAGCTGACCGTATTGGTCAGCGCAACAGATGCTTGAGCAGAGGCAGCGGTCAGGCCGAATAGTGCCAAAGTGCCAATAACGGCAATGGAATTTTTAAGTGATTTAGTCATGGGTTTCTCCAAGGTTAAAAATTGATTTTGGTTGATCGCCGAACAAGTTGTTAGTGAACTTGCCCGGCGTTTTATCCGGTTATTACTGTTCAGCAAGACCTAATCATCAGCTACTACGGTAATCCCGAAGGACCGGGTGCTTTGCCCAGATAGGTTTTCAAGATGCTCATATCGGCCGGATCGACAATGCCGTTACCATTCAAATCATGATTTGCCGATACTTGCCCCAGTTTTGCTTTAAGGCTGGAGACATCGGCGGGGTCGACGATGTTATTCTGGTTAAAATCCGGATCGCAGATATTGCCAAAACGATCACTATCGGTATTGCGCTGATTAGAATTAACCACCAACTTGCAGTTATCCAAATTATCAGCAACACCGTCGCCATCCGTGTCGATGGCTATGACGTTTCCTGCAAACTCAACCCCGGCAATGACAGTGGATTTTTGTGTGGAGTTATCGAACATGGTCTTAAAATCCACCACTTCCGGCGTTACCGTGTCGGTAAACAAATCCTGAGCAAAAGCATGGGACAGGGTTTGGTAAACCAGCTCAGCTTTAACCGTATAGTTTCCTGTCGGTAAACTTAAGCGGTAACTGATTTGGTCGCTGCCGCCGACAAAGTTGCTGTCATTCAAAGCGTCACCCACCACGCGCACATCCGAAGTGGCCGCCGCCTTGTTAAAACCGGTCGGCAATATGCGGTTATCCTTCAGATATTCCTTGCCGCGGAGCAGGGTGTAGGTGACCTCACCGAGGTTATTACCCATGATAGCTTCATAAACCTGCACCTGATCTGCAGAAGTAATCAGGTCATAATGCGGTTCAAATACGCCGTTTTGCTCATCGGCATCCACATCTTTAATACTGCCATTGGCATTCACCTTACCCGACTCGAACACCACCTGATTCAGGCTATTGGTAACCGTGACATGCAAAATAGCGCGGCGTGACGGATAACTGGTTGGCAGTTTGTGACCCGTGGTGCTGGCGATTTGCAAGGTAAAATCCAATGCATTCGGCGTAGCACGTTGTTCAACCACTGTTACTGCGGCTGCACTTTTCAGCATTGCGTCAGTTTTACTCAAGGTTTCAGCAAAGTTATTCGACAACACGCCCAATTGCGTTTTGTTGTTGCTCAAAATATCCAGCATCAACTTATTGGCGCCGACCAAGTCATGGATAGCAAAATTGTTGCGTTGACCAGACATTCCCATGGTGGAAATTTTTACGCCGTCGGTACGGCTCATGTGACAGCCTTGACAACTCTTTTGGCTAACGTAACTACTTTGCTCCCACTCCATATAAGGCGTTTGCTCAGGGAACTCAGATTCCGGTGTGGTGCTGAGCACGTTGCCGGACTCATCGACATAAGGCGTTTTCAGGTTATGACAGGATGCGCACAACTTCGATTCCTTAACGTGAGCGCCGTAGGTTGGCGTGTAACCGGTGTGCATTATCATCGGCATAGTGAATAACGCAGCTTCACCCGGCGCGCCAAACGGACCGAAAATGGTCTTGCTGTCATTGATCGCATAGTTGCCCGACATGGTGGCCAGAGTACCTAAGGTCGGCGAATTGGGGATTTGGTGACATAAGGTACAACTGACGCCATCCATTGCCGCATTATGCTTAGCATGTCCGACATCCAGAATGCCACTGTCGAAAATCGTTTGAGTCGCTATAGTGCCGTCTTTTTTGGCCTGTGCATTTGCCATCGGCGCATGGCACTTACTACATTTATCATTAATGATCGATTCCAACTCCGGGTGACGCGCAACTTCGCTACGCACCTTGGCACGCCAGAACGGATCGCGGGTCGCATTAGCCATCATCGAAGACGACCAGTCCGTAACGATAGATACATCAGCACCGTTTTTATCGACAATGCCGTTATGGCACATCGCGCAGTTCTGCGATCCGGAAAAATGCGTTGTGGTAAACGTTGGATCGCCACTTGAAGCTGGATTGCCGATAAATAGGTTGGGCGGGATCACTGGGCCGTTACCCTCTTCAACTACTACCGCATCCAAATCATACGTTTTGTAATCGGGTGTGGGTGAGGTGTTGGTAAATATCAACGCAGCTGCCGGATTGCTAGTGGCAGGCGTAAAGGTGTAAGTGAACTGCTGGAAACTGCCGGTTACAGTGGAAAAGCTAGTCGTAAACCCGGCCACGGAAACTTCCAGTGGTGTATAACCCGCGGTTGTGCCTTTACGGGATTGAAACGACAAGGTATAAGTCACTCCAGCTGTCACCGGAAACGAGGTTTTAATCCCAGAGCCCTGGTTGATAGCTACTGCATACAGCCCCTCGACAACCCGATTGGTGTAACTGCCACCAGCCCTATTCTTGTACATCAGATAGGGCTTTTCACCGACGGCATCATCTATCGCCGTCCAACCGGTGACGCTTGTTGAGTCGTTGTTGGTCAAAAATTTATAGGTAGTCACCGACCCTGGACTTTCAAAGCCGCCATTGCTAAGCAAATTGGCGGCAACCGCTGAAGACACGGGCAGCGCAACTGCCAATATCAGCATGATTATTTTTATAATTTTCATGAAATTTCTCGAATGAAGCAGGGCTGAGATTGATTGTCCAGCCCTACAAATTGCATTTAGCTTTAAGCGATGCTTTGCTTGCGCCGTCCCGAAGCCAATAGCCCCATCATTCCGGTCAGGAACATCCAAACCGCAGCAGGCACAGGCACGGGCTGTAGATTAACAGCATCCAAATTCCATAGTCGGCTACCGCCATTCGTTGAGGGATTAAAAAATTTTAATATCGCTGCGGAGTCGGTAGCCGTCGCGGTAAATTGATACAGGAAGGTAGAGAATGTGGTTGTGTTGGCAAACGAAGTGGTAAATCCGCCAATACTCACTTCCAGCGGTCCTACGCTGGTGTTATTTGCTTTGGCTGCGAACGATAAATCGTAAGTAGTGCCAGCAGTCAACGCGACCGAGGTTTGTATGGCATTACCAGTATTCAGCGCTAACCCATAGGTATCCTGATAAACGCGAGTGGCGTAACTTCCGTTGGTGCGATTGATGTTCATCAGATAAGACTCTTCACCAACGTTATCGCTAATGGAAGTCCAGCCAGTGACACTGGTGTCATTGTTCGGTAAATACTGATAACCCGGAGCGACTGCAAGTGTACTGGGCTGTTCAAATCCACCGTTGGTGACTAAATTGGCTTGCACGGTTGGCGCGACAATGGCAAGTACCAACATGAATGCTTTGATTGATTTCATAATTTTTGCCTTTAAATTCTTTTTGTAATGATAGCCAGAGCGGTCTCCTGCCCTTCGTAAGAGACCAGCTAATTAACTTTCCGTGACTACGCCATTTGTTTACGTCTTTGCAAGCCCAATAAACCAGCGAGTCCACTACCCAATAACCAAACAGCTCCGGGCACAGGAACAGGTGCAACATTGGCAGTAATTTTGATGTTGTCGATGCCGACCGCGCCGTTGGTCTGGGAACTAGTGTTCTCTAAATAACCAAAGCTCAGCCAATATTTGCCATTCGCATCCGGTGCGCCCAGGCTGCTGGCCAATATGTTTACATTGGCCGGACCGTAGGCTTTTCCACTGATGTTGATAGATTGATTAACGACAGAGTTGTTATTTGTCAACGGCGAAGCGATGTTGAAACCGTTGCCTGCAATGCCCACATTAAACTGATCGGTGTCTCCGCCTGAACCAAGTAAGAAAGCACTGAACACCCAATCGAAGCTGACAGTAATATCAGTAGTGCCGGCAGCCAGAGTAAACGGCGTCGCAAACCCGAAAGTCCCAGCGGTTGGCGAGCCCGCCAATTGACCGCTATCGTCGCCCATCACCAGGAATTTATTAGCAGCGGTTGCTGGCAAGAAAAAGTTGGTACCGGAAGTCAATGCAAACCGCTGTAAACCGTTGTAAGTGTTGATACTATCCGTGCCTAAACGCAGATTGACTGAATTAGCATTGGTAGTTGAAGACCAGGTTGTGCCTGTTGGCAAGCTGGCTGGATTTGATGTCAACAGCGACTGAATAGTGGTGTTGGTTGCGTCATCAAAATTTTCATCCAGCAACGTTGTTGTGGTCGCATGCGCTGAAGCGGTTCCAAGGCAAAATGCAGTTGCCATCAGTCCAGTGAGCAACGGTTTACTTGTAATGATCTTTTTCATAAGTTTTCTCGCTTTAAGTAATAGAAAAATTGATTGCGGCAAATGTCGCTTTTTTAACAAGCTTGGTGATTAAACCGACTTTTTACGACGCCCCACACCGACTAGCCCCAGTATTGCGCTACCGAACAACCAAACAGCAGCCGGGACTGGCACGGCGGAAACCTTAATATTGTCGATACCCACCGCTGAATTGGTGGCCGTATTTGAATGCTCGGAAAGCCCAAAGACCAAATAGCGTAAATTGCCCGCTGCGGCTGGCGGCAGAGACCCGAATGCTATCGTTGCGTTAAACTGCCCATTGCTGTTAAACCCGGTAAAACCAGTGGTATTTGGACTGGCTTGAGACAACAGCGTAGTAGCGGGTGACATCGGGCTACTAATGCTAAAGCCACTGCCTGCAATCCCAGCAGTAAACAAATCCTGAACACCGACCGCCGTGCTGGTGTCGTCGCCCGCAAAGGCCCAGTCAAAGCTGACCGACAGGCTGGTAGTGCCATTTGGCAATGTGAAAGGCAAGGCAAAAGCAAAAATCCCGGAATTGGCAGTACCGGTATTGGGGCCGACTTGATCGCCCAACACCAGAAAATTATTGGTTGAGCTAACAGGAAAGTAAGAGCCAAAGCTATTAGATGCATTGACGTTAATGTTGTTGTCGGTTCGACGTATACCGACATTGTCATTGGTACCTGATGATGCCGACCATAAAGCACCTAGCAGCGGATTTGGCGCATCGCTAAGTACACTGGAAACCGGGCGAACGGTCGATAAGAAACTCATCCCAGTGACATCATTGAAATTCTCATTCAGCACTGTAGTTGCACCATGCGCCGACGCTGTTGCCAAGCAAAATGCACTGACCATCAAGCTGTTGAGCAATGGTTTGTTGGTAGATATTTTTGTCATATTTATCCCCCTCTTTAGAAGAATCGAACCAACAGCTGCAGCAGCCAATGCTGCAGCTGTTCAGAATTATTAAACAGACTGTTTACGACGTCCTATAGCTAAGAGTCCCATTAAACCAGTCAAAAATGTCCACACAGCGGCAGGCACTGGAACTGCGGCTACGTTACCGACCAGATTCAGTGTTAGTTGATAATTTTGCCGAGTACTACTGGCGCCCAAATCGGCATCAGAGAGATTCAGCAAGTACTGGGCATTGAAGGCACCGGTTGTTGATGTCAGCAAGCTAGCTAAAAACGCTTGGTTTGAACCTTGCGCTAAGCCGGTAACCGCCGAAAGATCAGTGCTGAATGAGCTGGTATCACCACTGCCATTAACAGAATCCAAATCCAAACCTATCCGGTCGGCATTAGCTTGATTGAACAAGCTAAAAGACAACGACGGGCTACTGCTGTTTTGGGCAACGGTGCCGAAATCCAGAGTTAAGCTATTAGAAGCAGAGCTGGCGTCAAAAGAAGCCAATGCATGCAACAAGTAGCTGTAGTTAGCCTGCAGCGAACCGCTCCAATCGACTTTATAGGTGGCTGATGAGCCGCTGCCTGCTTGCCCAGCAGTAGACGACATGGTCGTTTTCGCAGATAAAGTGGGTAAACTCAGCGAGGCATTCACCGACCCGCTACCCGCATAATCATTGAGATTGGGCTCATCGGCACTGACGGTTGTATCGGTCGCCGCAGCGGCTGAAGTATTAGGTCCCCAGCTGCAATTAACAGCACCGGTGGGGCCATGTGCTAAAGCACAGCCTGCGCCGGCTTGAGCCAGGTTTGGGGCAAAGCCGGCGCTTACGCCTGAAGCAGATAGCAATGCGCTGCTAGATCCACTACCGTTAACCGTTCTACCGGGACCGTTATTTTTATTACCGAAACCATTGATGGTTTGAGTGCGATTTGAATTAAGTTGTAAATCAACACCCGTCAGAACGCCGTTGGCCCCATCAAACTGACCAAGCGCGATATTGGCAATGGCCGCGCCATTATTGGAATTGGTTGTTGAAGCTACCTGCCCTCCAGTTGCCGTTACCTGTAGTTTCTTGATTTCATAATCAGTTTTTCTTGCACTTATCCGGCTTTTTCATCTCGGATTAACTGATTCTATAAATTCACTTATTCTCACATTAATTGCACCTGTCTTT
>Ga0208626_1000515_pt1 | contig 12228 bp, 7 predicted proteins | sample LakWasMet10_HOW4_2_FD_183860 | JGI IMG/M metagenome (GOLD analysis project Ga0208626, IMG submission 183860) | Freshwater sediment methanotrophic microbial communities from Lake Washington under simulated oxygen tension - Sediment Metagenome... | ecosystem: Environmental > Aquatic > Freshwater >... | reverse complement strand
TATCCAGAACAACAAGGTAGTTTCATTGTTTATGATGTGGATTCATTTTTTTATAACGATTTTACGGATCAGGTAGATACATTTAAATTTCAATTAAAAGAAAAAACGGAATCGTTTTATTCTGATAATCAAAATAGGAAAACAGCTCGTATAGAGCGATATGTGAAGATTTATAACGACACCATTCCATACAGTGCCATGACTTGGACCTTAAAAGATGTTTGGGCTTCCAATAAAACTGTAACAACTGCCGAAAAAGTGGAAGAAAATGTACGGTTTGTAAAATTGGCATTTCCTGTTAAAGATGAACAAGTATGGAATGGGAATGCACAAAACACATTGGATGGCTGGAATTACAGTTATGAGTTTTTTGACCGCCCACGAACAGTTGGCGGGATAGCATTTGATTCTGTTTTGCAGGTAACACAATACGATGATAAATTGAATAATTTAATTAAGCATCAATATTATGTTGAAATGTATGCGCGTAACAAAGGACTTGTTTATAAAAAGGTAATAGACATTGAATCACAACCAGGTGTTAATCCACCTCCTAACTTTTTTCAAATACCCATTATGCAGCGAGTAACTTCTGGTGTTCAATACATAATGACTTATAATTCATCCGGAACAGAATAAACTTATGAATAAAATTATTTCCCTGATTTGCTTTTGTATGCTAGTTCAATTAGCATCAGCACAAAATTCCAAAACATATTATTGGATTGTATTTAAAGATAAAAATGGCTCAACTTATAGCGTTGAAAAGCCAGAATCGTTTCTATCAAAACGATCAATAGAAAGACGTGCAAAACAACAGATTGCTATTACTACTCAGGATTTGCCTGTTAATGTTTCTTATACAAATCAATTAATTGCATTGGGGGCTAAGATTGTTGGCAAATCGAAATGGTTTAATGCTGTTTCCGTAACAAATGTTGATGCGAATTCACTTCAACAGATTAATTCATTGCCTTTTGTGAAATCAATTAAAATGATTGAGATGAACAAAAGAACAGTTGTAGATTCAAAATTTGCATTGGAAGAAAATCGAAATACTGCGACTGCAAGTTCAAACAATCGTGCCGGTGGAGTATTTAGTTATGGATTGAGTTATCCTCAAACCAACCAAATTGGTGCCGATTGTATGCATAATAATGGATACACTGGTACAGGAATGGTAATTGCGGTATTGGATGCTGGTTTTTATAAAGCGGATTCGTTGCCAGCATTTGATAGTTTAAGAACAAACAATCAAATATTAGGTTGTAGAGATTTTGTTACAGGAGATACACTTGTTTACGAAGATTATCCTCACGGGATGAATGTTTTATCATGCATGGGTGGTTATCTGCCAGGAAGTCTGGTAGGAACAGCGCCCAAAGCAAATTATTGGTTGATACGTACAGAAGATGCTTGGTCGGAAAGTATACAAGAAGAAATATTTTGGACAATCGGAGCAGAGTTTGCTGATAGTGTTGGGGCTGATATCATAAATTCTTCTTTAGGTTATTCTACCTTTGATAACACGGGCGACAATCATACCTATGCCGATATGGATGGCAACACAACGATTATAACCAAAGCTGCTGATATTGCAGCAAGTAAAGGTATATTTGTTACAACAAGTGCTGGAAATGCAGGCGGTCCACCTTGGTACAAAATAACTGCACCCGCTGATGCTGACAGTGTTTTAACAGTTGGAGCCGTTGATTCATTGGGGTTTATCACAGGATTTAGTTCAAGAGGTTTAACATTTGATGGAAGAATAAAACCGGATGTTGTTGCAAGAGGACATCAAGCTGCATTTGCATCTGCATTTGGTGGTGTTCAACAAGGAAACGGAACATCTTTTTCATCACCTATTACTGCAGGGGCTGTAGCTTGTTTATGGCAAGCAAATCCTACCAAATCAAACATGGAACTGCTTTATGCTATTCAAGAAAGTGCAAATCAGTTTGCTTTTCCTGATTCGATAAGAGGCTATGGTGTACCTAATTTTTGCACTGCAAATTCGTTGCTCACAAGCATTCATGAAAACACAGCAGCGGATTATAATTTTGAAGTTTATCCAAATCCATTCAACAGTCAATTAAGTCTTTCTTTTTATAATAAAGACAAGCAAACTGTAAAGTTAGTATTAAGTGATATCATGGGTAAGATTGTATTTCAAGAAGAATTTACAGCCATTGCAGATGCAAAAATTGTATTCACATTAAGTCCAGAACAATCCATTTCAACTGGAGTCTATTTTTTGAATGTCATTTTAAAGGATCAAGTCAATACAATCAAAGTAATAAAAAAATAAATTTTAAGTATTTATGTTAAGAAAAATAGCATTATCGTTAGTTGCACTGCAATTTGTATTTAGTACTTTTTTGAAGGCCGATGAAGGGATGTGGCTTCCATTATTTTTAAAATCGCTTAATGAAGCTGATATGCAAAGCAAAGGCTTAAAGCTTTCTGCAGAAGATATTTATAGCATTAATAAATCGAGTTTAAAGGATGGTATCGTTCATTTTGGTGGTGGCTGTACAGGTGAAATTATTTCAGATCAAGGTTTGTTGTTTACAAACCATCATTGTGGGTACGGACAAATTCAAGCGCATAGCACCGTTGAAAACGATTTACTTACCAATGGCTTTTGGGCAAAATCAAAAGAGGAAGAACTTTCTAATCCAGGTTTAACTGCAACTTTTATTGTTCGTATTGAAGATGTTACTGCAAAAGTATTAGCAGGTGTTACTGATAATATGAATGATGCTGATCGTGATAAAAAAATAAATGAAGCAATCGCAACAATTACAAAGGAGTCGGTGAAAGACACGCATTATGGTGCATACATTCGTCCGTTCTTTAATGGCAATGAATATTATATGTTTGTTACCGAAACATTTAAAGATGTACGTTTAGTTGGCGCACCTCCTTCTTCAATTGGTAAGTTTGGTGGCGATACGGATAATTGGATGTGGCCTCGTCATACAGGCGATTTTTCGATCTTTAGAATTTATGCAAATAAGGACAATAAGCCTGCTGAATATTCAAAGGACAATGTGCCTTACAAACCTAAATACGTTATTCCTATTTCATTAAAAGGTGCCGAACAAGGTGATTTTACAATGGTTTATGGTTTCCCTGGAAGAACTACTGAATATTTAAGTTCATTTGCGGTGGATATGATTATGAATGTTTCGGATCCTGCTAAAGTAAAAATTCGTGAAACGAAATTAGCTATTTGGGATAAGGATATGAAAGCGAGCGACAAAGTACGTATTCAATATTCAGCTAAATATGCAGGTATCGCAAACTATTGGAAAAAGTGGGCAGGGGAGATAAATGGATTGAAAAAATTGGATGCATTGAATAAGAAAAAACAATTTGAACAAGATTTTTTATTAAAAGTAAATACGGATGATAATGCAAAAAGCAAATACGGTGATTTGTTTGGGGCTTTCGAAAAAAATTACACAGCCTTCACTTCTTTAAATAAACAACGCGATTATTTTGTAGAAGCAATACTCGGTATTGAAACAGTGAATTATGCATTTACATTTTCCGATGTAGTGGATGCTATGGCTACTGGCAAAAAAGCTGCGGATGTAAAGCCTTCTATTGAAAAGCTGAAAGGAGCAATGGCTGCATTCTTTAAAGATTATAATGCAGCTACTGATCAGCAAATCTGTGCTGCAATGTTAAAGATTGTTACAACCGATTTGCCTAAAGAGCAACAAGCAAAAATAATTGAAGAGATTCAGAAAAAGTACAAAGGCGATTTTTCTAAATATGCAGCTGATGCTTACAAAAAATCAATTTTTTCTTCACAAGAAAAAGTAGCAAAAGCACTTGATAATATGGATGCGAACTATAAAAAAATCGCAAAGGATCCTATTTATTTATTGATGCAAAGTTTCTACGCTAAGTTTGCAACGGATGTTCGTCCTGAATACAATAAGCTAGATGCTGAGATAGGGAAATTAAATAGAACATACATGAAAGGGATGCGTGAGTTAATTACCAATAAAAAATACTATCCAGATGCAAATAGCACCTTGCGTGTTGCTTACGGAAAAGTGGATGGTTATGAACCTCGTGATGGTGTTTTTTATAATTCATACACAACGCTTGAAGGAATTATGGAGAAAGAAAATCCATCGGTTGATGAGTTTGTTGTACATCCGAAATTAAAGGATTTGTATTCTAAAAAAGATTACGGACAGTATGCCGATAAAAACGGTGAAATGCGTGTAGCATTTTGTGCAAGTAATCATACTACTGGTGGAAACTCAGGTAGCCCTGTTTTTAATGGTAATGGCGAATTAATAGGAACCAACTTCGACCGTAACTGGGAAGGAACGATGAGTGATATTATGTACAATCCTGATCAAGTTAGAAACATTGTATTAGATGTTCGTTATACCTTATTTGTCGTGGATAAATTTGCAGGCGCTGGATACTTGTTGAATGAAATGAAATTGGTGAAGTAATATGCAAGTTGAAATAATTACGATAGGGGATGAAATTTTAATTGGACAAATAGTAGATACCAATTCCGCTTTTATTGGTCAGTTATTGAACATGAATGGAATGAGTGTAAAACAAATTTCATCTGTTTCCGATGACCGCGAACACATTCTAAAAGCCTTAACAGAAGCAAAGTCGAGAGCCAATGTAATTTTAATTACAGGTGGCTTGGGACCAACGAAGGATGATATTACCAAGAAAACATTAGCGGAATATTTTAATTGTAAAATGCGTTTTGATGAGGAAGCTTATCAAGATGTAACAAATTTGTTTGCGCAATATGGAAAGGAAGTAACACCGATTAATCGTTTGCAGGCCGAAGTTCCAGAAATATGTGAGGTTGTCCGAAATTACAATGGAACAGCACCCGGAATGTGGTTTGATGTGGATGGTACCATTTACGTTTCAATGCCTGGTGTGCCTTATGAAATGAAGGCCATGATGCAGAATCAAGTGGTTCCCAAAATAAAAGAACGATTTAAACTGCCTTTTATTTTTCACAAAACAGTTTTAACACAAGGAATAGGCGAGTCGGCATTATCGGAATTAATCAGTGATTGGGAAGATAGCTTAGCTGCTATAAATATTAAATTGGCTTATTTGCCGCAGCCTGGTATGGTTCGTTTGCGCTTGAGTACAAAAGGAGAAAATGAATCTGTATTAAAATTAAATGTAGAACAAAAAATAGAGGCCTTAAAATTAATTATAGCCGAGTATATTTTTGGCTACGAAACATTTGGTGAAGAAAAAGAAACCCTTGAGCAAATAGTCGGAAAATTATTAAAGGAGCAAGGTAAAACCATATCTACAGCCGAAAGTTGTACGGGTGGATATATTTCACATTTAATTACAAAAATTCCTGGTAGTTCGGAATATTATATGGGATCTGTTATTTCGTATTCTTATGATATTAAAGAAAATGAATTAGGGGTTTCAAAGGAAATACTTGAGAAACAAGGAGCTGTTAGTCAAGAGGTAGTTGAGCAGATGGCTAAGGCAATCCGTACAAAATACAAAACCGATTATTCAATTTCAGCATCTGGCATTGCTGGTCCAGGAGGAGGTACCGAAGAAAAACCTGTTGGGACGGTTTGGATTGCTGTTGCAACCCCAGAAAAAGTAATTTCTGAAAAGTTTTTATTTGGAAATAATCGAGAGCGAAATATTCATAAAACAGCAAATGCGGCTTTGAATATGTTGAGGAAAGAGTTGGAGTAAGGTTATAGAACCATAATTCATATAAACGAAAAAAGCTTTGCATTTACTGCAAAGCTTTTTTAATTAAGGGTGGCCAATGGGGCTCGAACCCACGACCCTCGGTACCACAAACCGATATTCTAACCAACTGAACTATGGCCACCATTTAATTTTGAGGTTGCAAATATAGGGAATTTTATAATTTTTAAAAGAAATACTGCATTTTTTTAATTTTTTTATTCCTGCTTAAGCCAATCCTATTTAGTAATTTTACAAATCTGATGGCAGCAAATACAAAACATATCACATTACAAGTAGAAGGCATGGATTGCGCCAACTGTGCTTTAGGCATAACCAAAAACCTTCAAAAAAAAGGATTGGATGATGTTCATGTCAATTTTGCAACTGGTGAGGCTACTTTTGTTTTGGAGGACAAAGCGAAGCTACAATCCATTATTGATGGCATTCAAGGGTTAGGTTATACTGTTATTGATGCCAAAACGAAGCTAGAGAATGAGGGAAAGCTATCCACTGTAGAAAAGCGTTTTTACTTTACACTTCCTTTTACGATTATCCTTTTTTTTAGTCACATGCTTTTTGGTCATGAATTTATTCTGAACAATGCATATGTGCAAATGGGTTTATGTATCCCTGTTTTTGTTATTGGAATGATGCAGTTCGGAAAAAGTGCTTGGGGCTCTCTAAAATCTGGCGTTCCTAATATGGATGTTTTGATTTTTATTGGTTCAAGCTCCGCTTTCATATACAGTATTGCAGGAATGTTAATGCATCACGATGCTCATACCATTCATAATTTCTTGTTTTTTGAAACTACCGCTACAATCATCACTTTGGTATTGTTAGGGAATGTTTTAGAGCATCGTTCGGTAAAACAAACAACTACCGCTATCAAGGATTTGAGTGCCATTCAGGTTTCCACAGCAAATTTGGTAAGTCTTCAATTAGGAAAAGAAGTAATTACGGAGATTAATTACAAAGACATACATGTAGGTGCAATTTTGCAGGTAAATACGGGTGATAAAATCCCTGTTGATGGTGAAATTATTTCTGGAGATGCTACCATTGACGAGTCGATGCTAACAGGGGAGAGTATTCCTGTTGAAAAAGCAGCCGGGCATAAAGTGATAGGAGGGACCATTTTAACTAATGGAAATATTCGTATGAGAGCCGAAAGTGTTGGTGATGAAACAATGCTGTCTAAAATTATTGAATTGGTAAAAAAAGCGCAACAAACAAAACCCAATATTCAGAAGCTGGGTGATAAAATCAGCGCCATATTTGTTCCTGTTGTGCTTGGAATAGCGCTACTCACATTTTTGCTTTCGTATTTTGTGTTCGATATTGCTTCAAAAACAGCTTTGATGAATAGTATTGCAGTGTTGGTCATTTCTTGTCCATGTGCCATGGGATTAGCCACACCTACAGCAGTGATGGTTGGTATTGGACGTGCAGCTAAAAAAGGGATATTGATAAAAGGTGGAAGCACATTGGAAGAATTTGCTAAAATCAAAAACATTGTATTTGATAAAACTGGAACATTAACAACTGGCGAGTTTAAAATAGGAGCAATTACTATTTTAGGAAACACTACTGAAGAGGAAGTAAAGTCGATTTTATTCTACCTAGAACAACATTCTTCTCATCCAATTGCAAAGTCTTTAGTAACAGAATTAAAAGACACAGCAACTAATCAAAAATTCATTGAGATTAAAGAAGAAAAAGGCTTGGGTATTTCAGCTAAAGATGAACAAAATAATACCTATCAAGTTGGATCTTATAAAATTGCTGCAGGGCAAACATTGAGTGATATGCACAATGTTTATGTTTTAAAAAACGAGGTATTGATTGCTACCGTTGATTTAGTGGATAGCCTTAAAGAGAATGTTCAAACGGCCATTAATGATTTGCATAAGCAGGGAATAGAACCTGTATTGTTGAGTGGCGATAGTCGTAAAAAGTGCGAGGAACTTGCCAAAAAATTAAACATTAAGGTTGTGTATAGCGAACAATTGCCTTCTCAAAAATTAGAAATTATTGAGCAGTTAACAAAAGTGAATACAACAGCAATGGTTGGTGATGGGGTGAATGATGCGCCTGCTTTAGCCAAGGCTAGTGTCGGTATTTCTATTAGTAATGCAACTCAAGTGGCTATTCAGTCGGCACAAATAGTATTGCTTAAAAGCAATGATTTGTCGCAGTTAAACGAAGCCTATTTAATTAGTAAGCATACTTTAATCACTATAAAGCAGAATTTATTCTGGGCCTTTTTCTATAATATTGTTGCGATTCCTATTGCTGCAATGGGTTTTTTGAATCCAATGGTTGGAGCGCTCGCAATGGCATTTTCGGATGTAATTGTAATTGGGAATTCGATTCGTTTAAAAAATAAAAAGCTGAAGTAATGCCTAGACAATAAAAATCATATACTTTCGTATATTAGCTGGCGTTTAAGACTGTGAAAAAAGCAATAAGAAATATATTTAATTTGAGAAGTGATGTCGGTATCAGCTTTTATCTGATCGATTTTATATTTCGTAAAGTACTTCGTCAGAATGCTTCTGTGAAATGGGCGATACACCATACAAGTGTAGTGATTCATGCCGACCGAATAAAAAGAGGAAAGCACGTTTTTCCTGGCGATTCTCCCGGAAACTATATTCAAGCAAAAAATGGAATCGAAATAGGCGATTTTACGAATATTGGACCCAATGTTGGGATAATTTCAGCTAATCATAATTTACTAGATAATAGCCAGCATACTCCAGCATTACCAGTTATTATTGGAAAAAACTGTTGGATTGGCATGGGAGCCGTAATATTGCCCGAAGTAGTTCTTGGTGATTATACCATTGTTGGTGCTAATTCGGTGGTTACCAAAAGTTTTAAAGAAGGTAATTGTGTTATTGCAGGTAATCCTGCAAGTATAGTAAAATACCTAAATGCAGCTGATGCTACTAAAGAAGCAAATTCTTAATTGTAAATGCAAACAGCAATCCTTAAAAATACACTTGCGCTCTTAATTAGCAAATTAGTTCCTTCACTTTTACTTACACTTATAAATGTATTGTTTTCAAGGTACCTCTCTCAAAACGAGTATGGTATTTACCAAACTGTTTGGACCTACCTTTCCATTTTTGTAATCATTTCAACCTTTGGCTTGCCTCGCTACATTTTGACCTATGGTAGTTTATACCAGTATTCAAAAGGCATGATTATTCGTTTAATTGCATTTGTATTCATACTCACGATAGTGCCCCTTACTTTTTATTTGACTTTTTTTGATTCCGTTTTTTCGAATTGGTCTATTTTCTTATTTATACTACTATTAATTTCTCAATCGATTTATTTAATTCAAGAAGCAAACGTATTGTCGCTAACAGCCAATAAACTGTTGATTGTTTCGAATGTGAGCTATGCCATTTTATTGTTTGCAGCACATTTGTTATTACTTTTTATTGGTTATTCAATCGACTTATGTTTGATGATGATTATAGGGGTGTCGATAATTCGTAATGTAATTATCTTTCTATCGGTAAAAAATCAATTATCAAGCGAGCAATTGCTTTCTGCTTTTAAAGAACGCTTGCAATTAGTTTGGTTTGGCGTAAATGATACGTTGCAAATATTGACAAAATGGATTGATAAAATTATATTGGTGTTGATTTTGCCTTCAGCTGAGTATGCAATTTATTTTAATGGAACATATGAAATACCATTGATTGGTATAGGCTTGAGTGCTTTTCAAACGATTTTAACCACACAAAGTGCAAAAGCGGATAGCACAGAAGCAACAAATATCGCTCTGTTTAATACAGCAGCCATGTTTATGTCAGGCATTTTGTTTCCACTTTTTGCCTTTTGCGTATTGTTTGCAGACGAAATTATTTTTATTTTATTCGGAAGTAAGTATGTTGAGTCGGCCAGTTTGTTTGCAATTACGGCTTTGTTAATTCCAATGCGTATTTGCAATTACACTGTTTTACTTCAATTAAAGAGCAGAGGCGATGTTATTTTAATAGGATCGTTGATTGATTTTGCAGTAGCAATTACTTTGATGATTTTTTTGTATCCAATAAGTGGATTGAATGGCTTGGCGCTTTCAATTGTAATTGCAACGTATATTCAAGCCGCATTTTATTTGGTTAAAATATCAACCATTTATAAAACAAGGCTAAGTGTATTGTTGCCACTGAAACAATTGGCAATTCGATTTGTTATCGTTTTAGGAACATTTTTGGTGGTTAAATTCGCCCTCAGCCAATTTTCAGGAGTAATTTCATTATCGGTTGGTGCACTTGTTTTTGCGGTGTTCGTTCTTGTATTCCTCAAAAAATCAATCGATTTCAAAAAACTGCTTCCATTTCGTTCATAAGTCTGATTTTTCGTTAATAAAGAAGCAATAATTTCTTTTTATTCCCTTTACATTTTAGTATATTTGTTTTACTAAAATCAAACGTCTAATCTAAAAATAAATGCTATGAAAAAACAATTACTTGTTGGGATTGCATTGGGTGTTGGAGTGGTATCAATCGCTCAAACAACAGTTCCCTTTGTTGCCCCTAAATTACCTGCTGCTATAGCTAACAAAGCTGTGTTATACAAAGATAATCAGCAATTAGGAACAGTAAATGATTCTTTTGAAGGAGTTGTTGGAAAGTTGAAAAATGCTCCAGCTCCTAGTCAAAAAGCATATACTACTGCTACAATTGGTACTTCTGAGTATCAGTTGCAAAGTAATGCATCTATTTGTAACCGTGTTGTGTTAAACAGTGATGGAACAATTAGTGCAACTTGGACAATGGCTTTAACAGCTAGTCCTTGGGCTGATAGAGGTACAGGATACAATTATTACAATGGTTCAGCTTGGGGTGCAGCTCCTACAGCTAGAATCGAATCAACTCGTTGTGGATGGGCAAATATAGCTGTTGGTGCAAATGGCGCTGAATATGTAATTTCTCACGAAGCATTAACTACTCCTGGAACACCAAACTTATTGTTTTCTACAAGAGCAGCAAAAGGTACTGGCGCTTGGACAACAGGCGGAACTGGTATTGCTGATACATGGCCAAGAATGGTTGTGGGTGGTGCAAATGGAACAACATTGCATGTAATTGCTCAATCTTCTGGTGCAACTACTCCTGTAACTCCTTACCGTGGACAAGATGGCGCATTGTGCTATTCTCGTTCATTAGATGGTGGTGTAACTTGGGATAAAATACGTACAATTATTCCTGCATTGGATTCATCAAATTATTTAGGATTTGGTGGTGATTCATACGCAATTGATGTAAAAGGTGATACAGTTGTTATTGTTGTTGGTGGTTTCAAAGTTGACGTTGCAATGGTTAAATCTATTGATAATGGAAATACATGGACAAAAACAATCATTAAACAATTCCCAATTCCTTTGTTTGATGAACCTACAATGTTATCGGATATTGATAGTGATGGTATTGCTGATACATTAGATACGAATGATGCTGCTGTTGGTGTTATTTTGGATAACCAAGGAAAAGCACACGTATTCTATGGTGCAATGCGTATGTTGAATGATGATATAACTGATAATGCAGTTTCTTATTTCCCTGGTACAGACGGATTAATGTATTGGAATGAGAACATGGGCGCAACTCCTCCAAAAATGATTGCTGCTGCTTTAGACTTAAATAACGATCAAACATTGAATGTTGCTGATTGGGGTACTTACCAAACATCTTTAACTTCTCATCCAAACGCAGGTATTGATGCTCAAGGCAGAATTTATTTAGCTTATTCAAGTATTTTTGAAGGTGCTGCTGAAAATGGTTCTCCTGCTGATGGAAAAAGCTACAGACATACGTTTGTATTAAGATCTAGCGATGGTGGTGCTACATGGTGCGGTCCATTGGATATTACTGATCCAGGTGAATTAATTGGTTTACAAGAAGGTGTATATGGTGCTATCGCAAAAGATGTTGATGGATTTGTACACGTTCTTCAACAAGTAGATGCAGCTCCAGGACATGGTATTGGTACTACAAACCCTGACGCTTCTACAAATATTGGTTCTGTAAACTTAGATTATGTTAAGATTCCAGTTACTGATTTTGATGGTTTACCTTGTTATGCTGAAATTGGTGTAGGTATCAATGAAATTCAAAAAGACATTGCTACAATCAATGTATATCCAAATCCTGCAAACGATGTTGTAAATGTTACATTAACATCCAGCCAAAAAGCAATTGCAGTTGTTTCTGTATACAATGCTATTGGACAAAAAGTAACAACAATCAACAATTCAATTGTTGCTGGAACTCCTTCTGTTTTAACTATCAATACATCTAACTACCAAGCTGGTGTTTATTTTGTAGCTGTTAATGTTAACGGAAAAGTTGTTTCTCAAAAATTAATCGTTGAATAATTTATTATTATTCTCATTAAAAGCCTCGCAATTTGCGAGGCTTTTTTTATTTTTACAGTATGATACGTAACATTCTTTCCATCATTGTT
>Ga0208626_1000513_pt1 | contig 12238 bp, 24 predicted proteins | sample LakWasMet10_HOW4_2_FD_183860 | JGI IMG/M metagenome (GOLD analysis project Ga0208626, IMG submission 183860) | Freshwater sediment methanotrophic microbial communities from Lake Washington under simulated oxygen tension - Sediment Metagenome... | ecosystem: Environmental > Aquatic > Freshwater >... | reverse complement strand
TTCTGAAACTTCTTCTTTGATGTTATTGATTGTGCCGAACTCATGGTCCACACCATCAACTTTAACAGCAACGATACCAGCACCCTGGAGTGAAGAAAGAAGAACTCTTCTTAGTGAGTTACCAAGAGTAAGACCATAGCCGCGCTCAAGTGGCTTAGCTGTGAACTTACCGTAGTTTGACTTAAGACCTTCAGTATCTACTTCTAAAGCAGCTGGACGGATCATGCCAGCCCAGTTTTTACTCATATAATTCATCAAAAACTCCTAATAGCTAACTAATGGAACAAAGAAAAACGTGGAAGAGATTAAACTCTTCTTCTCTTCGGAGCGCGACAGCCGTTGTGAGGCATTGGGCTCATGTCAGCAACAGAAGTAATTCTGAGGCCAGCAGCTAGAAGAGCACGGATTGCGTTTTCACGACCAGCGCCTGGACCTTTAACCTTAACGTCTACAGAGTTAAGACCATGTTCAGCAGCTTTCTTTGCAGCTTCCTGAGAAGCAACCTGAGCAGCGAATGGAGTTGATTTTTTAGAACCACGGAAACCGAGTCCACCAGCAGAAGCCCAAACAACAGCGTTACCATCAGCATCACTGATTGTTACGATTGTATTGTTGAACGATGCGTGGATGTGACATACGCCGTGGTTTAAATTTTTACGAACTTTCTTCTTACCACCCTTATTAGCAGTAGTAGCAGCATTCATGCCTGAAGCTTTTTGAGCGTTAGTTTGAGCCATATATTCCTACCTTAAATTATTTCATTGCCTTGATTGATTTCTTACCAGCGATTGCTACAGCAGGACCCTTACGAGTACGTGCATTTGTGTGCGTACGCTGACCACGAACTGGAAGGCCTTTACGGTGGCGAATACCACGGTAACAACCAAGATCTTTAAGACGCTTGATGTTTAGAGCTACTTCACGACGAAGGTCACCTTCAACTGTATATTCATCAAGAGCAGTACGGATTTGAAGTACTTCTTCTTCTGTAATTTCGTTTGAGCTCTTGTCACCGCTGATTCCAACTGCTGCCAGAACGTCTTTCGCAACTTTAGGGCCAATGCCGTAAATTGCTCTAAGAGCGATGCTCATCTTTTTATTTCTTGGTAAATCTACACCTAATAAACGTGCCATATATTTCCCTTATCCTTGTTTCTGCTTATGCTTTGGATTTACTTTGCAAATTACGCGAAGAACGCCTTCACGCTTTACAACTTTACAGTCTTTACAGATTGGCTTTACTGATGAACGTACTTTCATAAAATTTAACCCTTGCTTCTAAAAATGATTCGACCTTTATCTAGGTCATATTTACTAATCTCAATCACTACTTTGTCGCCAGGTAGGATTTTGATAAAATTCATTCTCATCTTCCCGCTGATATGTGCTAAAACCACATGCCCATTCGGGAGTTTTACTCTAAAACGTGTATTGGGTAAAAGTTCAAGAACTTCCCCTTCCACTTCAATTGTGTCAGTTGACTCAGCCATGCCCTTCCTAAAAAGTAAGTGACTATATATAAAATTAAAAACTATAAGACAAATATTTTAATACTGAAACGTCACACTTTTGACGAGATCTGATTATAGATCGCATCAATTGAACCTTCAGCATCCACTCTCATCAATCGTCCATGGTCTTGGTAGTACTTGAGGACAGGATCGACAGCGTCTTTAAACACTTTCAGGCGATTTGTGATCACCTCTTCCTTATCATCCGCTCGTTGAACGAGATCGGTACTTCCGCACACGTCGCATACGCCTGTTACCTTAGGCATTTTTGAGATGAGGTTATATATAGCACCACAGTTCTTACATGTCCTGCGGTTTGTCAATCTCGCGATCAACTTCGCCATATCTAATTCAAAATAAACCGCCAAAGACGGTGAACCTTTAAGGACTTCCTTATCAAGAGTCTCAGCCTGAGCGAGATTCCGAGGATAGCCATCAAAGATATATTGAGATTGAGTCAGGTTAATATTGGCCTGAAGCAATCTGATAACTAATTCATCTGAAACAAGTTTACCTTCGTCCATGACCTTTTTTACTTCAAGGCCAAGTGGAGATTGTTTTGCAATCTCAGAACGAAGTAGATCGCCAGTAGAGATGTGTTTAAACCCTCTATCCGTAACGAGCTTACTCGCTTGGGTTCCTTTACCGGAACCCGGGGCTCCTATGAAAATCAAATGCGATTTCATTAGAACCTTTTAACACCAGAGTATTTACCTTTAACTTTATAAGCCGTATCAAGGCGCTGTGAAATCATGAATCCTTCAGCTTGTGCCATAGTGTCAATTGCAACACCCACAAGAATCAGGAGAGATGTTCCACCAAAGTAAAAAGGAACTTTAGCGTAGTTAAACAAAATAGCTGGCATGATACAAATTGCAGCTACGTAAATCGCACCAACAAGAGTGAGGCGAGAGATAACCTGATTAAGGAAATCTGCAGTTTGATCACCTGGACGGATTCCAGGAATGAATCCACCGTTTTTCTTAAGCGACTCAGAAACATCATCAGTTTTGAACTGAATAGTTGAATAGAAGTACGCGAAGAAAACGATAAGCCCGATGAAAACGCAGTTATAAAGCATTTTCCCTGGGTAAAATAATTGCTCAATATTCGAGAAATAAACCTTCGCAGGTGAATCAGCTGGAATGAATTGAGAGATCGTTGTCGGAAAACCTAATAGTGCACTTGCAAAGATCGGAGGCATAACACCAGAGATGTTAACCTTGATCGGAAGGTGAGAAGATTGACCACCGAATACACGGTTGTTCACAACTCTCTTAGCGTACTGAACTGGCACCTTCCTGAAAGCTCTTTCAACAAAGATGATAAACCAGAATGATACAAGCATAATTCCAAGAACGATTAGAAGATTTACAATACTCATCTCACCGTTTTGAAGAAGCTGGAATGTATCACGGATACCGCGTGGAATACCCGCAGCGATACCAGCGAAGATAATGAGAGAAATACCGTTACCAATACCTCTTTCAGTAATCTGCTCTCCAAGCCACATCACGAACATTGTACCAGCTGTTAAGCTAACTACAGTGAGGAGACGGAAGCTCATTCCTGGATCAATAACCACAGGAAGGCCGTTTGGAGATTTAATGTTTTCAAGACCTACAGCTAAGCCGTAACCCTGGAAGAAACATAGAAGTACAGTCGCGTAACGAGTGTACTGAGAAATTTTCTTGTGACCATCCGGCTCTTTTTGAAGTTCTCCAAGAGCAGGAATCGAATAAGAAAGAAGTGAGAAGATGATCGAAGATGTGATGTAAGGCATGATTCCAAGTGCGAGCACTGAGAACCTTTCTAGAGCACCACCCGAGAATGTATTGAATACGCTAAAAAGCGATCCCTTCATTCCGTCGAAGAAAGAAGAAAGAGCAGCCCCATCAACTCCCGGTGTCGGGACCTGTGTGGCTACTCGATATATTCCAAGCATTAAAATAGTAAAGAAAACTCGTTTTTTAAGCTCTTCGAGCTTCGAAACATTCGATGACATCCCTGTATTCCTTCTTAATTAGGCGTTCTCAACCTTGCCGCCAGCTTTTTTGATCAATTCTAAAGCTTTAGCAGAGAACTTTTCAATGCCTTTGAAGGTAAGAGCTTTATTTAATTCGCCTTTAGCCAAGATTTTGATCGGCATAGACTTATTAATACCGCTTAGGAAGCCTTTATCGATAAGTGTCTCTCGCGTCACAACTTCAGTTGTGTACTTCTCAGCTAGTTTTTCGAGGTTAAGTACAGCGTACTCAACTTTGAAAGCAGCATTTGAGAAACCGACTTTTGGTAGACGTCTGTAAAGTGGCATTTGACCACCCTCGAAACCGATACGGATACCGCCACCAGAGCGAGCTTTTTGACCCTTATGACCTTTACCAGCTTGTGTACCTTGACCAGAACCCTGACCACGGCCAATACGCTTAGTATTCTTATGGGCGCCCTTTGGGCTTTTTAGTGTTTTAAGAGTTAACATTTTAAACCTCTAATTATTTAACGATCTCGAGCCACTGGATCATAGCTTTGATCATCCCACGAACAGCTGGAGTATTCTCAAGTGTTCTAGTGTGGTTGATCTTTCTAAGACCTAGGCCGCGAACTGTTGCTTTTTGCTTATCAGTACAAGCGATTGTGCTTCTGATTAGCTTTACTGTAATTTGCTTGTTGCTCATAAAATCACCTTAAGCTTTTGTAGCTTTAGCCTTCATACGAAGACCTTTAGTGTTTACACCGCGAACTGTTGCCACTTCATCAAGTGAACGAAGGTTCTTAAGTGCTTTGAAAGTTGCTTTAACGATGTTGTGTGGGTTTGATCCACGAACAGACTTAGTAAGTACGTTCTTAACACCAGCAAGTTCAAGAATTGAACGACAAGCACCCGCTGCTTTAATACCTGTACCTTCACCAGCTGGCTTGAGAAGAACTTCTCCAGCGCCGAATAGGCCAAGTACTTCGTGAGGGATAGTACCGTTCTCAATAGATACTTTGATCATACGCTTAGAAGCTTTCATACCAGCCTTACGGATAGCATCTGGAACTTCTTTTGCTTTACCAAGACCGTAACCAACTTTACCGTTCTTATCGCCAACAACAATTAGTGCTGCGAATGAGAAACGACGACCACCCTTAACCACTTTAGCAACGCGGTTAACAGCGACAACTCTTTCTTCAAGGTCAGGATTTAACCCGTCTTGAGCAGCTGGTTTCTTTTCTTGTCTTGGAGCGCGCTGAGGGCGTTTGCCACCCTTTTTATCAGCTTTCGCTTCTGTTTCGTTTTCTGAATTTTCGTTGTTATTTTCTTCGCTCATAAAGTCCCCTAATTAAATTTGGATACCGTTTTCACGGATAGAGTCAGCAAGTGCCTTAATAACACCTGTATACTGTTTTCCGCTTCTATCAAAAACGGCTTTGCTTAGGTTGTTCTTTTTAAGCGTAGCAGCTACTTCAGCACCAACTTTCTTAGCGCCTTCTGCGTTACAGCTGCTTGCAACCTTAGTTTTTCCGTAAGTTTGAACAGAGAACAATGTAACTGATTTAACATCGTCGATGATCTGAACGCGAAGGTGCTTGTTTGACTTAGTTACAGACAAACGTGGCTTCTCGCCTGAACCAACAACCTTTTTACGGATTGAAAGTTTACGACGGTATTCTTTCGCTTTCGTTTCATTTTTAATTTTTGCAATATTTTTTCTCATAACTCACCTATTATTTTTTAGCGCCTGTTTTACCAGCTTTTCTGATGATAGTTTCATCAGTGTACTTCAATCCCTTACCCTTATATGGTTCAGGCTCTCTGTACGAGCGGACTTGAGCAGCTACGAAGCCAACAAGTTCTTTATCAGAACCGTGGAATTCAATCACGTTCTTAACTACTTTAGCTTCGATCCCTTTAGGGAGCTTGTAATCAATAGAGTGAGAATAACCAAGGTTAAGAGTTAGAGTGCTACCAGAAACAGCAGCCTTGTAACCTACACCGTTGAACTCAAGAGATTTTACGAAACCAGTTGTTACACCAGTAACCATGTTACCAAGGAGCGTTCTAGACATACCCCAGATTGCACGAGCTGTTGTTGACTCGTTAGCTGGAGTTACGTTGATCGCTTTATCAGCTTTTTCAATTTTCACTTCTTTGTGAAATGTATAAACAAGCTGACCCTTAGGGCCTTTAACGTCAACAGTGTTACCGTTGACTTTAACTTCTACTTTATCAGGAATGCCTACAGGCTTTTTTCCAATACGTGACATAAGTCGCTCCGATTACCAAATGTTACAAATAATTTCGCCACCAAGTTTTAACGAGGCTGCTTTGCGAGAAGAAATAATCCCCGCAGAAGTGGAAACAATTGAAACACCAAGTCCTGAAAGAACTCGAGGCATTTCAGTATAGCCTTTATAAATTCTTAATCCCGGCGAAGAGATTCTTTTAATACCAACAATAGCGCCTTCTTTCAGACCAACTTTGATCACGATTTCAGAAGGAGACTTTGCAGCGATTTTGAAAGACTTGATGTAGCCTTCTTCTTTTAATACGCGGCAAATGTTCGCTTTCATTTTGCTTGCAGGAATTTCTACTTTATCCAAGCCAGCTTTATTAGCGTTACGAATTCTAGTTAATAGATCTGCAATAGGGTCAGTCATCATAAAATTTTTCTCCTTACCAGCTAGCTTTAGTCACACCAGGGATGAGACCATTGTTTGCTAGTTCACGGAATTTGTTTCTGCTTAGTTTGAAATCACGGAAGAATGCACGAGGGCGTCCAGTTAGTTCGCAACGGTTACGTACGCGATTTGGATTTCCATTACGTGGAAGCTTCTGAAGTTTAGCGCGAGCTGCATCTCTTTCTTCATCAGAAAGTTTCATGTCTACAGCTTTAGCTCTAAGAACAGCGGCTTTTGGGCCATTTTTCTTAGCTAGTTTTTCTCTTTTCTTATTTTTAATAACAGCACTTAGTCTTGCCATAATTCCCTCTTACTTCTCTCTGAAAGGCATGCCGAAAAGCTTAAGCATTTCGCGGCCTTCTTCGTTATTAGTAGCAGTCGTAACAAAGCTGATACCCATACCACGGATTTTATCGATTTTATCGTAATCGATTTCCGGGAAGATAATTTGCTCTTTTAGACCCATGGTATAGTTACCTTTACCATCGAATCCTTTAGGTGAAAGACCACGAAAGTCTTTTACGCGAGGGAGAGAAAGATTGATTAAACGGTCAAGGAACTCATACATCTGCTCGCCACGAAGTGTAACGAAAGCACCGAGAGCCTGGTCCTGACGAAGTTTGAATGAAGCGATTGATTTCTTAGCGCGAGATACAACTGGTTTTTGACCAGTGATCGCAGCTAGGTCTGCAACGATGCTATCAACAATTTTACCGTTAGAAACTGCATCACGAGTAACACAGTTAACGATGATTTTTTCTAATTTAGGAACTTGATGAACGTTCGCGTATTTGAACTTTTCATTAAGCTTCTTTTTTACCTCTGATTCATACAGAGCTTTTAAACGTGCCATATGTTTCCCTCAGCTTATTTAAGTTCGGATTTGCTTTTGGCAGCAACTCTTACGTTTTTGCCATCAACTTTTTTAACTGCAACTCTTGTTGGTTTTCCTGATTTAGGATCCAATGGAGCTACGTTACTGATATGGATGGCTTTTTCCATATCCACAATTCCGCCTTGCTGGTTAGCTTGATTTGGCTTGATTGCTTTCTTAACTACGTTTACACCTTCAACAACTACTCGATTCGTCTTGAAGTTGATTGACTTGATCTTGCCCTGTTTGCCTTTATCTTTTCCGGCAAGGACTTGAACAGTGTCGTTCACTTTCAGCTTTTGCATTTTTTCTCCTTACACGCTGATTAGAGCACTTCGTGAGCTAGAGAACAGATCTTCGAAAAGTTCTTGTTTCTCAATTCTCTTGCGACTGGCCCGAAAATACGTGTACCTACTGGTTCATTATTTGCTGCAATAATGACCACGCTGTTTGTATCAAAATTAATATATGAACCATCTTCACGTCTTACTGGGTAAACAGTACGAACGATAACGGCTTTTTTAACGTCACCTTTCTTAACTTTACCGCCAGAAATTGCTTGCTGAACGGCTACGACGATAACGTCGCCTACATTTGCACTCATATGCTTAGAACCGCCGAGTACTTTAATACACTGAACAGTTTTAGCGCCTGAGTTATCGGCTACATCTAGAATCGATTGTTGCTGAATCATATGCTCTCCACTACTTCTGAATCGAAACTAGTTCCCATCTCTTTAATTTAGAGTATGGCTTAGATTCGATGATTGTAACTGACTGGCCAACTGAAGCTTGTTCTTTCTCATCATGAACATGGTACTTCTTAGAAGTCGTTACGAATTTGTTATACTTAGGGTGCATAGTTTTTCTTTCAACCTTAACAACGATTGTTTTCGATGTTTTGTCGCTTACAACTTCACCAGTAAGTGTTCTTTTAAATGTTGTGCTCATAGTTCACCCGTCTTATTTTTTAGCGTTTTTAACTGTTAAGAGACGGGCAATGTCTTTCTTAATCTGTTTCACAGTGTGTGGCTTATCAGAGCCAGTAGTGAACTTTGTGAACTTATTGTTAAATAGTTCAGATTTAAGAGTTGCAACCTTCTCGTTCAATTCTTTTGCGCTAAGTTTGGAAATTTCGCTGGTTTTTAACATAACTACCTCTACTAATCCAGTTTATTCAGCAGCAGACTTTGGAGCAGCTTCTGCTGTTTCCATGTCCGCTTTTGAAACGATTTTTGTTCTAACTGGAAGTTTATAAATTGCTAATCTAAGCGCAGCTTGTGCTGTAGCTTTATCAACGCCGCCGATTTCGAAAAGAATACGGCCTGGCTTAACAACTGCTACCCACTCCTCAGGAGAGCCTTTACCTTTACCCATACGTACTTCCGCTGGTTTCTTAGATAAAGACTTGTCTGGGAAGATCTTAATCCACATCTGACCACCACGTTTTGTTTCACGTGAAATAGCGATACGGGCTGCTTCGATCTGACGGTTTGTAATGAAACCGCATGTTGTTGCTTGAAGACCAAACTCACCGAAAGTGAGAGTGTTACCCGTGTGGGCAGCACCGGTCATACGACCTTTTTGCATCTTTCTATGTTTTACTCGTTTAGGACTTAACATATAATACCTCTAAGTATCTAAAATTATTTGTAGATCTCGCCTTTATAAACCCATACTTTAACACCGATGATGCCGTATGTAGTCTTCGCTTGAGCTGTGTTGTAATCGATATCAGCACGAAGTGTATGAAGAGGAACTTTCTTCTCAGCATAACCTTCTGTACGAGCGATTTCAGCACCACCAAGACGGCCAGAACACTTGATCTTGATTCCCTTAACGCCAGAGCGGAAAGCAGATGTCATAACTTTTTTCATCGCGCGACGGAAAGCCACACGTTTCTCAAGTTGTTGAGCAATGTTTTCAGCGATTAGCTTAGCTTCAGAATCCGGACGTTTTACTTCCGCGATATTGAAAAACAAAGGGCAGTTGGTAATTTTTTTAAGGTCGTTACGGATTTTTTCGATCCCTGTACCTTTTTTACCAATCGCTACACCTGGCTTAGCAGAGTAAACAGTTACTTTTACCTGGTCAGCTGTACGTGTGATCTCAGTTTTTGCAATAGCAGCTTGAGATAGCTCAGTATCAATATAGTTACGGATAGCTAGATCTTGCTGGAAGATATCTGCGTAATTGTTTTTTACATACCAGTTTGAGTGCCACGTCTTAATGTAGCCAAGTCTGAAACCGTATGGATTAACTTTTTGTCCCATTTGAGTCGTTCCTTTGATTAAGCTTCTTTAAGCGAAAGAGTAATATAAGATGATTTCTTGCTAATGCGATAAGCACGGCCTTGAGCACGTGGCATGATTCGCTTAAGAGCAGGACCTTCATCAACTTTCACTGTCTCAATGATCAGATTGTCTAAGTCATATTTCTTAGAATCTGCAGCGATCGCAAGACCACTGTTGATCAGCTTAGTAACGACAATTGCCGTTTCTTTCTTTTCGCAGAAACGAAGAATCTTAAGAGCTTCTTCTACTTTCTTTCTTCTGATAAGGTCGACAACTTGTCTAACCTTACGAGCAGAAGTACCGACATTATTGTTTTTTACAGTAATCATTGTTTACCTCTTACTTGTCGCCGCCGGCTTTCTTATCGCCAGCGCCGTGACCGTTGAAGGTACGAGTTAAAGCGAATTCGCCAAACTTGTGCCCAACCATGTTATCAGTCACGTAAACTGGAATAAATTTCTTACCGTTGTGAACAGCAAAAGTTAAACCAATGAACTCTGGTGTAATCGTAGAACGACGTGACCATGTCTTGATGACTGTATTACCTTTAGTATTTTTCTTGGCCTCAGTAGCTTTTTTGTAGAGGTAACTATCTACAAACGGACCTTTTTTAATTGAACGTGCCATTATTTACCCCTATTACTTTCTTCTCTTAACGATGAACTGGTTAGTACGCTTATTCTTTCTCGTCTTGAATCCACGTGTAGGAAGACCCCAAGGCGTAACTGGGTGACGACCACCCGATGTACGACCTTCACCACCACCGTGTGGGTGATCGATTGGGTTCATTACCACACCACGAACTGTAGGACGGATACCGCGGTGACGGTTAGTACCAGCTTTACCAGTGTTAGCAAGTTCGTGCTCGATCTTACCAACTTGACCGATAGTAGCTCGGCAATCAGCTTTAACTTTTCTCACTTCCCCTGAAGGAAGACGAAGAAGAGCGTATTCACCTTCTTTGGCCATAAGCTGAGCGTAAGCTCCTGCAGAACGAGCCATCTGGCCGCCGCGCTTAGGGTTAAGTTCTACGTTGTGAATGAGAGTACCAACTGGGATATCTTTAAGGAGTTTTGAATTTCCTGCTTTGATATCTGCATTGTCTGAAGAAATAACAACGTCGCCAACTTTAAGACCAACTGGTGCGATGATGTAAGACTTCACACCGTCTGCGTAAATTACGAGAGCGATGTTACATGTTCTGTTTGGATCGTGCTCGATCGTCTTAACAGTAGCTGGGATATCAAGCTTAGAACGTTTGAAATCGATCAAACGATACTTCTGCTTAACACCGCCACCGTGGTGACGAACAGTGATAACACCCGAAGAGTTACGACCTGCGTTTTTCTTAAGTGGAGCTAGGAGAGATTTCTCTGGAGCTACACCTTTTGTAATATCTCCAGTCACAACTACTTTCTCACGCTGAGAAGGAGTAATAGGACGGAATTTTTTTAAAGTTGCCATACTTTTAGCCTTTTACCTTAAATGCCCTTGAAGAATTCAATCTTCTGGCCGTCTTGGAGTTGAACATAAGCCTTTTTAGAAGCTGAAGACTTCTTATGGCCTTTGCCTGCACGTTTTGTTTTTCCAGGAAGAACAGAAGTGCGTACGCTTACAACTTTCACATCAAAGAACTTCTCTACAGCGCTCTTGATTTGGTTTTTGTTAGCTTTTGTATTCACAACGAAAGCATAACGATTGAAAGTTTCAGTCTCTTTAGACGTTTTTTCAGTTAATAGTGGTTTAATTAATACATTTTCTAAACCTAACATCTTACACCAGCCTTCCGATTAATTTTTCGAAAGCAGCTTTTTCGATCACAAGGTTTTCAAATTTAACAGCTTCGTAAACGCTGAAACCATCAACCGGAGCGTATTTTGCTTTCTCAAGGTTACCAACTGCGCGAGATACTTTTTCATTAACTTCAGCTGTAATTACTAGAGCTGGAAGAAGGTTTCTTTCAGAAAGAACCTTGAACATATCTTTCGTCTTACCAGTAGATTCTAATTTTTCTACGATATGAAGTTTGCCAGCCTGGTGTTTGTCAGCAAGAACAGAAGAGATAGCTACTAGCATAGTCTTCTTGTTAACTTTCTGCTCGTATGAACGAGGCTGAGGACCAAACACTGTACCGCCTCCAGGCATAAGAGGTGAACGAGTAGAACCCTGACGAGCGTTACCAGTACCTTTTTGCTTGAACGGCTTCTTACCACCACCTGAAACTAGAGCTTTAGTTTTAGTAGCTGCTGTACCTTGACGGCGACCAGCAAGAGTAGCTTTTACTACTTGGTGTACTACAGTTCCGTTGATTGACTCTACTGAGAAATCAACGTTAGCTTTTAGCGAGCCAGACTTTTCGAATTTTGTATTTAATACGTTTAATTCAGTTGTCATAATTTATTTCCCCCTTACTTCTTCACAGCTTTCGCGATTTTCACGAAGCCATTTTTTGAGCCAGGGATAGAACCTTTAATAAGCATGTAACCAGCTTCAAGGTTAACTTCTACAACCTGAACATTTTGAACAGTTGAAGTTTCAACACCTAGGTGACCAGGCATTTTCTTGTTAGCAAATACACGAGCTGGAGTTGCACGACATCCGATTGAACCCGGACGACGGTGAAAGTGAGATCCGTGAGCAGCTGGACCACCCTGGAAGTTGTAACGTTTCATAACACCAGCGAAACCTTTACCTTTAGAAGGTCCAGTAACGTCGATGTAAGTTGCAACCGGGAACTGATCTAAAGAAGCTTCTTTACCAAGAGCATCTGCCGATACTTCTGGAACATCGATTTCAGAAAGTTCAGAGAACGACTGAGCAATGTTTGCTTTCTTGAGATGGCCTTTCGCTGGAGAAGTAATAAGAGATTCACGCTTTTCGTTGTAAGCAACTTGATAA
>Ga0208626_1000510_pt1 | contig 12353 bp, 5 predicted proteins | sample LakWasMet10_HOW4_2_FD_183860 | JGI IMG/M metagenome (GOLD analysis project Ga0208626, IMG submission 183860) | Freshwater sediment methanotrophic microbial communities from Lake Washington under simulated oxygen tension - Sediment Metagenome... | ecosystem: Environmental > Aquatic > Freshwater >... | reverse complement strand
GCTACGTGTTTAATTTGTAACGTGAGATAAATAAAACTCCATGAAAAAATCGTATATAGAAATGGGAGTACAGAATGCCTGAAGCATTTGATACCGGCCCATTGTCCTGGGTTAAAGACGAGATTGACCAGTCGCTGAAGAAAGTTCTGGCAAGCTTCAATGAGGTTAGCCAGAATCTGGACGGCTCCGCATCTTTAAGGCTTACCCTGGCGCATCTTTACCAAGTGAACGGTGCGCTGGATATGGTTGGCCTGGAAGGTTGCAAACGCTATTGTTCTGAAATTGAAAAGCTCACGAGCAAGATCGCGCAGCAGACCGTGCCTGTGACCCATGAGCTTGTTGCCCACCTGGTTGAGGCGGTAGAGACACTGTCGCAATATCTGCAAGACCTGATGAATGGCGCTCCTGACACGCCTATGCGCCTGTATCCGACCCTGAAACCTCTGGTTGAGGCGCAAGGCGAGTCTATTGAAGAAAGCGAATTGTTTTTTCCGGATACTGATAACAGCGCGCCGAAAGACCTGCCGTCAAACCCGATCGATGAAGCTGCAATCCCTGTTTTTGTAGCGGAACAGCGCGCTCTTTTCCAGAAATCGCTATTGGACTGGCTGCGTACTAAAAATGCGGACGCATTGAATGCCATGCGTGAAGCGATTGTAAAAGTTCAGCAGATTCAAGTTAAAAACGCCCCGAAGACGCTGTGGTGGACAGCTTCGGCATTTGCCGATTCCCTGACTCAGGATAAAGTGGCTGCCAATAATGGTGCAAAAAAACTTTGCCGCAAGCTGGATCGCCAGTTAGGCAACCTGGCATCAGGAGATGCCAAAGCGCCATCGCAGTTGCTGCGTGAGCTGCTTTATTACGTTGCCATCAGTGACCGTGTGACAGATTTAATATCCCGCGTTAAAGATGTATTCGAGCTAGATGATGCCTTGCCTCAGGGTGGCGCGTCCGATAGCGAAACCATGCCTTCGAGCGCTGCCGAGCAAGCCGCGCTGGCACAGTTGATTGCAGACTTGCCTGCCCTAAAAGAGCTATGGTCCAATATCAGCACCAGCACAGCCGATGCCTCCGCGGCTGATTTAACGGCTTTTATCAATAAGCTGGAAGCGATTTCCGCATCAGTGCAGCAGAATATTTCCAGTCAGAGCGTTATCAGGCTGGTCAGCGCGACATGTCAGGCCGTACAGGCGTTGCAAGCCAATAAGCAGAAGCTGAATGAGTCTTCATTGATTGAAATTGCGGCCTCTTTAAACCTGCTTGAACACTGCTGCGACCATTACCAGCATCTGGATGCAGATGTAAAACACAAAGTGGCCACGCAAAGTGAGCGACTGCATGCGGTTGCCCAGGGCAATGAGCTTGCTCCTGCCGTTGATGCATTTGCAACCAGCAAGCTTGATGCAAGTGTGGTGTCGGCTGTTGCAAAACAGATTATCGAATCCCTGGCTCTGATCGAAAAGGCACTGGATACCTTCTTCAGGAACCCGGATGATGTCAGTGTGCTGAATGGCGCAGACAAACCGTTGCAACAGGTGATGGCTGCATTTGAAATGCTGGAAATGACCACTCCGAGAACGATCGCGCAATTGAGCGCATTGTTTGTGGACATGTTCAAGAATAACGCTGAAAACGCTGCCCGTGGCGAGCCGTACAGCAATAGCTTTGAACTGGTTGCCGAGAGTTTAAGTATGCTGGGGCTATACGCTGAGGAATTGCCCCATGTGCGTCCGGAGTCAGACCAGGCCTTGTCCTACGCCTTGCTGCGCTTGGAAGAAGGTGCCCGTGCGCTGAATCTTGGTGTTGAAGCAATGCTGGAGCCTGCCCAATCGGTCGAGATGCCAGATGAATCTGCAGAAATGATCGTGAGCTACGATGACATTGCATTCGATGAAGTCATCCCTGAGTTTGTTCAGTCGGCAGTGACCGCTGAGCTTACGCTTGGTGAAACAGCGGCGGCAGAACCCGCTGTTGCAGCTGGGGCGGAGACGACTGATGCAGTGGCGGATGCTGTAGTAGATAAAGCGCTGGATCCTGAGCTGCAGGATATTTTCCTGACCGAAGCCGAAGAAGTACTGGCAACGCTCGCCCAGAACCTGCAGGCCTTGCGTGTCAATGCAACGGACAGCGCAGCCTTGACCGAGGTGCGCCGTGCTTACCATACCCTCAAAGGCAGTGGCCGTACGGTGGGACTGGTCGCCTTGGGTGAAGTTGCCTGGGCGGTTGAAGATCTGCTCAATAACATGCTGGAACGCAAGGCATTTCCGACCACGCCGATACTGGCGTTTATCGAGAAGGTCACGGCCAAATTTGCAGCATGGGTTGCTGAATTGCTGGAAAAACAGAGTGTTAGCCTGAATCCATTGCCGTTTCAGCAGCAGGCTAAAGACCTGATGGCAGAGTTCGAGCAAGCCCTGGTAGAAAAAGCAGTGCCGCAGAAAGAAGAAGTGCTTATCGGCGGTACCCGCAAACTCAGCAAGGCGTTCTTCGATATTTTTCTTGCCGAGGCTGAGCAGCATTATAAAACGCTGGTTGATGCGCAAGATCTTATCATCATGGAGTCAAGCGAGAGTTATCGTGCTGCCCACACACTAGGCAGCAATGCCTTAACTGCCGGGTTCACGCCTATCGGTGATTTGGCACGTGCCCTCGAGCATTGGCTTGATGAGCATAACGGCAACTGGACCGAACAGCATATCGAGCTGTATGCCAATGTGGTAAAAGCGCTAGGCGAAGGCCTGGAAAGCGTTAAGGCCTTGAAAGAGCCTAAAACAACGCGTGCATTGATTGTTGCGCTGGGTGAGTCTACCACTGCCATGCAGACTGCAGCTACACAACAGGCTAAGGCCGCAGTGCTTGAAGTGGCTGAGACCAAGAAATCAGCCAAAAAGACAAAAGCAAAAGCGAGCGCCGAACCCAAAGTGGATAGCGCTGCCATTGTTGCAGCAACCGATCAGGCCGCTTCTGATCAGGTGGCTCCTCCGTTAGCGGTGATCGAGCCGCTGGCTGAAATAGTCCAAGCGCAGCCTGCTGCTGAAGCTGCACCGGCCGCAGCTGCCCAGAGCCGGCAGCAAGCTGAGCAACGTAAAGACAGTGCCGTCAATGAGGAATTGCTGGCACTGTTCCTTGAAGAAGCGCGTGAATTAGTGCCGCAAATCGGCAAGGATCTTCGTGGCTGGCGTGCTAACCCACAGGATCATGAGTACATTGATTCATTGCAGCGCGTATTGCACACCCTTAAAGGCAGCGCTCGCATGGCAGGCCTGACCTCAATAGGTGACAGTGTGCATGGTATGGAAGATCACGTGATTCGTGCCTTGAATCATAAGGTCACGACCGATGACTTTGATCGCATGTTCCTGGAGTTCGACCACATCAGCCTGATGCTTGACCAGGTTACAAGCGGCTCCGGTGCAGCGAAACCGGCAGCGGAAGAATCGAGCCAGAATGCGCCTATCGAAGTGATTCCCGCACGCAGGACAGAACGCAAGACACAATTCCTCCGTATGCGTGCCGATGTGCTGGACAGGCTGATCAACGAGGCAGGCGAAGTTTCGATTATGCGTTCCCGTATGGATAGGGAGATGCAGAACTTTAAGCAATCTTCTATTGACCTGACAGACAGCATCGTCAGGTTGCGTGCTTATCTGCGTGAACTGGAAATTGAAGCTGAAACACAGCTGCAATCGCGCATGAGCTTGCTGCAGGAAGCAAATGAAGCATTTGACCCGCTGGAGTTTGACCGTTTTACGCGCCTGCAGGAGCTGACACGTATGATGGCGGAAAGCGTGAACGACGTTTCGACCGTCCAGCATAGCCTGCTGCTCAACCTGGATCAGACAGACGCCGCGTTGCAACAGCAAAACCGTATGAACCGTGAATTACAGCAAGGCCTGATGCGTGTCCGTATGCTGCCGTTTGCCACGATATCGGAGCGTTTACAGCGTATTGTGCGCCAGACCGCACGTGAACTGAACAAGCGTGTCGAGATGACGATTGATGGCGAAGGCATCGAGTTGGACCGTGGTGTGCTGGACAAGCTGGGTGCGCCCCTAGAGCATTTGTTGCGTAATGCCGTAGCGCATGGCCTTGAAAGCACCGAAGACCGTGTCAAATCCGGCAAGCCTGAAATTGGCCATATCCGGCTTAAAGTCAGCATGGAAAATGATGAAATTACACTGATCATTACTGATGATGGTGCAGGCGTCAATTTAGCCAAAGTGAAGCAAAAGGCGACTGAAAAAGGTATCCTGGCTGCCGGTCAGGATGTCACGGAACAGGCATTGATGGCGGTTATTTTTGAGCCGGGTTTCTCTACAGCAGACTCGATTTCACAGATTGCAGGCCGTGGCGTAGGCCTGGATGCTGTCCGCAGCGATATTGCCGCACTGGGCGGCCGTATTGATGTAAGCAATGTGTCCGGATCCGGCGCTATGTTCAACATCTACCTACCGGTGACATTGTCTGTTGCGCAGGTGGTATTGGTTCGTTCAGGAAACAAAGTGTTTGCCGTGCCAACCGTGATGATTGAGCAGGTGCAGAAGCTCAAGCAAAAAGACCTGGACAGCGCTTACCAGAACGGGAAAGTCGAGTGGGCAGGGCGTGATTACCCGCTGCATTTCCTGTCCAGACTGGTAGGTGACGCTGAACATGTAGCGCTATCGCATATTTACACACCTATTATCCTGATGCGCAGCGGTGCGTACCGCACAGCACTGCATGTAGATGAGATTATCGGCAATCAGGAGGTTGTGATGAAGCCTATGGGCACACAGCTTTCACATGTGCCTGGTATGATCGGCGCCTCTGTGTTGGGTGATGGTGCGATTGTGCTGGTGATTAATGCGGTGCAGCTGGCAAACCGCGAAGTGTTCGTAGTCGGTGCGACTAAGGTTGCAGAAATAGCGCCTGAGCTTGAAAACTCAAGAAAAGTGGCGCTGGTGGTTGATGATTCACTGACCATGCGTAAAGTGCTTTCACGCGTACTTGAGCGTGAAGATTTTGAAGTGGTCACCGCCAATGACGGCATGGATGCGATTGAAAAACTGCAGGAAGTTACACCGGACATCATCCTCACTGACATTGAAATGCCGCGTATGGATGGTTTTGAGTTCTCCCGTTATGTCCGGGATAACCCGGCAACCCTGAATACGCCATTGATTGTGATCAGCTCACGCACTGCGGATAAACACCGCAATGTTGCAACGGAAATCGGTGTGAATGCCTTCCTGGGTAAACCGGTACAGGATGAAACCTTGATCGAGCAGGTCAAGGCATTGCTGCAGAGCCAGTAAAACTTGGCAGTAGTTGAAGTGGCGGCGATTACTGGTTATTACACATGAGGTGGTATCGCCTCATGTGTAAAACCAGCATCCAGCTGCTTATAGTCAAATCTCAGCTTAAATTACGCAGTATCTGATCCAGCCAGAATGGCAGCCTTCCAGGCTGCCGTTTTTTCATGAAACTTCATCGTGGCATGCGCCGGGCTGGTGGAGGGTAGGCGTATATAGTTTATTGGCGTGTTATCCAGTGTCGGTAAAACCCGTTTGTTGAAGATTTTTTCAGCACTGGCACCATTAAAGCAAATGACATTAATCTCCGGATGTCTCTGAAGAAGCGCTTTTATCTCATTCACTTTTACAGAACTCATATCAATAGCCGCATCCAAACTCCCGGGGCGTATACAGCTTTCAAGCACATCCCATAATGCAATATTTGCGCGTTTTAGCTTTTCGACCCGAGCTTCGTAATCATTAGCCGCAGGTATATTCAATATCGCTTCCATCACCTTCCAGAAAGAATTTCGTGGATGCGCATAATATTGCCCCGCAGCCAGTGAGGCGATGCCAGGCATGGAGCCCAGTATCAGCACACGTGGCGAATCGCCTTCAATTGGCGCAAAACTACTGACGGTTGTCATGATGTCCAGAGGTTGCTGCGTTATGCACGCAAGTGCTACTTGATGATACAGTGTTTTGCAAAATCAGACGCCTCATTCATGCTCCAGTCCCCGGCTGGCTTGGCCTTGAGATTGGCACACCACTGGTCGCTGCCGATTTCAGGTGCGCAGCCCCAGAGCGGGATTGCCAGCAGGGAAAGCAATGTGAGTATGGTAAAACGCGTTGTTTTATTCATGTTAAAAGTCCTTGAGTTCAAGTTCTGGATATTCAGCATTATCGTACGGTTTTGTATCAAGATTACACTTTGTATCGCTGAAATTATAGTGGGACATTATTTGATTAAGCTGTACAGCTTAATAGGTTTGCACTCAATATGTGTGGTATTCATTGCAGGTGTGTTGAGTCGAGTATGAGTGAGCTGATTCAGCTTTAAAACATACTCATTTAAAAATGGTCTCGAATGAGGCTAAAAAAGCAGAGGTAAATAAGGTAAAATTTGCCCTATGTCAGAGACCGGTCAAACACATCCAGCAGCACCTGCATTCGTCCATTTGCGTTGCCACAGTGAATATTCCATTGTGGATGGCATTGTGCGGATTGATGACTACGTAAAGCACGCCGTTGATGACCGCATGCCGGCCTTGGCGCTTACCGACCTGAATAACCTGTTCGGTGCCATCAAGTTTTACAAGGCCGCACGCGGCAAAGGTGTCAAACCCATCATCGGCTGTGATATCTGGCTGGAAAACCCTGTTAACCGGGAGCAGCCTTCACGGGCTTTGCTGCTGTGTCAGACGCATGCAGGCTACCTTCTGCTGTGTCAGCTGTTAAGCCGCGCTTATTTATCCAACCAGTATCGTGGTCGCGCCGAGTTCAAGCGGGAGTGGTTCACTGAGTGCGGCACCAATGGGTTGCTGATGCTTTCCGGCGCGATGGCTGGCGATGTCGGCCAGGCATGTGCGCAGGGTAACCTGGCAGCGGCGACTAAGCTGGCCGCTGGCTGGAAAGAATTGTTCCCGGATCGCTTTTATCTTGAAGTGCAGCGCGTAGCGGTAGGTGCGCAAAAAACAGCGGAAGAACAATACATCCAGCATATACGTGCGCTTGCCGCACAGCTTGAGTTGCCGGTGGTGGCAACGCACCCGATACAATTCACTACGCCTGATGATTACCGTGCGCACGAAGCGCGTACCTGCATTGCCGAGGGCTACGTGCTTGCGGATACGCGCCGCCCTAAGAACTTTACCACTGAACAATATTTCAAGACGCAGGCTGAGATCAGTACGCTGTTTGCCGATATGCCGGAAGCGCTTGCCAACAGCGTGGAAATTGCCAAACGCTGTAACCTGGCTTTGACATTGGGTAAAAATTACCTGCCGAATTTCCCGACCCCTAATGGCGAGAGCCTGAATGACTACCTGATTGCAGAGGCAAAGCGCGGTCTGGTTAAACGTCTGGAAGTGTTATATCCGGATGAGCATGTGCGCGCAGCCAAACAGCCTGTCTATGATGCGCGCCTGGATTTTGAAACCGGCGTGATTAACCAGATGGGGTTCGCCGGTTACTTTCTGATCGTGGCCGATTTTATCAATTGGGCAAAGAATAATGGCGTGCCGGTAGGGCCTGGCCGTGGTTCCGGCGCGGGTTCCGTGGTGGCTTATAGCCTGGGCATTACCGATCTTGATCCGCTCGAATATAACCTGCTGTTCGAACGCTTTTTGAACCCGGACCGTGTTTCCATGCCTGACTTTGATATTGACTTCTGCCAGGAAGGCAGGGATCGCGTCATTGATTACGTGAAGCAGAAATACGGCATTGATGCGGTATCGCAAATTGCCACCTTCGGTACCATGGCGGCAAAGGCCGTGATTCGCGATGTCGGCCGTGTGCTTGATTTACCGTTTAACTTTGTAGACGGCATTGCCAAGCTGATTCCGCTGGAGTTGGGCATTACATTATCGGGTGCGCTAGAAAAAGAGCCGCAGCTGGCCGAGCGGCGAGAGAATGAAGAGGAAGTGCGTGAACTGCTGGAGCTGGCATTAAGGCTGGAAGGCCTGACGCGTAATATCGGCATGCACGCCGGAGGCGTACTCATATCGCCGGGCAAGATTTCTGACTTTTCTCCTGTTTATTGCCAGGCAGATGGCGCCAGCCTGGTAAGCCAGTATGATAAAGATGATGTGGAGGCCGTGGGTCTGGTCAAGTTTGACTTTCTGGGACTGCGTACGCTGACCATTCTGGATATGGCGCTGGAGAACGCCAATAAACAGCGCGCCGAAAACAATCTGCTGCCATTGTCGTTCGAAGACCTGCCGATTGACGACAAGCCTACGTTCCAGTTGCTGAAAACCGCGAATACAACCGCGGTGTTCCAGCTTGAGTCACGTGGCATGAAAGACATGCTCAAGCAGGCGATGCCGGACTGTTTTGAAGACATTATCGCGCTGGTGGCGCTGTACCGTCCGGGGCCGATGGACCTGATCCCTGATTTCTGCCGACGCAAGCATGGCAAACAGCGTGTGGAGTATCCGCATCCGCTGACTGAGCCTATCCTGAAAGAAACCTATGGGATTGCCGTTTACCAGGAACAGGTGATGCAGATCGCACAGGTGGTGGCCGGCTACAGCCTGGGCGGCGCTGACTTGCTGCGCCGCGCCATGGGTAAGAAGAAAAAAGAAGAAATGGATGCCCAGCGTAAAATCTTTACCGAAGGCGCAACCAAGAATGACATGACCGAAAGGCAGGCGAGCGAACTGTTTGACCTGCTTGAGAAATTTGCCGGTTATGGTTTCAATAAATCGCATGCGGCTGCCTATGCACTGGTGGCTTACCAGACCGCATACCTGAAAAAGCATTATCCGGCTGCATTCCTTGCCGCAACCATGTCGGCGGATATGAATAACACCGACAGCGTGCATATCTTCTATGATGATTGCGTAGTCAATAACGTGGAAGTGCTGCCGCCGGATGTGAATGAAAGCGAGTTCAAGTTCAGGCCTATCAGCAAAACCCAGGTGCTATATGGTCTGGGAGCCATTAAAGGCACAGGCTTGGCGGCGATTGAGGTGATTCTGCAGTCGCGCAAGAAAGACGGGCCGTTCAAGAACTTGTTTGATTTCTGCAGCCGTCTTGACCTGCGAAAAGTGAACCGCCGTGTGATTGAGTCGCTGATTCGTGCCGGCGCATTTGACAAGCTGGAACCGAATCGCAATGCCTTGCTGTCCGGCGTGGCGCTTGCCATCAGCGCGGCTGAGCAGACTAATGCCAATAGTAACCAGAACAGCCTGTTCGGTGAAATATCAGACCAGTCCGTGCATGTGTTGCCGGATGTGCCGGCCTGGAGCGAGCAGCAAAAGCTTCAGGAAGAAAAAATCGCATTAGGCTTTTATTTAAGCGGCCATCCTTACTGGGCATACCAGAAAGACTTGAGTAACTTTATAACGACAAGCCTGGCGAGTTTAACCCCGCGTGAACAGCCGCAGTTGCTGGCCGGCATCGTATCCGGCATACGTATCCGCATGACGGCACGCGGCAAGATGGCGATTGTCGGCATTGATGACGGCACAACGCGGATTGAAGTGGTGGTTGGCAATGAACTGCTGAACCAGTCGCAGCAACTGTTAAAAGATGACCAGCTGGTCATTGTGGAAGGGCGTGTCAGCAATGATGAGTTCTCGGGCGGCATTCGTGTCAATGCAAGAAAACTGCATGATCTATCGAGCTTGAGAAACAGCAAGGCGAGCTTTTTGAAGGTTTCATGTAACGGACAGGCTGACGCGGCGAAATTAAAAGCACTGCTGAAACCATACTGTGTGAACGCATCAGATGAGCAGCGCGGTTGCGCGGTCAAGGTTGAGTACTATAATAAAACCAGTAAAGTGGAACTGATGCTGGGAAATGCATGGCGTGTCGATCTGCATGATGAATTGATTGCCGGCTTAACGCAGTGGTTAAGCCAGAATAACGTAAAAATCCTATATAATTAGCATTTCCGCGCTGCATTCGAATTAATACTGCGTTGTTGGGTCTTGCCGTACTGGTTGTACTGTCTGCGACCCACCGCCTTGTCTTAATTCGAATGCAGCGCGGAATCGGATGTTTTTTAGAGCAAGCTTTAATAATCGAGTTGAATGCATGAAAATTACCTATTTAGATTTTGAACAGCCAATTGCTGAACTGGAAGCCAAGATTGAGAGCTTGCGTACATCACACGATGACCATGACAATCTGGATATTTCTAAAGAACTGGATGCGCTGGAAAAGAAAAACAAAAAGCTCTCTGCAGACATCTACGGTAACTTGTCTGCCTGGCAGATTTCGCAGCTGGCGCGCCATCCACAGCGCCCTTATACACTGGACTACATTCAGGCACTGTTTACCGATTTTGAAGAACTGCATGGCGACCGCGCGTACGCGGATGACCCGGCGATTGTCGGTGGCCTTGCCAGGTTTGAAGGCCAGCCGGTAATGGTGATCGGCCATCAGAAAGGCCGCGATATTAAAGAGCGTCAATACCGTAATTTCGGTATGCCACGCCCTGAAGGCTATCGCAAAGCATTGCGTTTATACCGCTTGGCTGAGAAATTCCATATCCCGGTTGTCACGCTGATCGACACCCCGGGTGCTTATCCAGGTATCGGCGCCGAGGAGCGAGGTCAGTCAGAGGCGATTGCCCGTAACCTCTATGTCATGGCAGAACTCAAAACACCCATCATCGGTGTCATCATCGGTGAGGGCGGTTCAGGCGGGGCGCTGGCTTTGGGCGTTGTCGATCAGTTGCTGATGCTGCAATACGGCACTTATTCCGTGATTTCACCCGAAGGCTGTGCTTCCATCCTGTACAAGAGTGCAGACAAAGCTTCTGTAGCGGCCGAGTCGCTGGCGATCACTGCCGATCGTCTTAAAGCCTTGGGTCTGGTAGACAAAATTGTGCCTGAGCCAGTGGGCGGAGCGCATCGCTCACCTGAAGCGATGATGGAAACACTACGCGCCGCACTTAAAGAAGAATTAAGCCGCTTTAAAAGCAAATCAATCAAATCATTGTTGGTAACCCGTTACGAACGATTGATGAGTTATGGCAAATTCAAAGAAGTCGCAGAAAAATAGCACTTTTTTGAATCGGAAAACTCACAATAACACCGAAACTTCCTTGCACCCATTAAGCCTTGAGCTTAATGGGTTTCTGGTTAAGCACCTGCAGACCGGCGACTTCAAGCCCACGTTATTGCTGGCCTTGAGCGGCGGCCTCGATTCTGTTGTCCTGCTGCAATTACTGGCAGAAGCCAGAACTGCAATCCCGTTTGAATTACATGCCATGCATGTACACCATGGTATCAGTGCAAATGCCGATAGCTGGGCAGCTTTCTGCTCAGCGCAATGTCAGCGGCTGAATGTGCCTTTGCAGACTGTGCATATAAATGTCGCCAGAAATCCCGATTATAAAAACAGCGAGCAGGGCATTGAAGCCGAGGCACGTCAGCTGCGGTATAACGCTTTGTTCAATTATGCATTGGACGGGCGGGCGCCTGATTTTGTCCTGACCGCACACCATCAGGATGATCAGGCTGAAACGCTGCTGCTGCAGTTGTTCAGGGGCGCCGGTGTTAAAGGGTTGTCTTCGATGGCAGCTGTCGATCATGCCAGGCGGCTGCTGAGGCCATTGCTCGGTGTTTCGCGCCAATCGCTGCAGGCATACGCATTGCAGCACGGTATCATATGGTGTGATGACGAAAGCAACGACAACACGCAATATGACCGCAATTTTGTACGCCATGAGGTGATGCCGGTATTGGAGTCACGCTTTAAAAGCATCAAGGCTGTGCTTGCCAGGACTGCATCGCATATGGCCGAGGCAAGTGAACTGCTTGAGGTGCTGGCGCGGCAGGATACTGAAAATACGCTTGCGGATAACAGTATCTGCCTGACGCAGCTGGGGCAGCTGACCAATGCACGCGCTAAAAACGTGCTGCGCTGGTGGTTCTCAGGCAACGGGCTGGCGATGCCTGCAGCCGAACACCTGAATGAAATTGTCGACCAGCTATTTAACTCAAGAAAAGATGCCGACCTGAATATCAGGCTGCAACACCTGTATCTGCGTAAATTCCGGCACAGGGCTTATTTGTGTGAAGATAAGACTGCCGAACCATTTGATATGGTATGGAATGGTGAGCCGGAGCTTATATTGCCCAGCGGCGGCAAGCTGTTTTTTAAACCGGTGACTGGCGCCGGGCTAGCGCTCAAACAGGGTGTGACTAAACTCAGGATTACCAATCGCGATGGCGGCGAGCGTTTTAAACCGGATGCGCTAAGACCGACCAGGACGCTTAAATACCTGTTGCAGGAAGTGGATATGCCTCCCTGGCAGCGCCAGTATATGCCATTGATCTACTGGGAAGACAAGCTTGCGTGCGTACCGGGTATCGGTATCAGCTGTGAGTTGCAGGCGCAGGCGAA
>Ga0208626_1000508_pt1 | contig 12361 bp, 13 predicted proteins | sample LakWasMet10_HOW4_2_FD_183860 | JGI IMG/M metagenome (GOLD analysis project Ga0208626, IMG submission 183860) | Freshwater sediment methanotrophic microbial communities from Lake Washington under simulated oxygen tension - Sediment Metagenome... | ecosystem: Environmental > Aquatic > Freshwater >... | reverse complement strand
TGCACAATAACTATAAGCGCACGACGTCGGCTGATGCATTGGTGATCTTCGGCGTGACTGGCGACCTCGCCCACAAGATGATCTTTCCGGCACTCTATGCGATGGCCAAGCGTGGCGCCCTCAATGCCCCGGTGGTAGGCGTCGCCTCCTCGAAATGGAACCTGGCGCAAGTGCGCCAGCAGGCGACGGACAGTATCAAGCAAGCCGGCAAGATTGATGACCGGAACGCCTTCGACCACCTGCTTTCCAAGCTCCAGTATGTGGGCGGTGATTACAACGACCCGGACACGTTCAAAGCGCTCAAACAGACGCTGGGCGATGCCCGACACCCGGCGCATTATCTTGCGATTCCACCCGCGCTATTCGCGACGGTTATCAAAGGGCTAGGGGCTGTGGGGTTAGCCAATCAGGCGCGTGTCATCGTTGAAAAGCCGTTCGGGCGCAACCTGGCCTCGGCTCGGGAGCTAAACCGCACGGCGCTGTCGGTGTTCGCGGAAGATTCGATCTTCCGCATCGACCACTATCTCGGGAAGGAGGCGATTATGAATATCCTCTATTTCCGTTTTGCCAATTCGTTTCTTGAACCGATCTGGAACCGTAACTGCGTGGCCAGCGTGCAGATTACGCTGTGCGAGGATTTCGGCGTAAAAGGCCGCGGCGCATTTTACGAAAGTGTCGGATGTTTGCGCGACGTCATCCAGAACCACCTGTTCCAGATCGTCGCGCTGCTTGCCATGGAACCGCCTGCCTATCAGGGATTTGGCGCCGTCCACAGCGAAAAAGCCAAAGTGTTCCAGGCCATACGGCCTCTGCACCCTGAAGACGTGGTGCGCGGCCAGTACTCAGGCTACCGGAAAGAGCAGGGCGTGGCTAAGGGGTCGGATGTCGAGACGTTCTGCGCCCTGCGGCTTTTTATCGATTCGTGGCGCTGGGAGGGTGTGCCATGGTACCTGCGTTCCGGCAAATGTCTGGCTGCAACAGCAGCCGAGGTTTTGGTGGAGTTAAAGCGGCCACCGCAAAGGCTGTTCGACGATTCGGCGCCGGTGGTCGGTCGGCCCAATTATCTGCGTTTTCGACTCTCTCCCAACTCCGCAGTTGCCATCGCCGCGCGTGTCAAGCGTGCAGGCAAGGAATTCGTCGGCGACCAGCGTGAGCTCTACTTGCTGGATGAACAGCCGGGACAGGAAACACCCTACGAGCGACTTTTGGAAGACGTCATGGCTGGCGACGGAGCGCTCTTTATTCGTGAGGATGCGGTAGAGGCCGCCTGGGCTGTAGTCGATCCAGTGCTTAGTGATCACCACAAGGCTCACCGCTACAAGCCCGGCAGTTGGGGGCCGAAACAAGCTGATGCGCTCATTGCGGCAGATGGAAGTTGGCACAATCCCATACCGGTTGAGAAGACAACATGACAGCAGCAAACGAAGTGGTGTTCCTGCTGGACATTGACAACACCCTGCTCGATAACGACCGCATCGTAGCCGATCTGGGCGACCATCTTGCATATGAATTTGGCGAAGAGAGCCGGGACAGATATTGGAAGATTTTCGAAGCGCTACGTATTGAACTGGGCTATGCGGACTATCTGGGCGCCTTGCAACGCTATCGTGTTGGTGCCATGAATGATCCGCGGTTGCTGCTGATGTCTGCATTTTTAGTGGACTATCCTTTTGCAGAGCGCTTGTACCCTGGCGCGCTCGACGTCATCGCATATCTCCGCCGTTGGGGAACAACGGTGATTCTGTCGGATGGTGACGTGGTGTTCCAGCCGCGCAAGGCGCAGCGATCGGGATTGTGGGATGCGGTCGAAGGCCGGGTGCTTATCTACCTGCACAAAGAGCAAATGCTAGATGACGTCGAGCAGCGTTACCCGGCTCGACATTACGTCATGGTGGACGACAAGCTGCGCATTCTGGCGGCAATGAAAAAGATCTGGGGAGATCGTCTGACGACCCTATTCCCTCGCCAGGGCCACTACGCGCTCGACCCAGGGAATATCGCCGCCTATCCGCCAGCTGATATAACGATTGAACATATCGGCGACCTGATCGATTACGATTTTTCCACCTTGCTCGGCATCCCCAAAGCCGACAGCACATAATAGGAGCTATCATGAAAGCCACACAACAACTGCACGATCTCGGTCAAAGCCTCTGGCTCGACAACATCACGCGCGGGCTGCTGACGAGCGGTACGCTGGGCCACTATATCAGCGAGCTTTCTTTGACGGGACTGACCTCTAACCCCACGATCTTCGATCAAGCCATCAGGAATGCCGACTTTTACGACGCAGACATTCGTAAGAAAGCACTTGCCGACAAGTCAGGCGAAGCACTCTTTTTCGAGCTGGCATTGGAAGACCTGACCCAGGCAGCCGATCTCTTTCGTCCGGTCCACGACGCCACCGGCGAAGTTGACGGCTGGGTATCGCTGGAGGTGTCGCCCTTATTGGCAGAAACTGGCCGATGCCGGCGCAAGGCCGCAACGCCTGCTGTGGGCCAGTACCGGCACCAAGGATCCAGCAGCCTCAGATACCCTTTACATTCAAGTGCTCGCGGCTCCGGATACCATCAACACCATGCCCGAGAAGACGCTTCTTGCCTTCGCTGAGCACGGTGAAGTGAAAAACGCCTTGCCGGATGATGGCGGTGATGCCGAAATGCTGCTCGCCGAGTTTGCGAGGGCAGGTGTGGACGATACGGCGCTTGCCGGCCAACTCCAGCGAGAGGGCGCGCAATCTTTCGCAAAATCATGGCGCGATCTGATGGACTGCATTGCGTCAAAAAGCGCCGTACTTACGCAGATCCATCCAAATGGAATAAAGCCATGACAATCACAACGCAACTTGACCAGCTGTGCATCAATACCTTGCGCACACTTTCCATCGACGCCGTGCAACAGGCTCAGTCCGGACATCCAGGTACGCCCATGGATGCCGCACCGACGGCCTACTGTTTATGGCAGCGTTTTCTGCGCTACGACCCGGAGGACCCCAACTGGCCGAACCGCGACCGCTTCGTGCTATCGGCCGGTCACGCGTCGATGCTGCTGTATAGCCTGCTTTATCTGTGCGAGGTCAAGGCGATGAACCCAAGCTATAAACAGGTCGGCGGTCTGGCCGTAACGCTCGACGACATCAAGCGTTTTCGCCAGGCTGGCAGCCGGTGTACCGGCCACCCCGAGTACGGATGGACCTCCGGCGTGGAGACCACCACCGGGCCGCTTGGGCAAGGCGCGGCGACCAGCGTCGGCATGGCCATCGCGGAACGCTGGCTGGCGGCCACCTATAACCGTCCCGGTTATGAGCTGTTCGAGCATAAGGTGTATGCCTTGTGCAGCGACGGCGACATGATGGAAGGGATCAGCAGCGAGGCGGCATCCCTGGCAGGCCACCTCCAGCTCGCCAACCTGTGCTGGATTTACGACGATAACCATATCAGCATCGAGGGCTCAACCCGCATCACGTTCACCGAGGATGTGGCGGCGCGCTTTCTCGGCTACGGCTGGAATGTCACGCGCGTAGCCGATGCCAACGATCTGGAGCTATTGACGCGCAGCTATAACACTTTTCTCGATACCCATGATCGTCCCACCCTGCTCATCGTGCAGAGCCACATCGGCTATGGCGCCCCGCACAAACAGGATACGCGAGAAGCTCACGGCGAGCCGCTCGGCGCTGAAGAAGTCCGACTGGCGAAGGAGTTCTATGGCTGGGATCCCGACGCCCAGTTCTATGTGCCTGACGGCGTCCCGGCGCATTTCCGGGAACAACTTGGCCGTCGCGGCGTAACGGCTCATGCCGCCTGGGAGAAACTGTTCGCTGCCTATCGCATACACTACCCGGAGCTCGCCGAGCAGATAGATTGTATGCAGCGCCGTGACTTGCCCGATGGCTGGGATAGCGCTCTACCGACCTTTCCGGCAAATACGAAGGGCATGGCGACGCGTGACTCGTCGGGCAAAGTGCTGAACGCCATCGCCGAAAAGATGCCGTGGCTGCTGGGCGGTGCGGCAGACCTGGAACCGTCAACCAAAACTCACTTAAACTTCGGGTTTGCCGGTGATTTTCAGGCGCCGGGTGAAGCTGGCGATTACCGTGGACGCAATTTCCACTACGGCGTGCGCGAGCACGCGATGTGTGCCATCAGCAACGGACTCAGCCTGTCGAATCTGCGACCTTATACCGCCAGTTTCCTGGTTTTCACCGACTATTGCCGCGGTGCGCTGAGGCTTGGCGCGATGATGGAAATTCCTGTCATCACCATCTGGACGCATGATTCGATCAGCATGGGTGAAGACGGGCCCACTCATCAGCCCGTCGAACAACTCGCATCTTTGCGCGCAATGCCCGGCATGATGGTAGTGCGCCCGGCCGACGCGAACGAGGTGGTCGAGGCCTGGCGGGTAATCATGCAACTTAAGGATCGTCCTGTTTGCCTGGTGTTGACGCGACAGGCGGTGGCGACGCTTGACCGCACCCGATACGCGCCAGCGAGTGGCGTGGCGCGTGGCGCCTACGTGCTCGCCGACGCCCTGAACCATAATCCTGACGTACTGTTGCTGGCGACCGGCAGCGAAGTTGCGCTGTGCATTGCGGCATATGAGCAACTGAAAGCAGAGGGAATCAATGCGCGCGTGATCAGCATGCCGTCGTGGGAACTGTTCGAGAGCCAAAGCCAGGAATATCGCGACAGCGTACTGCCGCCGGAGATAACCGCGCGCGTTGCCGTCGAAGCGGCGTCCAGCTTCGGCTGGGAGCGCTATACCGGCTTCGGTGGAACCATCCTTGGCCTGGATACCTTCGGACTGTCCGCACCGATGAAGGTTGTAGCACAGCACTTCGGGTTCGAGCCTGCTCACGTTGTTGCTGCAGCCAAGGAACAATTGATGCGTCACGTTTTAAGCAGTGAGATGAGGCTGTCCTGAATTTAGTCGGCGGAATTTTTTTAATCGCGCTGTGACTAAAGGTTGTGCTAGTGAAAATGCCTGGGTGCCACGAACGCAAAGGACACATCCGGTTGAATAAAAACCTATAAGCGTAGAGTTAATGGCTGTGCGCAAGCAGATACTACTTATTCCTTCGAGGAGAACACTATGCTTGTGACGTTTACGACCAATGCCTATGCCGACATCACCCTATTCGGGGATGTCGCGCTTTCTTTGCTGAAAATGATGGGACACAGTGCAACCGTGCCCGGTGCGATTCTGGCGGCAGATGTCCCTGCGGCCCTGAGTCGGTTAACAGCCGCTATCAAGGCAGAAAAAGCCTCCTCGCTAGTTGAGGACAAGGATGCGGATGAGCCGATCGTGAGCATGGCTAATCGAGCGCTGCCGCTCATTAATCTTCTTGCTGCCGCAGCAAAGGCAGACTCTGAGGTAATGTGGAAATGAACATAAGTCCTTTGGCGGGGAAGAAAGTGCGGGTGCCTCCTTTGCCCGCATGGATGGCTCCGTTTGGACGACAGACAAAGATGGCATTGTTCCGGCTTTGCTGGCGGCTGAGATCATGGCCCGAATGGGCCGCGATCCCGGCGGAATCTATCGGGAACTCGCTAGCGAGTTCGGTGAGCCTGCCTATGACCGCGTTGAGGCATCGGCCACTGTGGAGCAAAAAGAACTGCTGGCTAAACTCTCACCTGAGCAGGTTAAACTCACCGAGCTGGCGGGCGAAAAAATTCAGACTGTCCTCACCTGCGCGGCGGGCAACGATGCTCCTCTTGGCGGGTTGAAGGTAATTACCGAGAACGGATGGTTTGCGGCACGTCCGTCAGGCACCGAAGATATTTACAAAATATATGCCGAGAGCTTTCTTGGAGAGGTGCATCTACGCCACATTCTGGAGGAAGCTCAGGCCATCGTCAACGACGCTCTTGCGGGAGGGGCGTCGTCGGGAAATGGCTTGAGGACAGAACATGATTGAACCGGAAAACGCACTTGATATCATGCTACCGCCACACGCCATCGCCGACGTTTTAATTGAGTTTATTCCGAAGCCGGCAGACCAGGAGAACCCATGAGCAGCAAGAAATTAACCACTGACGCTGAGTTGGAAATGCTTCAGCTCAAATCATTCAGCTACTTTCTGCATGAGACGAATCCGGACAACGGACTGGTGATCGACAAGACTGAAGCGAATTGGCCTGCCAGTATTGCCGCTACCGGCTTTGCGTTGGCTGCTTATCCGGTGGCTGTCGAGCGCGGTTTTATGTCGCGTGCTGCAGCAGTAGAACGAACGCTGACTACGCTGCGGTTTTTCTGGAACAGTCCGCAAGGTCCCGAACCCGACGCCACCGGCTATAAGGGCTTTTATTATCATTTTCTCGACATGCGGACTGGTCGGCGTGCGTGGCAATGCGAACTGTCAACGGTAGATAGCGCTTTTCTGCTGGCGGGCGCATTGACGGCGGGAGTGTATTTTGACGCGGATACGGCCAACGAGCATGAAATCCGCACCCTCGCCGACGCGCTCTACTGCCGTGCGGATTGGCAGTGGGCGCAAGACGGCGGTGCAACGGTTACGCACGGCTGGAAGCCCGAAAGCGGATTTCTAAAATACCGATGGGAAGGCTACGATGAGGCGATGTTGCTGTATATTCTGGGGCTGGGCTCGCCCGCTCATCCGCTACCCGGGAACTGCTACGTTGCATGGACTTCGACTTACAGGTGGGAACATTGTTACGGATATGACTATCTTTACGCCGGGCCGCTATTCACGCACCAGCTTTCGCATATCTGGATTGATTTTCGCGGCATTCAGGACGCGTTCATGCGCGTTAAGGGCATCGACTATTTCGAGAACAGCCGCCGCGCCACTTATGTACAGCAAAGGTACGCGATGGACAATCCGCTCAAGTTTGAAGGCTATGGCGGGTGTTGCTGGGGGATCACTGCAAGCGACGGCCCCGGCCCTGACACGATTAAAGTGGGCGGCATCGAGCGCCAATTCTTCGGTTACCTGGGGCGCGGTGTGCCCTACGGACCCGATGACGGCACCCTCGCGCCGTGGGCAGTGGTGGCGTCTCTGCCGTTCGCGCCCGAGATTGTGCTGCCTACATTGGACTATTGCATCCATCAGGTTAAATTAACAACGTCCAACCCCTACGGCTTCAAAGCGACTTTTAACCCGACCCATCCGGTAAAATCCAGCAATCCCTATGGCTGGGTATCACCTTGGCATTACGGACTTAATCAAGGGCCGATTGTTTTGATGATCGAAAACTATCGTACCGGCTTATTGTGGCGATTGATGCGAGCCTGCCCTTACGTCGTCAGCGGCTTACAACGAGCTGGTTTCGGCGGAGGTTGGCTATGAATGACCCTGTACGACTTATGCACTGGTTGAAAATACTCGATAAATCTATAGCAACGAATTCTTAATGATAGGATTTGCAGCGAGCCCGTAGGCATTGAAAACATCTGCGTGTGCGCGATGGCGAACAGACTACCTTGCGAGAAACGGACATAATAATCATTGAGGATAGATCCGTCTGATAGTTGGTTCAGGCGCCGGGTATTTAACCCCCAAGAAGGCGAATCCAATAATCTGCGAAAAGTTTTTGAGTTAGCTGTTAAGACAGTCCAGTTGGGTCCTAAGAAGCTTCTCCGAAACGCCTTGATTAATTTTTGTATGACCCGCGACGGCGAAAATTTAAGCTGGCAACGCCGCGCTTTTTCACCCGAACCTTGGAGAAACATTATGCCAGAAAAACACAACTCAGCCGTTGGGCTCTTTAGCAACCACCAGGATGCCGAGAGTGCAGTCAAGGAATTGCAGCAGTCCGGCTACGATATGAAAAAACTTTCCGTCGTAGGGAAGGACTATCACACCGAAGAAAATGTTATCGGATACTACAACACCGGCGATCGCATGGCAACGTGGGGGAAGTTCGGCCTGTTTTGGGGTTGGATTTGGGGACTCCTTTTCGGCTCCGCATTCTTACTCATCCCGGGGATAGGCCCAGTTATGGTTGGCGGCCCGTTGGTAAGCTGGATACTCGGTGCGCTTGAAACTGCTGTCGTCACCGGTGGCCTCACGGCACTCGGCGGTGCACTTGTAAGCATTGGAATCCCTAAAGACAGTGTCATTCGCTACGAAACTGCGCTGAAGGCTGACAAATTCATTCTCATTGTCCATGGAAGTACACAGGAAGTCGAAAAGGCAAAGGACATCCTGATCCAAAATAAAGCCGAAGAGGCAAACGTGCATTAAGAAATGACTATAACCGTTCATTCTTCAACGCAGCCGTTAACGAAGCGCCCTGCATGGAAAGCATTGCAGGCGCATTATCAACAGATACGCCCTTTACACCTGCGCCAACTGTTTGCGGAGGATCCTTTGCGCGGTGAACGATTCGTGGTCGATGCCTCGGGCATTTACCTGGATTATTCGAAGAACCGTATTACTGATGAAACTATGCGGTTGCTCATAAAGCTTGCTGATGAATGTGGCTTACGCAAGCGAATTAAGGCCATGTTCAATGGCGAAATCATCAACGTGACTGAACAAAGAGCTGCTCTGCACACGGCCTTGCGTGCGCCTGAAGGTGAACTGATAATGCTTGACGGCGCTGACGTGGTGGCTGAAGTCCATGCTGTTCTTGACAGGATGGCCGTCTTTTCAGAGCAGGTTCGCAGTGGTCAATGGCTGGGATACACTGGGAAATGTATTCGCAACATCGTCAATATCGGCATAGGCGGTTCCGATCTTGGCCCGGTGATGGCATACGAAGCACTGCGGCATTACAGTCAGCGCGATCTGACTTTCCGTTTCGTTTCGAATGTAGACGGCACTGATTTCCAGGAAGCTACGCGCGATCTTGATCCCGAAGCAACGCTGTTTATCATCTGTTCGAAGACCTTTACTACACTCGAAACCCTGACCAATGCCCGCGCCGCGCGTAACTGGTGTTTGGATAAGCTCGGTGACGATCATGCCATACGTCAACACTTCGTTGCCGTATCGACTAATGCCGAAGAAGTGACAAAATTCGGCATCAACACCGGCAATATGTTTGGATTCTGGGATTGGGACGGTGGACGCTATTCGATGGATTCGGCGATTGGTCTATCGACCATGATCGCCGTCGGGCCAGACAATTTCCGGGCGATGCTTGCAGGCTTCCATGCGATGGATGAGCATTTTCGCACGGCGCCATTCGAGCGGAACATTCCTGTCATCATGGGCTTGCTTAAGCTCTGGTACAACAACTTTTTCGATACCCAGTCTGTTGCCGTATTTCCTTACAATCAATATCTCAAGCGTTTCCCTGCTTACCTGCAGCAATTGACAATGGAGAGCAACGGCAAGCACGTTACGCTAGACGGTACCTGCGTCGATTATCAAACTTCACCGATCTATTGGGGGGAGCCAGGCACCAATGGTCAGCATTCCTTCTTCCAGTTACTTCACCAGGGGACCCGCCTGATTCCCTGCGACTTTATCGGTTTCTATCAGACTTTAAATCCGCTCGGAGATCAGCATGATCTGCTAATGGCAAATCTGTTCGCGCAGACCGAGGCGCTGGCTTTCGGTAAGACGGAGGCTGAAGTCAGGGCAGAGGGTACCTCTGACCGGTTGGTGCCACACCGCACATTCGAAGGTAATCGTCCGACTAGCATACTTCTTGTTGAACAGTTAACCCCTAAAACGCTCGGTTTGCTAGTCGCGCTTTATGAGCACAGCGTATTTACACAGGGGGAAATCTGGAATATCGATTCATTTGATCAATGGGGTGTCGAGTTAGGCAAAGCATTGGCACAGAAAACCGCTGCCGAACTTAAAAGTGCGGACGAGCCGCAACTCGATCATGACAGTTCAACCAACGCGCTGATTAGGCGTTATCGACAGTTTAAAAGAGGGCAATCATGACTACCGGCTATAACTACCGGTTTCAACCGCTACCGTTCGACCGCCTCTAATGCGGCGGCGACCCTCTTGATGGCGAAAGAACGCGCGCAACAATCCGGTTTTACCCTAAAACGCCTGCCGCTATGTCGCCATTGAATTGTCTATCTCGCCGCTATGTCGCCATTGAATTGTCTATCTCAATGTTGGAGTAGGTGCAAGTTGGGTAATTTTGACTGAACCCCCAAAAGCATTTTGCAACGTAGATAAATATAAAAAAGAGTAAGCGGAAAGACGTTTCCACTACTTTACCTTTGAAGTTAACTGATCGATTACACCATAAGAAGTGATTTTCATGATAGCAATTATGCACGAAACTGCGGGCAGAACACTTGTAGTCAAAGCAACGGAAAGTCTCACTAGCCAAGATTACGAGAAAGTTTTTATTCCGCAACTCAACCAGCTAATAGGTAAGTTTGGAAAAATCAGAGTGGGATTCTATTTAGCCGAAAATTTTACCGGATGGGAACTTGGCGCAGCGTGGGATGATGCCGTCTTTGGTATACAACATCGACATGACTTCGAGAAAGTAGCGGTAGTAAGTGACAAAAAATGGATGGAATGGGCTACAAAAATCGGCTCTTATTTTATAGATGGTCAAATCGCTACCTGTACACCGGCAGAATTTGAGGACGCTGTGACTTGGACAAAACAATAACTGAAATCGATTTATGAGAGAAAGAATGGGCAGAAAGCGTGTGTTAATTGAAAAAACGGCAACAACAAGACAGTGACTGCTGGAGCAATATCCGACGAAACTAAATCGTTTTTAAATTTTATGCAGCAAACTGACGCCGGCGTTGCTATCAGTCAACAGCTATAGAAGAGAAGCTGGATATTTCAACAAAGCAGGAATAATAGAGCCGGGGCCGGTATTTTTAGTCGGCTAAAAGCCAATTAGATATTAAATTAAAAACAAGTGAGGAATATTATGAAAACATCACTTTACGGATTCATCTTTAAGCCGGCTAAGTACCTGATAATGTTTTTTTCATTTCTGAGTTTTGCAATCATGGCCAACGCTGTTGAAACGAACCAACCGCCTGTGCCAGTTGAAGGTCGCTTGGCCGTTACCGGTTCTGTCGTATTAAGCAATCTTATGACCTACTGGACACAGGCATTTTCAGAGCGAAATCCATTAGTCACGGTAACTATCGCTGACCCGGGCGGAACTGCAGGTATTGAAGCATTGATTAACGGCATAGCTGATATAGCACTTACAAGAACCCCAATAAGCAGTAAACAGAAAGAGGCATTTGAAGCTCGTTTCGGTTATGCACCTCATGTGATTCCGTTAATTATGGATGCTGTCGCCGTTTATGTGAATGATGACAATCCCTTAACAAGCATTACTCTTCAAGACCTTGATTCCGTATATTCCAGCACTTACCGATGTGGCAAATCACAACCGATTCAAACATGGGGCGCATTAGGTGTAAAAGGCGCAATGGCACAGCAACCGATCGGCGTCTATGGCTTAACCGTCGCTACAGGAACCAACAGTCTGTTTAGAGAAACTGCTTTATGCGGCGGCGATTTTATTAAAGATTTTCAGGCATTGGCAGGGCCCGCCGCCGTCGTGAATGCACTGATCTCGGATGATACCGGTATAGGATTTTCCAGCAGTTCGATGACCTCGTCAGGTATCCATATGCTGGCGATTGCCCCGCATAAAGATGCTCTTGCAATAGCACCAACCCCAGATGCTATCCGTTCCGGACAATATCCTATAAGTCGCACTTTGGGCATTGCCATTAATCAGCCTAGGAATCAACCACTCTCGCCGGTATTACAAGCCTTTATAAAGTTCGTTCTATCGCCGGAAGGACAAAGCATTGCCACTAAGGCCGGTTATGTATCGTTGCCTTGATTATTGGCATCAAAATTCAGCAAGTTCCAATTAGAGACGCGAATAAACGATTAATTAAATGCTAATTGCATTTGTCGGATACAGTAAGAAAAAATGAATTTGCCGATAGAAATGTTCAAAGATTGTGATTTATATTGGCTTTTAACCAAAGTAAGATTGTTAGATGAAGGGGGAATTCAATGCTAAATATAGAGTTGGATGAAGTAAATGGTATTGCAACTTTGATCCCAAATGGTGCGTTATCAGAAAAAGACTTTATATCTGCTGCAAGTGTAATTGATCCATACATTGAGGAATATGGGAACCTAAAGGGCCTTATAATATATACAAAGACATTTCCTGGCTGGGAATCATTTGGTTCATTAATAAAGCATTTTCAGTTTGTTAAAGAGCACCATAAAAAAGTGTCTCATGTGGCGCTCGTTACGGACTCCGTATTGGGAGATTTCGGTGAAAAAATAGCAGATCATTTTGTATCCGCAGGAATTAAGCACTTTGCATTTGGTGAATTAAATAATGCACAAAACTGGATTTTAAATACTGAATCAAAGTAAATCATCTAACCAATAGTACAGATGCTATTCCCA
>Ga0208626_1000507_pt1 | contig 12363 bp, 10 predicted proteins | sample LakWasMet10_HOW4_2_FD_183860 | JGI IMG/M metagenome (GOLD analysis project Ga0208626, IMG submission 183860) | Freshwater sediment methanotrophic microbial communities from Lake Washington under simulated oxygen tension - Sediment Metagenome... | ecosystem: Environmental > Aquatic > Freshwater >... | reverse complement strand
AGGGCTGAAGAAAAAGCCCGTGTCAGGGAAATGCGCGGTCCAGGCATGTTGACTAAATTCAATATCAAGTCGCCCAAACTCTTCAAACCCTTGCTGGTTTTTGTTCCGTTAGCCGCGATCGTGCTGCTTGGCCTGATACATGTGCTTAATCTGACCATGCTGATCGAGCCTGTCGAGAAGCTGGCATCAGCCAGCATCGGTGAACGCGTCACGGTGCAGGAAGTGCATGCGTCACTGCTACCTCAGCCGCGATTGATACTTACGGGTGTTGCTGTAGGCGACAGTGCGGATGTCAGGATTGGTACCGTGAATATAGAAGCCGATGTGACTATGCTGTTCAAGGATGCAAAAGTGCTTAAATTGCTTGAAATCAGCACGGTGACACTGACCCCCGCTGATTTTGGCCGCCAGGTGCAATGGGTCAATAAGGCAGCAAAATCAGATAAACTGAAAGTTGAGCATATTGCTTTAAAGAACATTTCGTTCAAGATTGCAGATCTCGAACTTGAGGCCTTGAACGGTAAGGTTGCGCTTACTCCATCCGGAGAGCTGGGCAGTGTCGAGCTGGTCAATGCCAGTGGCAACCTTACCTTGCTTCTAACCCCGCAGGGCGGCAGCAGTGCCGTTACGATGACGGCAAGCAACTGGCAGCTTCCGTTATTAACACAACTGGAATTCGATGAGCTTACTGCCAGCGGCCTGATTAGCCAAGGCCAGGTCAGCTTCAGCCAGATTGAGGCCAAAGCTTTTGGGGGAACGGTCAAGGCGCAGGCTGCGCTAGATTGGACAGGTGGCCTAAATACATCGGGCAGTTTCGAACTGATTAAAACCAGGCTGCCGCGTTTACTCACGGCTTTCAGCAGTAAAGCTTCTGTGGACGGTACCCTTAACGCTACAGCGACGTTTGCAGGCAAGGCTGCCCATGCCGCTGACCTGGCAGGCAGCACGGAAGTCAACGCCAGCTTCGAAGTGCCGGGCGGCAAGTTGAATGGTATTGCCCTGTCGCATGCCGTGATGGCCGGAGCCGCCGATAAACCTTCACCGGAAGCTGATTTTACCCGCTTCGATACGCTCACCGGCAATCTGCAATTCAAGGATGGACAATACCGTTACAAACAGCTTGAACTGAAAAGCGGACAGCTGCGTGCCCGCGGGCAGATTGATATTGACTCGAACCATATCGTTTCCGGCAAGGTCAATGCAGAGCTGATGTCAGCATCACGCCGTCGCCAGGCAGGGTTTACCGTCAGTGGCGAGGTTGCGGATGTTAAATTGCAGTAAGTGCCGGCAGCCGTGACGGGCTGTTTTCCGGCAAAAATCGTGGTTTCCATGGTGCTATGTTTTAGGCAACTACTACTTAGGTGTAAATTGCTTAAAGTGGGGCTATTCTATAAAATCTCGGCTTAACTTAAAAAGTTAAGCGTAACGGCTTAATTTTCAGATTCATTTTATTCACAATTCTACATTTCTATTTCTTAAGGAATCCTTATGTCAAAGATCATTTTCAAAGCGGGTGAAGCTACCGTATACAGCGAAGGTAAAGACGTAACCGCTGCGATGCCTGAAATCTTAATCGGTGCTGTAGATGGCCCGGTAGGCCAGGCGTTTGCCAACCTGATGGCACAAAGCAAAGGACATACGGCTATGTTCGCAGTACGTGACATTAACCAACTGGTGCGTCCGGTTTGCATGACCGTGCCAAAAGTTACTTTAAAAGGCAGTACCGATGTAGGTTTGTTCGGTGGCGTAGTGCAAGCGGCAACTGCAGATGCAATTCTGGACTGCGTGATCGAAGGCATCATCCCGAAAGAGCAAGCGAACGACTTGTGCATTATCAGCCTGGTGTGGATTGACCCGGGTTGCATCCCGCTGGAAAAAGAAGGCAAGCTGGATAAAGCCGACATGTACAAAAACAACTACGAGGCTACTAAACTGGCGATCAAACGTGCATTGAACAATGAGCCGTCAATTGATGAATTGATTGCAAACCGTCATAAGATCAAGCACTGTATGTGGGAAGAATCCTGGGATCAAAAGTAAAATCAATTTAATGGGTGCATTCGCATCCCATAAAACTGGTTTTTGGATTTAAAGTAATTCCAAAATTGACAATAAAAAAGCGGCTAATTGATAGCCGCTTTTTTATTGCTGTAACAAATCAGTCTCTGCGTATAGATTCACGAATATCGCGTACTAGCTGGAACACGGACCAGCCAGTCTGCAAAAATGCGTTAATTCTGGCAATGTGGAATTTGCGGATCAGCATCCCGGTGAAGGTGCTTACGCCAACCATCAGTACCGGGTGTTTCCTGAAATAACGCACCACTTCCAGGCCGTGCCCAGCAATCACCAGCGGCTGGCGCAGTGGTTCCATGCATTGTGCCAGTACTGTGCGCTGTGACGCAGCCTTGTCAACCAGTTTTTGCCTGCGTGCAGCAAGTGCGGCTAATTTTTCGTTCATTACCAACTCCCTGCCGTTTAGCGATCTGTGTCAATTTCCTGATGGTCTTTGATGAGTTCGGCGAGGCTTGCTTCAAACATCCGCGGCATGGATTTTAATTTGCTTACCACGACTGCACCCAATACGGCGCCTGTGATCAGGAACAGCCCCGTGAGCGAACCCAGCACCAGTAAACGGTGCGACTCCCAGAACACAACCACGACCAGGATTGTCAGCAGCACCGCACCAAAACACAGGCTGAACAGCGAAACAAAGGCCATGGCCAGCAATGAAATGAAGCGCTCCCGCCCTTCTTCCAGATCGGTACTCAGCAACTCAAGGCGCGTATGAATGATCGCAATGAGTGTTACGGTCAGGTTCTTGAGGGAGTTCAGTAAGCCTTCTGCCGGCTGGTTAGGTGTTTCTGCCATGGCAGTCTAGCGCCTGCCGATTAGCAAGCCGACAACCAGGCCAACACCGGCAGCGATGCCTACTGCATGCCATGGTTTTTCATGTACATAATCGTCCGTTGCCTGTGCGGCGATTTTACCTTTTTCAATCAGTGCATCCTGCGCCTCCGCGAGTTTCACTTTTGCCGCAGCCAGCGACTCTTCCGCTTTCGCACGCAGGTTGGTAACGGCTTCGCCGCCCTGGTTGGCTGTAGCACGCAGCAGCGCTTCAGCATCTGCGATCACGACTTTGAAATCACTGATCAGCTGCTCTTTGCTTACTGAAGTGCTTGGTATGTTATTACTCATTGAAATGCTCCTTTTTTATTAGTTATGGAATGGCAACATCAATATGGACAATCACCTGAGTGCTTAATTCCGCTCTATGCTAACTTTCTCACTACTATGCTACGCCAGGCAAACTGATTGGGCAAGGCAACGATGGCTTCTATTGATGTAAGTCAATGTCGCGGCTTAGGTGCCGTCAATGAGCAGCCCTTGCAGTATTTTGCGCACCGGCGTAGGAATGGCGGCACCGAGCGCATCTGCTATGCTTAGCCAGACTTGGCCGGGTTCGCCGGTTTTGGCAAGCGGTCCGTTCACTTGCAGAGGCAGCGGTGTAATGTGCAATTTAAAGTGTGTGAAAGCATGACTTAATTCCGGCAATGCCTTTTGCGGGCACACAGACATGCCGAATCGCTGCTGCACGATACCGGTGCAGTCACTGCCCTGCTCAAGCTCAGGGAAGCTCCATAAGCCCCCCCAGATGCCGCTGGGTGGACGTTTTTCCAGCATGACGCTATCGCCTTGCAGCAGAATGAGCATGATGGTGTGTTTTTCCGGCGTGGCTTTGCGTGGTTTGGGCGTTGGCAGCTGGCTGACACGCTGCTGCTGGTAAGCCTTGCAGGACGCAAGCAGCGGGCAGCTCAGGCACTGCGGCCTGTTTCTGCTGCATAGCGTAGCGCCCAAGTCCATCAGGCCCTGGGTGTAGGCCACCATTTCTGTCTTAGGCAACAGGCTTTCAGCTAGAGACCAGAGTTCTTTTTCGACCTTAGGCGTGCCGGGCCAGCCCTCCACTGCAAAATGCCTGGCCAGTACGCGTTTTACGTTGCCGTCGAGTATCGTCTGCACCTGATTGAAGGCAAATGAGGCGATAGCCGCAGCTGTGGAGCGGCCAATGCCGGACAAGGTCTGGATGGTTGCGAAGTCTTGCGGAAACGCTCCGCCATGCTCATCCATAATGGTTTGTGCGGCATTATGCAGGTTGCGCGCCCTTGAGTAGTAGCCTAAACCGCTCCAGTGCTGCAGCACTTCATCCTGTGTCGCATCCGCCAGTGCGGCAATGGTGGGAAATCGCTGCATGAACTTGCTGTAATAGCCGATGACCGCTGCAACCTGCGTTTGCTGCAGCATGATTTCCGATACCCAGATGGCGTAAGGGTCGGTAGTGTTCTGCCAGGGCAGGTCATGGCGACCGTGTTGTTTTTGCCAAACGATCAGGCGGCTTGAAAAATCAGTCATAGGGTCTTGATGTACTTTTTGTCCCATCCGTGCATAACGCTGACGGCATCGGTGATAGTGGCCCGGCTCCGGGATAAGCCGAGAAAACTGCCGCTATCAATAGATGGGGGCAGTTGTCCGAGTGGGTTTTGTTTAAAACTTGAATAGTTTTTTCAGTTCCTGTGCCGCTTTTTCCTTAGCGGTATCTTCAGGTGTTTTTGGCGCTTCAGCCGGTGCAGTGCCGGCGGTGGTGCCATCGGCTGGTGCCGGGGCGGTTGCGGTATCTGCTGGTTTCTTTTTGCCTAGCAGGCTTTCCAGCGCATTTGTTTTGTCGCCGTTGCCGATCAGTTCTTTAACGGCAGCGCCTTTTTCGCCGCCTACTTTATCCAGCAGGTTGGATTTAGCCATTGCTGCGCCAATCGCGGCAAAGTCCATGCCGTATTTAGGCGCCGAGAACGTGCCGGTGATCTTTACCGGAATGCTTAAGCCGGCTAAAGAATCCAGGTCGGCACCGCCCTGCCCTTTTAATGATTTGACAATCGTAGGTTTAGCCAGGTAGTTGATGGTTTCATTGCCGATGTCAATATCACCGCGGCTATCGCCTTTAGCCAGACGCAGGATAGGCGCTTTCATGCTCAGGTCTTCATTATGCGCTACGCCGTTCTTGATATCGAATGATGCGCTAAGCTCGCTGAAATCTGTTTTCTTGGACTGATCAGCTCCAATGCTGTTTTTGTCCTTGAGCAGGTTGAGCTTTGATTTCATGTCGCGAACCGTGCCTGCAATATCGATGCCCTTGACTGCACCGTCAGCCAGATTCACCGCAGCCTTGCCAGCCAGCGCTTTTTTAAGGGCGCTTACCGTATTGCCCGATGTCGTTACATCGACATTCAGGGTGCCTTTGCCATCCAGCATGTCATTGTTGATCGCATCTACCAGTAAGGGGCCTATTGCGATGTTTTTCATGTCCTGCTTAAACGTAATGCCGGGCGTGCCGCGCGCATCAACCTTTAGCACGCCATCCATGCTGCCCTGATAAAGGTTGGCGGCAAATGGTGATACCGTGGCAATGCCATCGGCGGCTTTAAGGCCGATATTCACATTCTGTGTTTTGACGTTGGCAAGCTTAAGCCAGCCGATTTTGGCTTCGCCGCTTGCATTGAGCTTTTTTAGCGCACTCAGGTCAATCGGTGTGTCGCTGGCATTTTTTGCGGCAGGCTGGTCACTTTTGGTGATGTATTTATCGGCATCCAGTTTATCGATGTTCAGGTTGAAGCTGTAAATCGGATCATGAAAACGCGTGATGCCGACATTGGCATTGACCTGGCTGTCATCCACTTTTGCCACAAGTGGGTTCAGGCTTAGCTTCTGTCCGTCTGCTTTTAAGTCGATGCGCACGTTTGAAGCTTTGGTCTTACCATACTTCAGGCTGCCGATACGCAGCGAGCCATCTGCATTGAGCGCTTTCAGTGCGCTAAGATCCAGCGGTTTGTCATCGCCCTTGCCGGCAGCCTTGTCTGGAGCCGTACTGCTTTTAGCTGCGACATAGCGGTCAATATCAACCTGGTCAATATCAACATCAAAGGTATATAGCGGCTTGGCAAAATGGCTGATGCCAAAGTTGCCTTTGATGCTGCTGTCATCCAGCTTGACGTTAAGACCCGATAAGGCCAGTTTTTCGCCGTCGGCCTTAATGTTCACGTTGAGGCCGGCTAAGCGGTATTTGTCATAGAGTAAATTGCCGATGTTGATCTTGCCATCCAGCAGGATGTTCTTTAACGCAGATAAATCAGCCGGTTTGTCACTGGCCGGCTCGGCCTTTTGTGGCTTGCTGCTGCCCAGCAGTTTATTTAAATCCAGCGTATCGGCATTGATATTGAATTTGACGTTCGGCCTTTTAAAGCTGGCAACGGCAACATCGCCATTGAGTTTGGTCGCATCCACATTCAGGTTGAACTTGCTGTTCACTTGTTCTTGTTTGGCATCGGCATGCAAGCTGAGTGCGAAGCCGACTTTTGCGGCACCGTTAGGTAATGCCGGGTCTTTAATATCGACATTGCCCGCCAGTTTCGGCAGGTCGAAGATCAGGTTCTCAAGGTTGCCCTGAAATGGGGACGCGAACTTGCCGCTAATGGAGCGGGCGCCCTGTTTGCCTGAAATGTCGCCGCTGATGCCGCTGCTTTGCAGCGCTTTCGGCGAGCCTTTGATGTCGGCTAATACCAGATTCGCCTTGAATGTATCGCCGGCTTTGTCTTGTGCAAGGTTGACGCTTACTTTCTTGCCGGTAACTTCGTCTTTTTTCGCAATCAGTTCAGGCGCGTTTAAGTCCAAGGTGATTTTTGCCCCGCTGAACTGGCCTGCCAGCGCAACTTTTAAACTATCAACCAGAAATTCACGCGTTTCGGGCTTGGCGTCGAGGTCACCGCTGGCGGTGACCGATACGCCTTTGCCGCCCAGCAGGTCGCCAGTGATGGCCGCATCAAGCCCTTTGGCAAAGAAGTGCTTGTTTTCAGGGTCTGCCAGGAATTTACCCTTGATTTTAACGTCGGCGGCAAGTGCAGGCTGGTTCGCTGTAACGCTGAAGTCGGTAGCCAGCTCAATGGGTTCTGCCAATGCGATATGACCCGAGCTTAGATTGAATTTTGATAGTGCGTATTGGGCACCGGAGCTTTCATCCGTGTAGCTTGCAGCCGAGTTTGTCACTTTGACGCCGTCTACATCGAATTTAATTTGTTCGGACTCTTCTTCCTTGCTCAGCAGGTCATCGAAGTTGGTGGAGCCATCTTTGTATTTGATGATGTTGGCTTTAGCGCCATCAATGTAAATGGTATCAACTACCAGCTGCTTCTTTAACAGCGGTAATACCGCGAGTGCCACCTGGGCGCTCTGGATGGAGGCGAATTCTTGATCGGATTGATGTTCGGAGATGGAAACCTTGCCCAGGTTAGCGCCAATTTTTGGCCAGAATGCGAGTTTGATGTCACCCTCGATATTGAGGGTGCGTTCTTTCTTCTCTTTAACCATCTTGACGATGAGCGGCTTGTAATCGTTCGGGTTGAAAGTTGCTGCAATCACTGCCACTACTAACACTAATAAGGCAATCACGCCGCCCAGACCAAACAAGCCATATTTGATTAGTTTATTCATGGTTTACTCTATCAATTCAAGGTTTTATTTTTTAAACAGATTAGACTTTACTGCCGCTTTCTGCAATATGGGTAAGTACTTATTCGCTGATTTCTACTTGAAATACCAGATCACGATCAAGCCCAGAGCGATACGGTACCAGGCAAATATTTTAAAATCATGACTTGCAACAAAGCGCAGCAGGAATTTGATCGCGATGAGCGCCGATGTGAATGCGGTGATAAAACCCATGGCAAACATGCCAAAGTCATCTGCGGAAAGCAACTGCCAGTTCTTGAGCAGATCGTAACCGGTGGCCGCAAACATGATCGGAATCGCCAGAAAGAATGAAAATTCGGTAGCGGTATGACGGTTAAGGCCGAACAGCATGCCGCCCAGAATCGTTGCCCCGGAACGCGATACGCCAGGAATCAGTGCGACAGCCTGCGCAAAGCCTATCTGCCAGGCCTGCTTGCGTGTCATGTCGTCTATGGAAACGGTTTTGCCTTTCAGTGGCATTTTTTCTATCAGCAAAATCGCCAGGCCACCCAGGATCAGGGCGATGGCGACCGTGATCGGCGTAAACAGGAATTCTTTGATCTTGCCGTGAAACACCAGGCCGATTAAGGCGGCCGGCAAGAATGCAATCAGCAGGTTGAGTGAGAAGTTCTGCGCTTTGGTCTGGCTGGTAATGTGCAAGGCGGTATTGACCAGCTTGCGGCGATATTCCCAGCAAACTGCCAGGATTGCAGCCAGTTGGATGACAATGTCGAATACCTTGGCTTTGTCGTCATTGAAATTGAGCAAGTCGCCTACGATAATCAGGTGACCGGTGCTGCTGATAGGCAGAAATTCAGTCGCCCCCTCTACCAGACCTTGAATGAGCGCTTTAAAAAGTAAGATTAAATCCATATTATTGTTCTGCCGGCGTTTAAAAACGGGCCAAAAGCGCCCGTTTCTAATGGGTGAGTGATTTTATTTGAGCATGCCCAGCATCGTAGCGAGCAGATTGCCTGAATCTTTACCCACCTCACCGTCAGGGGTCATGCGATCTATCACCTGCGGCAGGTATTCTGCGATTTTAGAACTGATTTCATCAGCATTCAGGCCGAGTTTGGCTGCCGCCGTGCTAATGGTTGCGCTACCTAACACCTGGGTAATCTGCGCTGCAGAAATTTGCTGGTTTGCACCTTTGCCCACCCATGAGGCGACCTCATCGGCAAAGCCGGCGGCCTTGAACTTCTCCACTACGCCCGGCAGTCCGCCGTTCTGATTGAACAAGTCTACAGCCACTTGTGCAATGGCGCCCTTTTCGCCGCCCAATTTACCTAACATACTGCCTGCAAGGCTATCAAATAATCCCATCGTCACTCCTAAAAATATAGACCATTTGCGTTAATGGCAGTGCCTGCCCAATTTGTGCAAAGGTACCTAAAAAATCGAATTCCGCCTAAAAGCGCTCTTCAGGGCGCAGGTAGCGCCACTGCCCAACCGGTAATTTGCCCAAGGTAATGCTGCCGATACGGATACGCTTCAAACCAACCACATGCAGCCCGACCATTTCACACATGCGGCGGATCTGGCGTTTTTTGCCCTCACGCAATACAAAACGTAACTGGTCTTCATTCTGCCAGCTGACTTTGGCCGGTTTCAGTTTCTCGCCATCCAGGCTCAAGCCAAAATTCAGCTGTTTCAAGCCGGCATCGCTCAGTTCGCCTGTTACGCGCACCAGATATTCTTTCTCAACCGTGGAGTCCTCGCCAATCAAATGGCGCGCAACGCGGCCATCCTGCGTGAGTATCAGCATGCCGGTTGAATCAATATCCAGACGCCCTGCCGGTGCCAGGCCGCGCAGCATGCCGCGATGGAACTGCCTGGGGTTGTGTTTGTGCAGTTCCGGATCGTCTGGCCACTGGTTGTCCGGGTGTACCAATACAACAGCCGGTTCATAGCCGTCTTCTGCCTGCCCGCTTACATAGCCTACGGGTTTGTGCAGGATGATGGTTACATTTTCAGCCTGTGTTTCCTGTGCGTAGCTGCTGATGATGATTTCGGCATCCGGGTCTATGCGAGTACCTAAGGTTTCGATAATCTCCCCGTTTACTTTTACCCAGCCGTTGGCGATCCATTCGTCCGCTTCTCGACGTGAGCAAAGGCCGCGCTCAGCCATCACTTTTGATAGACGCGGCTGTTCAGGCTGGCTCGCATTCGCCCTGGCAGCAAAAGCTTCTTTATTCGAGCGGTTTTTATCAAACTCACTGGCTACAAAACCATCACGTGCCTTGCCGCCACGGCGCGGTGGGTTGCGGTAATTACCTTCACGGTCGGCCTTGTCGCGGCTGGTGGTGTCATTTCTACGCGCATCTACCTGCATCGGACGGGAAGAAGGCGCACGGCTATCCGGTGCCGGCTGCCTTGCCGGTGCTGGCTCATGCAAGCCGCCATCGTGGCGATGGTTGCGCTGGCGCGGAGCTGCATTGTCTGCTGCAGACGATGGCCTTTGCTCACGTTCGGCACGCGCCGGTCTGTCCGTTTGCGCATGTGACTGCTGAGCTTCGGCACGCTGCGTCTTGACTGCTGAAGTCGTGCGGTCGCGTGTCACTGCGCTGCTGCGGCGCACGGGTGGTTTTTTTGCTGTAACAGCAGAACCATCAGCAGGTTTTTTGGATAATTTTAGAGTAGTCAAAACAGTTTTCCTTGAATGCGGCTATTTTACGCTTTTTTCAATTGCAGCGCCTGAAAGTAAATCCAATCAATAACAATTCATTAAAAACAAAACAGCCAGCATAATGCTGGCTGTTTTGCTGGTTACTGAAGCATCAAAAAGACTAAACTTTTTGGTAGACTTCAGAGCCTTTTTTCACAAACTCAATGGCTTTTTCCTGCATGCCTTTGGTGAGCGCCTCTTGTTCAGAAACGCCTTGTTCTGCTGCGTAGTCACGCACATCCTGCGAGATTTTCATCGAGCAGAAGTGTGGGCCGCACATTGAGCAGAAGTGCGCTTGCTTTGCGCCTTCCTGCGGCAGTGTTTCGTCGTGGAATTCCTTGGCTTTTTCCGGATCCAGACCCAGGTTGAACTGGTCTTCCCAGCGGAATTCGAAACGTGCTTTTGATAAAGCGTTGTCACGGATCTGTGCGCCCGGGTGGCCTTTTGCCAGATCGGCTGCATGTGCTGCGATCTTGTAGGTGATGATACCGACGCGCACGTCTTCTTTATCCGGCAGTCCCAGATGCTCTTTCGGTGTCACGTAGCACAGCATAGCGCAACCGTACCAGCCGATCATGGCGGCGCCGATGCCTGAGGTGATGTGGTCATAGCCTGGAGCGATGTCGGTAGTCAAAGGCCCTAAAGTGTAGAACGGAGCTTCACCGCAATGTTCCAGTTGCAGGTCCATGTTTTCTTTGATGAGGTGCATCGGCACATGGCCCGGGCCTTCGATCATGCATTGCACATCGTGTTTCCAAGCGATCTGGGTCAGTTCACCCAGTGTTTTTAGTTCTGCAAACTGCGCTTCATCGTTTGCATCGTAGATTGAACCCGGACGCAAGCCATCACCCAGGCTGAATGAAACGTCATACTGCTTCATGATTTGGCAGATGTCTTCGAAATGCTCGTACAGGAATGATTCTTTATGATGTGCCAGACACCATTTCGCCATAATCGAGCCGCCGCGTGACACGATACCGGTCATGCGTTTTGCGGTCATCGGGATGTAGGCCAGGCGTACGCCGGCATGGATAGTGAAGTAATCCACACCTTGTTCTGCCTGTTCAATCAAGGTGTCACGGAAGATTTCCCAAGTCAGGTCTTCAGCCTTGCCATCCACTTTTTCCAGCGCTTGGTAGATAGGCACCGTACCGATAGGCACCGGTGAGTTGCGGATGATCCATTCACGGGTTTCGTGAATGTTTTTGCCGGTAGACAGATCCATCACCGTGTCGCCGCCCCAGCGTGTGCCCCATACCATTTTTTCGACTTCTTCCGAAATGGATGAGCCAAGTGCGGAGTTGCCGATATTGGCGTTGATTTTCACCAGGAAATTGCGGCCGATGATCATTGGCTCGATTTCCGGGTGGTTGATGTTCATCGGGATAATGGCGCGGCCGCGTGCCACTTCATCACGTACAAACTCAGGCGTAATCACTTTAGGGATGTTTGCCCCGAAGTTTTGGCCGGGATGCTGTGTTTGCAGCAGTTCGCTCATGTTTTCACGGCGCTGGTTCTCACGGATGGCGATGAACTCCATTTCCGGAGTGATGATGCCTTTGCGTGCGTAATGCATTTGCGAAACATTCATACCTGCTTTTGCACGCAATGGTTTGCGGTGCAGGTTGAAGCGCATTTCAGAGAGTTCCGGATCAGTCAGGCGCTGTTGGCCGAAGCTGGAAGTCGGGCCGTCCAGCTGCTCCGTGTCGTTACGTTCTTCGATCCAGTTTGCACGCAATGCAGGCAAGCCGTTACGAATGTCGATACTGATCGCTGGGTCGGTATAAGGGCCGCTGGTATCGTAAACTACAACAGGCGGGTTTTTCTCAGCGCCAAAAGCTGAAGGGGTATCGCTTAATGAAATTTCACGGAATGGTACGCGAATGTCAGGGCGTGAACCCTCAACGTAAACTTTGCGTGACTTAGCAAACGGTTTGGTCGCGTCTTCATCTACAGAGGCGGTTTCATTAAGAAATTTGGAAAGATTTTTATCAGTCGCGTTCACTGTATGCTCCAAAAAAAGCCGCATTGATAAGGATTATCATTGCCTGCTTTTTGAAAAATTAATAAATCATAGGGAGCAGTAAACGCTGCATTCCCTACGGCGGCATGACCCGCATCAGGTTCAAAGGGTGTGTCTC
>Ga0208626_1000506_pt1 | contig 12367 bp, 7 predicted proteins | sample LakWasMet10_HOW4_2_FD_183860 | JGI IMG/M metagenome (GOLD analysis project Ga0208626, IMG submission 183860) | Freshwater sediment methanotrophic microbial communities from Lake Washington under simulated oxygen tension - Sediment Metagenome... | ecosystem: Environmental > Aquatic > Freshwater >... | reverse complement strand
ACCGACGATGGGATGCGGACTTTCGGCAGGAACATTTTTTTCGTGCGCCGAATCGTTCATGTCGCCTGGGCTCCCGGGTGTCGATTTTTAGGATAATCAGGGTGCGGTTGGAGTTGGCGGGATTTACCCATGCTTTAGCTCATAAAAACAGTGCCGAAAATTCAAATTCCAAGCAAATAGCGGCATGACGGTACAAGCTCCGGCTAAATTCGATATGCCGTCAGGCTTGACGGCATATCACTGTATCTGATTGCGCTTCGGTGGGCAATAAAAAACCCGCTAAGCCGGACGGCTGCGGGTTTTTTTGAATTTTTTGAACCTTATCAAACGTTCAGAGAGAGACAACCAAACATTTCCTTGTAAACCGCGTTATACAAGAGTTTCAGAAATTTCATTTATAAATGTACCCCCAAATATACCCCCAGCAGATCAAGACTGCCTTCTTTACGCTACGACCCTGGAAAGTTTTGCAAGTATCTTTAAGCCCGATCGCTGCTCGCAATTTTCGCTGTCTATCCGCACAAATTTCACTTGAACACCGTTCGGCTTTCCGTTCGGTTGGATCATTCAAGCTCCGGAGATCATGGTCCTTGTCCAGTCGTCATTTGAGGATGCTATAAATCTGCAGGATCACCAAAGATATGCTTTGGCGCAAATGTTTCAGTGAAAGATACATGCGTCGCGAAAGAAACGCGAAAATTGTCAATCACGGCAGGCGATGCGCCAAAACACAAGACAACGTTTCTTTAAAAATGTACTGTTAAAAATCTGCGCACAATGGACAGCATCCGTTCCCGCCAGAAAACTAAAAGCCGTTGCAACACACTCGCTTCTTTTTTACTCGAAAACTGTCAACACCATGTAAACTTGCCGCTAAAAGCCAAGTAATGCTTAGGTTTTAACGAGATAGCTGTAGCAACACTTTATTGATCAAAATATAAATTGTTGCCAAAAGGATTAGCTAAACAGCCTCAGACCCTTAAAATTGAGGTTCATTGCAGCAACAGCAAAAGCAACAGTGGCCATTGTTTGGTGCTCATTGCCTTATAAACACTTAAGTTATGCCTGAAGGAAGATATATAATCGTAGCTAGGCGGCAATGCAGCGCCGTCAGATTGTTTTTCCGTATCTATAGGAGATTTAAGTGATTCCAGGTTCTTATTCGGTCTGCCACATGACTTTTGCAACCGACGACTCGGATGCCCCGACATATCGTACCCTTCGCTGGGGTTACGATACAGCGAAGCAGGCATATGCAAACCTTCCGGACATTGCTCGTGATTCCGGCGTCGAGGCGCCTGATTGCGTAGTTATTCGTCACATTGATGCATGTGAGGCAGACGCTTTCTCGTCGTAAGCTGTAACATAAAAATTAAGCCGAAAGCCACTCGTGGCTCGGCTTAATTTTTGAACATTACCAATCAAATTCAGATTTTTACAGATCTACCTCTACCAGAATTCCGGTATTAATGCGTAGCGCCATCAATGCTAAGAACCGGATGCGCCTCAAGATGGTCTCCCAGTTCATAAAACATCTCCGAGTATGCATTTACAGCATCATGTTGCTCTTGTAAACGGCTTTGGAATGAATCTTCGGCTACTACAAACGGATGTTCAAGCAACACTTGAAGCTCGCTAACCAGATGCATCAATTCGTTATGGCATTGATTCTGCAATGCTTTAGCAAAATGCTGAATAGCAAACTGGTAGTCCTGTAATTTTTCAAGCAGTGGTTGGTAAGAACTGCTCGACGCCATGACCCGGAACTTCATAGAATCGGAAGCGGTTGTTCCGTTTACCTGGTTATCGCTATGCTCATCAATAACAGACAGCACCAGGGCTGCTGCGTCGGCAATGACTTTCACTGATCCAGCCAACCGATACGAGGCAGCGTACAAGCCACAAGCGACTGTGAATGAATTTTTTTCATCAGCGGCATTTCCTAAATCGGATAAAGAGTCTCCAATCTCAAACAATTCCAAACAATGCTTATCAAGCAGCGGTGATGCCGTGCTTTTTAATGCAGTCCGAGCGCTGCTGCATGCCTGCTGACAGTTCATTATTGGTCCTGAAAGGAATACATGGCAGACCAGCAATTCAAATAGGCATCATGTCTTGCATGGTCAGACACCTGACTTTTGAAATTGCTGTAACCGATAGAGCGTACTGACTCGGCAATTGCATTGACGACTTCCTCGCGGTCAATCCTGGCTCGATAGGCATAGTCAGTTCCGTCGCCTACCTGCACTTTGGCATCCGTTTCGCTATGGGCTGGATTATCGGACAGACAGCCTTTTATGGCCTCCAAAAAATTGAGGACAGGCTCAGGCTATGGGTGTTGTTTTATGTCCGCCCGACATGATCGTAGTTAACGGACAAAATCCCGAAATAATAGCTCTCCAAACATGAGTGAGGGCCTGTGGATAACTTTTTTGTCGTGTACAGAGGCGTTTTTATGCTATGGATTTCTTGATCGGAAAAATTATTGCCTGTTTATGCAAAAATAGACTATTTTGATAAGCGGTTTCGGACTTAACAGCAAGATCAACATGTAAGCTAGGGGCTATGGATGATACAATTCCTATCCTCAAAGACACATAGCGTTCTTAAAAACAATGAACAGTCTATTTATTGTCTTAAGTTAACTAACCGATCTAGTTTTCTAGTTAGATGGACCGGAACGGCGTTTTTATAAAAATCGAAAAGTGGTTCAATCAGCAGCAAATCATCCATAAATAAAGTAGAGTGATAACTGATTACCACGCCAAATACTATGCCTATGAACTGACTCGTCAATGTGCTGGCGGCGATGTTGATAGGCTTTCACAATCGCTATTTGATGCGACCGTTGACCTTAATCCGCATCAAATCAATGCGGCATTATTCGCGCTCAACAATCCGTTAAACAAAGGTGTCATTCTTGCGGATGAAGTCGGTCTAGGTAAAACCATTGAAGCCGGTTTGGTGCTCTGTCAGTACTGGGCAGAACGCAAACGCAACTTGCTAATTATCTGTCCTGCTTCTTTACGTAAGCAGTGGGCGCAAGAGTTGCGGGACAAATTCAATCTGCCTTCGCAAATTCTGGATGCCAACACCTGGCGGCAGTTAAAGAAACAAGGTGTCTACAATCCATTCAACAACAACTGCATCAACATTCTGTCTTACCACTTTGCTGCGAGATTAGAAGAAGCCCTAGTGATTGAACCTTGGCATCTTGTGGTCATGGATGAAGCGCATAAATTACGCAATGCCTATCGTCCCAATAACAAAATGGGTCAAGCGTTAAAACGCGCTTTGTATGGACGTCAAAAATTACTGCTCACGGCAACGCCATTACAAAATTCGCTGTTAGAGCTTTACGGCCTATCCGCGATACTGGACGAACATTTATTCGGTGATGATAAATCGTTTCGTCAGCATTACATGGGTGCTGATGGTATAGGACATCTGAAAGACCGTCTTAAAGGATTTGTAAAACGCACCTTGCGCAAACAGGTACTGGAATACATCCGCTATACCCAACGCAAAGCTATCACCGTACCGTTTACCCCGTCTCATGCGGAGATGCAACTCTACAACGGCATTACGGCGTTACTTGAACGTGAAGACAGTTATGCCTTACCTAAGCGACAACGTCATCTTACCGGTCTGATACTGCGCAAGCTGTTAGCGTCCAGTACCCACGCTGTCCACAACACGCTGATTACCATCAACCGCCGCTTAGAAGCATTAAAAGCAGATCAAGCAGACGACACCGACATTGTTGCGGAACTGATAGATAACGATGATTTGGAAACGGATTATCTGGAAGAGCTGGATACCGATGACATTGACGATACCGAACAGGTCATCAACAAAGAGCAACTGAATCAGGAAATCGTTGAACTGACGCTATTGATTGAACAAGCGGAAAAAATCAGCGACGACAGTAAAGCCAAAGCCTTACTCATTGCCTTAAACCAAGGCTTTGAACAAATGGCCGCAATGGGTGCGCCACGTAAAGCGGTCATCTTTACCGAATCCAAGCGCACTCAGGAATATTTACAACGCTATCTAGCTGCCAATCATTACGACCGCCAGTTAGTCACCTTTAGCGGTACTAACAACAGTCCCGAAACGACACTGATCTATCAGCAATGGTTAACTGAATACCAAGGCACCGATAAAATCACCGGTTCACCGCAAATAGACAGAAGAACCGCGCTGATTGACCACTTCCAACATCATGCAGAAATCATGATTGCCACTGAAGCCGGTGCGGAAGGTGTCAACCTGCAATTCTGTTCGTTACTCATCAACTACGACTTACCCTGGAATCCGCAACGTGTTGAGCAGCGCATTGGTCGTTGTCATCGTTACGGACAAAAATTTGATGTTGTCGTTATCAACTTTCTCAATCAAAGCAACTATGCCGATCAACGCGTTCTGGAGTTATTAACCGACAAATTCCATTTATTTGATGGTGTATTCGGAGCATCAGATGATGTCTTAGGCTCTATAGAATCGGGGATAGATTTTGAAAAACGCATTCAAGCGATTTATGAAACCTGTCGCAGCACCGAACAAATAGAAGCTGCTTTTACTGCGTTGCAAAAAGAAATGGAAGTAGACATCAGCAAGCAGATGCAGGAAACCAGGCAACAACTGCTGGAAAACTTTGATGAAGACATTCACGACCTACTTAAACTTCAGCTAGATCAAGCAGAACAACGCTTAGATAAAATCAGTCGCTGGTTCTGGACGGTCACGCAACACCAACTTAAATCCTACGCGCAGTTTGACGATCAACAACATCGCTTTCAGCTTCAGCACAATGTGATTAGCGAAGCACCGCTAGGTATCTATCAACTGATTGCACGTAGTCAAAAACAAAATCTTGCCAGCGTCAATGCACATGTCTACCGCCTTAACCATCCACTCGGTGAATGGGTACTGGAAACAGCAAAAAATCAGGCAACGCCTACTGCTCACATAGTGTTTGACTATACCGCGCATGGTGCCAAAGTCAGCGTCATTGAATCCTTATTAGGTCAATCGGGTGTATTGAAGCTACAGCGGTTTAGCATTGAGGCATTGGATCGTAGCGAAGATCACCTGCTGTTTGCCGCCGTCACCGAAACCGGGCAAATACTGCCTGCTGAGACGGCACAAAAAATCATGCAGTTGCCTGCATCGGATTGTGTGCCAAGCAACGTCAGCGCTAATCTGCAGATTGAGCAATCTTTAAGCAGTGCGCAAAACGACATCATCAAAATGGTCAACAACCGCAATTTGACCTTCTTTGAAGAGGAAGTCAGCAAACTGGATCATTGGGCGGATGATTTGAAGTTGGGTCTGGAGCAAAGTATTAAAGATACCGACCAGCAAATCAAAGAAGTACGTCGCAATGCCAAAATCGCACCAACGTTGGAAGAAAAATTAGCACTCCAGAAACAACAGCATGAGTTAGAGCGCACACGCAATAAACAGCGCAAAGAGTTATTTGATCGTCAAGACGAAATAGACGAACGGCGGGAGACGTTGATTGGACAGTTAGAAAGCAAGCTTAATCAAAGCACTGATATAGAGGATTTGTTTACTATTTATTGGATTATTTGTTAGGCAGGCATATTATTCAATGATAAACCTTTGTTAATCTCAAGAATAACTAACATACCAATATTTAAAAATGAATGACACGGTTTCAAGGTTTCTTAAGAAAAACTTTATTTGCGAGAACATTCAACTCAACAAGTATATTGAAGAAGCAATATATACGCTGGAGTCTGCATTTGATACAGCGAATAGGGATTTCTTAGAGAACTCTGAAATAATAAAAGATAAGGCTGTTTGGTCAATTGTATATGATGTATACACAAGAGGATATGATTACACAGCGGCTGCGTTATCCCTCTTTATAACATCCCATGTAGCATCCGCTGAGTCTTTATGCAGAACATCAGTTGAAGCGTCGGTTAATTTATACTACATGAGTGTAGATAATGACGTAGAAAATGTTATTTCATATTTTAAGCACTATATAAGAACTGAGCGCGATCAAAATAAAAAGTGGCAAGAAGCAGTTAAAATCTCTGATCAATCAGAAGAATATAAGCTACATCACATAAACCTTATTGCCGACAAAGAAAGGTCACTAGAAACATATGAGGAAATGTTAAGACAATCGTTTTCAGTAATAAATATTAACTATGATGATTTTGATAAGAGTTGGCCAAATACATTTGATAGGTTTAAGAAAATTGACAAGGAAATAACGTATAGAACATTGTATGTGGCATTATGTTCCCAATCACATAATGATGCGGAGGACTCACTGAATAATTTAATGAAACGAATAGTACCCATAGAAGGGATTGAAAAAGGGGTGGAAGCTGAAAAATATATTTTTTCATTAGATATGGTGCTTACAAGCATTCAATTATGGATTGAAGCCACTATGATGTTTCATGGAAAATATGGAATACAAATGAGTGATCAGCTGTTTGAGACATGGAAACGAGCAACAACAAATATTGTTGAGTTAGGTAAAGAAAAGCCTGATTTTATTAAAATGATGATGAATACTTAAGGTTGCCCGCCACCTTTCAATGATGGTCAATAACCTTAATTCTCAATAGCCGTTAAATTATGATTTAAGCATGAGCAAAACTAAACTGGAATTAACCTGGATAGGCAAGGATAAAAGGCCGAAGCTGGAACCGCGCATATTATTAGAAGACTCAAGTTTGTCGTATCATGCTAAGCATCGTGTTAGTGATAGCGATCAGTTTGATAATAAGCTGATTTTTGGTGACAACCTACTGGCGTTAAAAGCCCTGGAACAGGAATATAGAGGCAAGGTGAAATGTGTGTTTATAGACCCGCCTTACAATACCGGCAGCGCCTTTACCCATTATGACGATGGCTTGGAGCATTCCATTTGGTTGTCGTTGATGCGGGATCGTTTGGAGATTATTCGGGAGTTATTATCCGATGATGGTTCGCTGTGGATTACCATTGATGATAATGAAGCGCATTATTTGAAAGTAATGTGTGATGAGGTATTTGGGCGACGAAATTTTGTATCTAACGTAATTTGGCAAAAGAAATTCTCTCCTCAAGCAAATAGCATTTGGCTTTCTGATAGCCATGACCACGTACTTGTGTTCGCAAAAAATAAGGAGCTTTGGCGGCCTAACCTCTTGCCCAGAACTAGCGACTCAGACTCAAGATACCTGAACCCTGACAATGATCCTCGCGGAGTATGGACTTCAGGAGATTTTACAATCAGCCTTACAGGAGGCCAGCGCGGTGCTCAATTCGCTAAAACTGGTATTAGTGAAAATATATATGAAATCACTACACCCTCTGGTAGAACTCTACTTCCAACAAAAGGGCGTTGTTGGGCTGCATCACCAAAGAGATTTGATGAACTACGAGCTGACAATAGAATCTGGTTTGGGGAATCGGGCAATAATGTACCTAGGATAAAACGATTTCTTACAGAGGTTCAAGAAGGTATTGTCTGCATGACGTTATGGCTAAGAACGGAGGTTGGCGATAATCAGGATGCAAAACGTGAAGTATCAAAGTTCAACGATAAAGATATATTTTCTACTCCTAAACCTGAAAAATTGATTCAGCGTATTTTAGAGCTTACAACAAAGCCCAACGATCTTGTTTTAGATTCATTCGCAGGCTCTGGCACCACTGGAGCAGTCGCCCACAAAATGGGCCGCCGCTGGATCATGATTGAACTGGGTGAGCATTGCCAAACCCATATCATCCCGCGTCTGCAAAAAGTCATTGACGGCGAAGATCAAGGCGGTATTTCCAAAGCCGTCAACTGGCAAGGTGGTGGCGGATTTCGTTATTACACCTTGGCACCTTCTTTATTAGAGCAAGACAAATGGGGTAACTGGGTTGTGAACAAAAATTACAATCCAGCGATGCTTGCTGAAGCCTTATGCAAGCTGGAAGGTTTTACTTATGCGCCGTCCGATGCCCAATGGTGGAATCATGGCTATTCGTCTGAACAAGATTTTATCTACGTCACCACCCAAAATCTGTCGCATCAACAACTGGAAGAACTGTCGTTAGAAGTGGGTGGTGATCGCTCCTTGTTAGTCTGCTGCGCAGCATTTCGCGGTAAAGCGGATCAGTTTGCTAACCTGACCTTAAAGAAAATTCCCAAGATGGTGTTATCACGTTGTGAATGGGCGCATGACGATTACAGCTTGAATGTTGCCAATTTACCGCAGATGGAAAAACCAGCCCCGGAACCTATGCAAACGGATTTACTAGGAGATGACGCATGAGTCATAAAGTCTTTCAAACAGTGTCTGGACGTTTAAGCTTACGCGCACCTCAACGCGAGTCATTGGAAGCGTTACAACAAGCGATTGCTGCGACACCTGACATGCTGCATCCGAAACGCGATACAGCATCTATGCTGGAAATTCTAAAATCTGAATTTCCTAAGCTATCGGATTTTGAACGCGAGTTTCCATCACTGTGTTTTGCGCTGGCAACCGGTGTCGGTAAAACCCGCTTGATGGGTGCCTTTATCAGCTATTTGCATTTGGCACATGGAATTAGCAATTTTTTTGTTTTAGCGCCTAATTTAACCATCTATAACAAGTTGATCGCCGACTTTACGCCGAACACACCTAAGTACGTATTCAAAGGTATCGCGGAGTTTGCGGTAAATTCGCCGAAAATCATCACCGGTGACGACTATGAAGTGAAAGGTCGGGCGCTTGATGTATTTGCCTCTATTTCCATCAACATCTTTAATATTTCCAAAATCAACTCAGAGGTACGGGGCGGTAAAGCACCACGCATTAAACGTTTATCGGAATATTTAGGCGATAGCTATTTTAACTACCTTGCAGGACTACCAGACCTGGTGTTGTTGATGGATGAGTCACATCGTTATCGTGCTGATGCGGGTGTACGTGCGTTAAATGAATTAAATCCGCTATTAGGATTGGAGCTCACTGCAACGCCTTTTACCGAATCCAGCAAAGGCCCAGTACCGTTTAAGAATGTCGTTGTTGACTATCCCTTAGCGCGAGCAATGGATGATGGTTTTGTTAAGGAACCTGCGGTTGTCACGCAACGCAACTTTGATCCATCGCAGCATTCCGCAGCGGATATTGAGCGTATCAAGCTAATGGACGGTATTCGTTTGCATGAAGCCACTAAGGTTGAACTGCTGACTTATGCGCACGAAAATGATTTGCATGTCGTTAAGCCATTTATGTTGGTGATTGCCAGAGACACCACACACGCAGCGCAGTTGCTTGAGTTGATGGAATCGTCGGCGTTTTTTGATGGCCGCTATCAAGGCAAAATCATTCAAGTGGATAGCAGTAAGTCAGGTGCTGCTGAAGAGGAAATGATTTCCCGGTTACTGGCCGTAGAAAGTCATGATGAACCGACTGAAATTGTTATCCACGTTAACATGCTCAAAGAAGGTTGGGACGTAACCAACCTGTATACGATTGTTCCGTTGCGTGCCGCTAATGCGAGAACCTTGATTGAACAGTCTATTGGTCGCGGTTTACGTTTACCTTATGGAAAGCGTACCGGTGTTGCAGCGGTGGATAGATTGAATATCGTTGCACATGATAGGTTTCAGCAAATCGTGGATGAAGCGAACAATCCGGCAAATCCTTTGCGTTTGAAACAAGTAATACTGGATGCGCCATCTGCTGATGATAAAACGATTAGCGTCTCGGTCATTTCAAACTTAGATAACTTAGTTGGAGGCAGCACTAAGGGCGGTGCTTGCTACCCTTTGCCAGACAGGGAACAACAACCGATATTTTCTGGAATTGCTGAACAGACCGTTGCACAAATCGCTATCGCAGAGCTGAATAAGCTGCAACACACACCTCAAACCGTCGCGACTAGCAAAGCATTATTCAACGATGCGGTACAAAAATCAGTGATTCAAGCGGTGACTGAACAGCTAGCAACCGGTCAACAATCGCTATTTGATTTGGATAATCCGGTTAATGTCGCCGATATTGTGGCAAAAACCACTGAATTACTGGTACAGCATACGATCGATATTCCGCGTGTCATCGTCGTACCTAAAGGCGAAGTCAGTTACGGTTATAAAGCCTTTACGCTGGATTTAAGCGGACTCAATCTTCAACCATCGGAACGCGATATTGTTATTCACAGTTTGCAAACTAACGAACAAGCTTTCATGGTCTCGCAGATTGGTTTAACGGAAGACAGGCCCGAAAACTATATCGTTCATGCGCTGATTGACTACGACGATATTTCCTATGATGACCATGCCGATTTGCTCTACGACTTGTCAGGTCAAGTGGTGCAACACCTAAAATCTAAACAGCTAACGGACGATGAAATTAACAATGTACTGAGCAACCATCGTCCGCTGATTGCCAAAGTCATCTACACGCAAATGGCGGCACACTTTTGGGAAAAAGCGGATTCCTATGAAGTTGAAGTCAGAAGTGGTTTTACGCCATTAAAGAGCTGCGCTTATACGGTATCTGCTGGACAAGCTGTCAATTCCTATCGAGATACAGTTACAGATAAAAGTAAGATTAAACAGATGCTGTTTGGTGGATTCAGCAAGTGTTTATATCCCGTACAAAAGTTTGATTCCGATACCGAGCGTCGCTTTGCTGTGATCCTAGAGCGCGATGCGCAGAAGTGGTTTAAGCCTGCAAAAGGGCAATTCAAAATTTACTATCGTGATGGTGTTGAGCACCCTGAATATGTGCCTGATTTTGTCGCTGAAACGAACGATTGCGTACTGATGATAGAAACAAAGTCACAAGAGGAAATGAGCGATGCAATCGTACAAGCAAAAGCCGATGCTGCAGTTAAATGGTGTGAAAATGCGAGCGAATATTTGCTGAAAAATGGCGGCAAGGCTTGGAGATATTTATTAATTCCGCATGATGAAGTTAAGGAAAATTTTCAAATAGGAGATTATGTGCGGAAATTTCAGAGAAATTGATTGATTAATCGTCTCGTCTTTAAGTAATTATTCCACGTGAGCCTCATCAAGGCCGACCAATATTTATTAATTGCTAACAAAAATGAATTTGCCAGAACCTAAAAATCTTCCCTATAAAACTCTATTGGCCGACATTGAAAAAGGTTTAATAAAAATTCCTCAATTCCAGCGCGACTATGTTTGGAGCAAAGAGCGTGCAGCAAGGTTGATAGATAGTATTCTAAATCCAGCTTTGCCACGATTCGCCACCGGACGACCCGCACCAAGAACTGCGTGTCGCGTAACACCTTGTTGGGACTGGTCTTCCAACTGGCGCTGACGGCCGAAAAGGGCTGGCGTAGGATACCGGGTTTTAAGCAATTGCCGGACGTGGTTAACGGCATCCGATTTCAGGATGGCATTGCCGTCATCAGGGAGTCCGAGGTAGCAGAAGAAATACAGCAGATCGCCGCCTGATTCAAAGTCGGCGTACACCTGATTTGACTATTTCTCGTCGCGTTTGGTCCGGGCGTCTTTTAAAGTGGTATCGGGATAGATAAAGTGGTATCGGGATAGACGCCCAGGGCGAGCGTCTTTCGTTTGCCGTTTCGGATGGCGGTATCTGATAGCGGCATGACGGTATAGAGTCCGGTAAAGTTGAATGTACCGTCAGTTATGCCGCCAAGAATGACGGTATGTCAATGGATCACGTTGCACTTCTCTGGACATAAAAAAACCCGCGAAGCCAGTAAGCTTGCGGGTTTTTGAATCTGTTTGAATCCTGCTGTATGCTCAATTGGCGGAGAGAGAGGGATTCGAACCCTCGATACGTTGCCGTATACACACTTTCCAGGCGTGCGCCTTCGACCGCTCGGCCATCTCTCCACAATTTGAACCCATGAACATGGGAACCGCAAATGATACCGGAATTTGCCTTTGTTGGCAATAACCTTGATCAGCTGCTCTCGCCGGCCATTTCTTCGAGTTCGTCCCAGCGCCGGTAAGCCTCTTCCAGCGCGGCGACGGTCTGGTTCAGCTCGTCCAGCGTTTTGGCGATCGTCGGCTGATCGTTTTTGTAAAATTCGGGCAAATTCATCAGCTCGTTCAGCTCGGCCTGCCGGCTTTCGAGCTGCTCGATCCGCTCGGGCAACTGGTTCAGCTCCTGCTGTTCCTTGTAGCTGAGCTTTTTCTTTTTGGCCGGCTGGGCCGGCTCGGTTTTGGGTTTCTCCGGGGCTTTCTTGGCCGGCTGCGCCTTGGCTTCGGGCGCGGGGCGTTGCTCCAGCCAGTCGCTGTAGCCGCCGACATATTCCTCGACGCGGCCTGAGCCGTCCAGCACGAAGACGCTGGTCACGACGTTGTCGAGAAAGGCGCGGTCGTGGCTGACCAGGAGCAGGGTGCCGTCAT
>Ga0208626_1000505_pt1 | contig 12370 bp, 10 predicted proteins | sample LakWasMet10_HOW4_2_FD_183860 | JGI IMG/M metagenome (GOLD analysis project Ga0208626, IMG submission 183860) | Freshwater sediment methanotrophic microbial communities from Lake Washington under simulated oxygen tension - Sediment Metagenome... | ecosystem: Environmental > Aquatic > Freshwater >... | reverse complement strand
AATGAGTAAATGAGTAAATGAGTAAATGAGTAAATGAGTAAATGAGTAAATGAGTAAATGAGTAAATGAGTAAATGAGTAAATGAGTAAATGAGTAAATGAGTAAATGAGTAAATGAGTAAATGAGGTTTTGAGACAATGAGTAACATTATAGCGGTACTGAATCAGAAAGGCGGCGCGGGTAAAACCACGCTGTCCACTAATCTAGCGCGTGCTTTGCAACTGGCGGGTGATAGGGTGTTATTGGTCGATTCAGACCCACAGGGCAGTGCGAGGGACTGGAACGCAGCGGGTAATGGTGATTTGTTGCCTGTGGTTGGTTTGGACAGATCAACACTGGCAAAAGACATTCAAGCCATACAGGCTAATCAGGATTGGCTGATTATTGACGGTGCGCCCCAGATTGCAGAACTGGCAATTGCCGCGATCAAATGCGCGGACGTGATTTTAATCCCCGTGCAACCCTCACCTTATGACGTGTGGGCGTGTGAAGACTTGGTAGAGATTATCAAGACCCGCCAAGACATCACCAACGGCAAACCGAAAGCGGCGTTTGTTATCAGCCGCGTTATTAAAAACACCCAGCTCAGTAAAGAAATCGGTGAAGCCTTGGAAGGCTACGGTTTACCCGTGTTTACCCATTTCACCTCGCAGCGCGTTATTTATCCCAAAACCGCCGCCACAGGATCAACCGTATTGGATGCAGAACCGTCTGGCGAAGCAGCGGCGGAAATTCGGGCAATCGCTCAAGAATTAAAGGAGTTTTTATAATGGCACTCAAAGCAGGTAAACCCACCACCGCCAAAGAACGCGCGATTGCAGCGGTCAAACATACCGAGGATGCACCCGATACACCCAAACCTAATGTAAAGCGTTTTAATGCCGATATTCCAGAAAATCTGCACCGTGACATGAAGAGTCAGGCGGCAAAAGAGGGTATTGCGTTAAACGAATTAACGGCGCGACTGTTCAATGAGTATTTGAGTAAAGTATCAAAAGAGTAAATACTCTTATGAGTGTATGAGTATTTACTCTTTTGGGTAATGTATACTAAAACCCTTGTTCCTCAACCAGAAACACCTTAAAAGTAGACAGCACTAACGGCGAAGAAAACGCCTGTTTGCCTTTTTTCACGGCATCATTGCTTTGTTTGATGACTAATGGATTGGTTGTATCGAGAAACGCTTTTTTCAATGCCGCTTGCTGATCCTCTGGTAAGGCTTGGTAAGTAGCAAACGCCTGTTGATAGCGCGCTTTTTTTGCTTGGCTGAACTGTGCCTCTTTGGCTTTTTGCTGTTGTTCTCTCTGAACCTGCGCTTGCTTTTTTACGTCCGCTTGTTGGTGTTCAACATCCCACGCCCCGCCATAGTCGTTTTCTATCGCTATATTCAGATAAGCAGGAATATCTTTGATTAACCCCACTTGTTTTTTTGCCAGCGTATAGGCGATGTTGCGCTCAATTTTTTTAACCCCGTGCTTATTCTTGTATTTTCTTGCCAGTTCAAATGAAAAACCATGAGACATAAGGGATTCAATAATCGGATGAATGTCATTACCCGTATTCTTTTCTGGCTTTATCTCACTACTGCGTAAATTAGCTTGTCGTTGCTTGGTTTCATCTTCCGTTCTTATTTTTACGCAAAAGGTTATATTGGTAATTTTTCGCCCTGTTTTTCCATAGCGGACATCGTTAATGTATAGGTCGGTTTTGTCTGATATTTCTTTAGTGGATGGTTCGATTGTTTTTCTCTTGAAGTCATTTATTTTTACATATTCTTTTTTTCCAATTCCAAAATGATCTCGTAATTGTTCATATTCAAAAAGAACATCAAAATAACCATTTCTTTCTTTAAATGATTCTTTTTTCAAAAGCTCATAAAGACGAATTGAATAAATACTTTTAAAAAGTATAGCGTTACCGAGTTGATACTGCGTGTAATGGCTTTTTAATTGTAATAAATAAGGCTTTAATTTTGGATCGAAAGCAAGTTCAACATAACCAGAACCACTTTTGTATTCCGCCGAAGATAACCAGCTCATAATTAAAAAAGATTTACCGTTTTTAATAGATATAACGCGAGACATAAGACTTTTTAAGGTTTTCTCAAGCTCTTCATACATACCATCTACTCGAAGTCCTAGTATTTCTGAAAAATCCGCTACCGTAATACGGTAACACTTAAAATCCTCATCATTTGGTTTTATTTGAGCCAATAACATCAAAATAATTCGTTGCTCTTGTAAATTAGGCAACTGATATTTAGCTTCAATTAAATCATTATGTTTGCGCACAGTCGCACCACTTAGACTTTTTGGCGTAATGTTTTCAAAATTCAAACGGATAATCTCCATAAAATACGATTTAGTTAGGTATTTTTAAAAACAATAAGCGACTTGTCAATTAAAAAGTCGCATTTCACACGGAAAAAGTCGCATTTCACACGGAAAAAGTCGCATTTCACACGGAAAAAGTCGCATTTCACACGGAAAAAGTCGCATTTCACACGGAAAAAGTCGCATTTCACACGGAAAAAGTCGCATTTCACGTTTTCAGCCCTTGCTATTCGTGGCTTGCGAGGCTCTCTAAAGCTTTAAAGATATAAAGATATAAACACACAATCGCGCCTACGCGAGCGCGCGAGGAAATCGCTAAAAAAACGATTTTGTGTGTTTGTGTGTGTGTTTTGAAAAACCACCGCCAGCAATAAAAACAAACCCTGCTCAAAAACGGCTTTTATAGCCTCATATCAAGGCTTATTATCGAATTGAATACCTATACTAGGGTTGATAGAGAAACGAGCCTTAAAAACGCTTTAAAAGCGTTTTTAAGGCTTTTCTGTTCGATGGGCAGGAAAAATAATCAGTTTTGATAGAAATGATGTAGCAGGTCAAAGCAGAGCATGGCGAAAGATAAAGATACTTCACCTGCACGCAGACAGGCAAAATACCAACTTTTTAGCGATAACAGCGTGGAAAAGAGCAAGCCCCTAGCAACCCCGACCAAACGACGGAAAACAGTGAAATCCGCGTCGGATAAGCCATAAATCCTAGTTTTGCTTTTTCTGGGGAAAACTGTAATACTTAGTGTTATATTTTATCGCCCACGTTGGTGCTGATGTTAAGAATTTTTAAGAACAAATCATTTGCCCGTTTTGCCAAGAAGTCAGACATAAGCGATACCGCCTTATGCAAGGCAGTCAGGGAGGCTGAACAGGGATTGATTGATGCCGATCTGGGCGGCGGTGTCATCAAGCAGCGGGTCGCCAGAGCGGGACAGGGAAAGTCGGGCGGCTATCGCACCATGATTCTGTTCAAGGCAGGAACACGGGCTTTTTTCGTACATGGGTTTGCTAAAAACGAAAAAGACAACATAGAGCCTGAAGACTTAATCGCCTTTAGAAAATTGGCAACAAGAATGCTGGAATATAAGGACACCGAGCTAACTCAAGCTCTTAACAAACACCTATTGACCGAGGTTATTTGTCATGACTAAAAACTACCGTAACAGCATGATGGCATCCATCCATGAAACCGCCGAAGATTTGTACGAAGCGGGGTTAATGGAAAAGCGCACCATGAAAGAATTTGATGAACTCTGTTTAACGCCTGTTCGCCCGTTGAAGCCCGAAGAAATCCGCAGCATTCGGGAACGAGAAAATGTCAGCCAAGTCGTGTTTGCACATTACCTCAATGTTACCAAAGGCATCATAAGCCAATGGGAGCGCGGAGAAAAAAGCCCCTCTGGCACGTCACTTAAATTACTGTCACTGGTTGAGAAAAATGGGCTTTCAGCAATAGCTTGATTTGAGAGTGTAAGCATTTTTACTACCCTGTTTTTTTAACATCCTCCACGTTTTTAATGCGTGGAAGATGTTCAGTTTTTAAGTTTATGACGGTTTTTGTTCTGCAAAAATCGCCGCCCCCGCCTTTTTCCACTCCGCTCTTCTTGGGTCTGACTCAGGCACTTTAGCCAATCCAGCCAATGCCCCCAGTAACTCATGTTTATCTATCGTCGGCAAACCTGTTTTTGTATCCACCAGCCCAGCCATAATTAACAGACCCGCCGCGTTATAAAGCTCATGATCTCTGGCTTTACGTTCCGCTTTTTTCTCAGCCTGCTTTTCGTCATTGATAAACTTAGCGGCTTCCTGTCGTGCTTTACTTGCTCTCACCAGTGCTTTCTCTGCCTTGATGATTAAACTCAGCTTTTTTTCATCCTGAGCCAATCTATTCTGTTTGTCATAGAGCAGTAATAATAAATCTTGTTGCTCCGTGCGTGACTTCAATCCTTTCAAGTGCAACACCCGATCATTCACCCATACATCTGCCGTCATCATATCCCCTTGCTTACTTTGTTTAAATGACTAAGTTTAGCAGATTGAATCCAAGGTGTGTACCGTGTTATCCTTGTCAATTCATAGACAAAGCGCACTTATACCTTTCTGGTGACTATTTCCGCTAACGCAAAAATAGCCACCAGAAAGGGTGCGCTCTGCCGAGGGCGAAATCAAAAACAACATCAAGAGCAAAGCAAAACCAAAAATGGCAACCTACCACTTATCCGCGAAAATCGGAAAAAAAGGCAAAGCGCAAGCCCACGCCGCCTACATAGCGCGTGAAGGAAAATACAGCGAAGGCAGTCGTTACGAAGATTTAGAAGCCACCGCCTACGGCAATATGCCACAGTGGGCAGAACACAACCCCGCGCACTTCTGGCAAGCCGCCGACGAAAACGAACGTGCGAACGGCTCAGTGTATCGAGAGCTGGAAGTGGCGTTACCCCGTGAACTCACACCCGATCAAAGACTGGCATTAGTACAGGATTTTGTTCAGCAAGAACTGGGCGAAAACCACGCTTATCAATTTGCGATACACACCCCAAAAGCCGCCCTTGAAAAGAACGACCAACCTCATGCCCACATCATGTATTCCGAACGCATACGGGATGGCATAGAACGCGACCCTGAACAATACTTCAAACGCTACAATGCCAAGCATCCAGAGAAAGGCGGCAACAAAAAATTCAGCGGTGGAAAAAATGCCAACGAACTCAAAGCCGAACTGTTAGCCCAGCGCGAACGGTGGGCTGATCTGCAAAATAATCATCTGGAAAAACACGGACATTCCGAGCGTGTTGACCATCGGAGCTTGAAAGACCAAGGCATCACCGAGCGCGAGCCAGAAAAGCATTTAGGCGGCACGGGAGTACGCAATACTTACGCGAAAAACAATCTGCTAGAACTGCGAGCCGCTACCGCTGAAAATATCCAAGCCCAAGCCGAATTATTACCGATACTGGAACACCACAAAAAGGAAACTTTCGCCCTGAATTATGCCGCGCAAATCGCCGAAAAATACCAAGAAAAACAAGCGGCTAAAGCACTAGCCGTCGCAGAACTTCAACAAGCCGAACAACAAAGACAGGCGCAACAGGCACAAGCCGATAATGAGAAAGCAATCGCACAGCAACAGCACATCCAGCCTCCAGCTGAACCCGCACCAGCCAAAGTGCAAGCAGCCGAAAATACGAAACCAACATCAAAAGACAGAGACATAGAACGCTAAACGCACAGGTGACAAATGGACAATGAAGAATTAATAGGCTTGCTGTTGAACACAACCAAAGAACAGCAACAAGCGGTTAGCGATCTTATTCAAGAATTTAAGCGACAGCAAACGCGCCTTGATGACATGGCATCCGGTCTGCCGAACGACCTGCAAGCCGCCATTATGATGACATTACGCGCGAATCGGGAAGATGCCGCCTTAGCGGCTAAAAACGCCGTAGAAACCGCGATTAACCCGATAGTAAGCAGCCTGTCCAACACCGTAGCACAAGCCAGTGATGAAAAAAGGCAGTTAAACCGCGCAGTAAGACTCTTAAGCTGGAAATGGTTATTGATTGCCAGTGCCACCACTGCCAGCGTCGCGGCTGTGCTGGTATTTGCGGTTTATTCTGCTGTCTGGTGGCAACGCTCAGAACTGGAAGCCTTGCGGACAGAAAAAGCGGCGATGGAGGACAATATCGAACAACTGAGCAAACGCAAGGGAGATGTGCATTTTTCCCTCTGCGGCAAACAACAACGCCCCTGTGTCGAAGTGGAGCGTGACAGATCCTATGGCGATGATGACAAGCACCTGTTTTATATTTTGAAAGGCGTTAAGTAGTGAGGACTGGCAGGGGATTTTATGAATTATAAATGCCACCGTATTGCGTATTCTCCAGCAAGATAAATTCCTTATAGGCTGTTGCGTTTCATTGTTACATTAATCTAAAAATTAATATTTTTGGGTAATTTTTGTCATTAATAGACAAAAATAAAAAAGGTTTTTTGTGTTTTTACGCAAAAACAGACAAGCAATCAGCTAATCAATCATTGGCACACAATATGCTTAAGTAGGAAAAGTGTCGCTTTTCCATACCCTGAATAAAAACGCTTACTTATAAGCGTTTTTATTCAGGGTATGTTTAAACAAACATCACCAACACTGTCATCATGATTTGATATTTTATCAGCTGATTTTCGTTGAATGATGTCTGTTATTGTTCGCAATATCCTATTTCACTGGGGGTATATGATACAGAAAGTCGTCTTGTTATGAACTGACGTTACGCCGCAACGCAAAAGCGTCTTACTGTAAATCCCTGTCTGATACGGATATTTTATGCCCTTGTTGTTGCGCTCTCCGCTGTTGCTTCCCTTTTTCTTTTTATTCGTCATTATTGCTTCTCCTGTCCACGCCGAAACAGCGGCACAGGTGCGTGCAAAAGTGTTTGCTGCGGGGTCGCGCTTTGCTGAACCGTTGGTGGCGAATTCAGCAACAGGGCTTACTGAGAATAAGGCGTTGTTATCTGCGCTAACAGACTATCAAGCGAGAAAAAGTGATGATGATTATCAGGCATTGACTGATTTTTTAGCGGCGTATCCTAAAAGTCCTTGGACAGTGGCGTTAAAAACCAATCTGGGACTATCGTACTATCAAGCTGGACGGTTCTCAAAGGCGATAGCGGCGTTTGAAGAGGTCTGGCGAGTGGGTAAGCCAATCACTGAGCCGCGTGTTAAAGCGTTGGTGGATAAAGCGTTAGGCGAGTTATTACGGATGCACGCACGGGTGGGGCATAAGGAGCGCTTGGCAGAGCTGTTCGCCGACATGGGGAATAGAGCGGTCAGCGGTTCAGCAACCGAAACTGTGGCGGGTGCGAAAGAAGGCTTATGGACGATGCAACATAAGCCCGAAGTGGCGTATTTGTGCGGCCCGATGGCATTGAAGAATATGCTGTTGTCGCAAGGCAAAGACCCTCAGTCGATTGAATTTCTAAACAACTATCGGTCGGGTGTTCACGGTATCAGTTTGACGGAAGTCGGCGAACTGGCAAAACAGGCAAACCTGCCTTACCAGTTGATTAAACGCAGTGCTGAACAAAAAATTCCTGTGCCTTCGGTGGTGCATTGGAAGGTCAATCATTATGCGGCGATTATCAGTGAGCATAATGGCTATTATCATGTTAAAGATCCCATCTTTGGCGATGATTTGTGGGTCACAAAATCAGCAATTGATGACGAAAGTAGCGGGCATTATTTAGTACCGACTGAACAGTTGGCAGCAGGTTGGCAAGTCGTTGAAGCCAGTGAAGCCAAGACTGTGTTTGGTATGGGAACAACGGGCAACAATAAAGATACACCACCAAATCCACCGCCTTGCAATCATGGGATGTGCGGTCATCAATTCTCAGAAATGATGGTCAGCCTCAATTTAACAGACACGCCTGTAGGTTACGCACCGCCGACAGGTTTGCCCGTCTATACCCGATTGACTTACAACCAACGCGAAGCCAATCAACCTGCCAACTTCAGTTTTTTCAATGTCGGGCAAAAATGGGGTTTGAACTGGCTGTCTTATATTGAAGACAATCCGACCGTTGCGGGCAGCAATGTCAAACTGATGGTAGCAGGTGGCGGCGCACTGTCCTACAGCGGTTATGATGCCAACACAGGAAAATTTACGCCAGATCCTTTCGATAATGTGACGTTAAAGCTGGTCTCCAGCAATCCGATTGTTTATCAACGCCTGCTAAGCGATGGCGGTATCGAAGAGTTCAGGCAATCCAACGGCGCAACCACCGCACCGCGACGGATTTTCTTAAGCAAGCGCAGCGATTCACAAGGTAACACGTTGACTTTGAATTACGATACACAACAACGCTTAAGTTCAATTACTGATGCCACAGCGCGAAACACTACCTTTAGCTATGGTAATGCCAACCCGTTACTGATGACTGCGATTACTGATCCTTTCGGACGCAGTGCGCAACTGACTTATGATAACAACGGGCGATTAAGCAGTATTACTGATGTTATCGGTATCACATCGAGCTTTCATTACGATGCTTCATCGTTGATAGACAGCATGACCACGCCTTATGGCACAACTTCATTTGTGTTTGGTGATTCAGGAACGCAACGCTGGCTGGAAATCACTGATCCGCTGTTAGCTAAAGAACGAGTGGAATATAAACAGGGCGCAGGGCTGCCTTATTCAGACCCCGCCAACACCGTACCGCAAGGCATCGCCACCTTTAACGCCTACCTCGACTCGCGCAACAGCTTTTATTGGGATAAAAACGCTTATCAAAACGCACGCCTGCCCAACGGTACGCTTGATTACACCAAAGCCCGCATCAAGCATTGGGTACACTGGGCAGGCGATACCAATTACACCTCCGAACCCGTAGAAAGCATCAAATACCCCTATGAAAACCGCATCTGGTTTAATTACCCCAATCAGACTGGGTATGGCATACCTAACTGGTCTGCCGGCTCTGGCTCACTCAACAAACCTACTCGCATCGGTCGCGTACTGGATGACGGCACGACCCAACTGACTCAATACGAGTACAACGCGCTCGGTAATGTCACTAAAGCTATAGATCCTATCGGTCGGGAAACCCAATACACCTACGCCAGCAATCAGATAGACGTGCTGAGCATTGCCCAAAGAACAGGGGCAAGCAGTTACTCTACTATCGCTCAATACACCTACAACAGCCAACACTTACCGCTCAGTTATACCGATGCGGCAGGTGAAACTACCCAATACGCCTACAACAGCAAAGGTCAGCTCAGTCAGGAAACCGACCCGCTGAACCATATCACCCGATACAACTACAACACGCTTGGTTATTTAACGTCTGTGGTCAATGCCAATAACAATACCGACGTGACATTGACTTATGATGCCGCTGGGCGAGTTGCCACGCGCACCGATTCACAAGGTTACACCCTCAGTTACCTGTACGATAACTTTGACAGGCTCATTAAAACCACTTATCCAGATGGCAGTACACAAACCATCACTTGGAATAAACTGGATAAAGCCAGCGTCACTGACCGTCAAGGGCGCGTCACACAATACACTTATGATGCCGTGCGTAATCTGACCGCCGTGACAGAGCCATTAGGCGGCATCACCCGCTATGGTTACTATCCGAACCAGACGCTGAAAACGCTCACCGATGCCAACGGCAAAATCACGACTTGGCATCGTGACTTACAAAGCCGCATCATTGATAAAACCTACCCTGATAATCGTCAAGATCTCTACGATTACGAAACAACTACCAGCCGACTCAAAAGCATCACCGATGCCAAGAATCAAACCAAACAACTGAGTTATTTTAACGATAACCAGCCTAAACAAATCAGTTATCTCAATGCGTTAGTGCCAACCGCCAACGTCAGTTATGAATATGACACCTTCTTTCCCCGAAAAATCAACATGACCGACGGCACGGGCATGACGCAATACCAATACTACCCTGTCGGCAGTCTGGGGGCGTTGCAGCTGAAACAAAGCGATGGCGCATACAATAACGACACGATCAACTATCAATATGACGAACTGGGGCGGGTTGAGACGCGCACCATCGACACCACCAATGACACATTTAGCTACGATACCTTAGGGCGTATCAGCCAACACACCAGTCCTTTAGGCACGTTTGCCCGCAGCTATCTGGGTGATACCGATCAACAAACAGGTGAACACAAACAGAACACGCCCAACATCGGCATGGGGACGGATTGGCAATACGACAGCAACCTGAAAGACCGTCATTTGCTCAACATCACGCATACCGCAGGTAAGAATTTCAACTACACCATTAGTCGTGAAAACAATATCACTGCCATTCATGAAACCAGCTCCAGCGGCAGCAATACCGTGCGCGACTGGAATTTTACTTATGACAACAATGACCGATTGACGCAAAGTGTTGTGCCGAATGTCATGACCTACGGCTATCAGTATGACCCTGTCACCAATCTACTGCAAAGCACCCAATCGCCTACGCCTTATATCACCTCCACCGAGCCTTATACTTACAACAATTTGAATCAGGTGTTGAGCCGAACCATGCCCAATGGGCAATCTGCACAGATCACTAATTATGATGCCAACGGCAACATGACAACGTATTACCGTCTTGGCGCACGCAATCAAAATTACACATGGGATGCAGAAAACCGATTGGTAAAAATAGCCCCTTATAATCAAGCAGGCTACACCTCAACCCTGCACTATGACGGCTTAGGACGCTTTGTTAAAATCGTCGACAGTTATGCAGGCACTACGACTGAACAGCGTTTCCTCTGGTGCGGTGATGAACTGTGCCAAGTCCGCAATGCGCAGGACAGCGTACAAAAGCACTACTACGACGAAGGCACACACAGCCTGATAGCCAATCAGGAAAGCACTTACAACATCAAAGATCATTTGGGTTCAGTCCACAACACCCTCGGCATCAACACACAAACCTTGTCAGGCAATGCCTACTACCAGCCTTATGGCGTAGAATACGGCAACAACACGACCTACCCCCTGAACGACTTTCGTTATGCGGGAATGTTCTATCTGTCCAATCAACGGATATACCTAACCCGCTACCGCGCCTACATCACAGGCGGCACGGTTGATTTTGCAGGTGGGCGGTGGTTGTCCAGAGACCCGATTGCTGAACAGGGCGGTATTAATCTTTATGGCTATGTGGGCGGGAATCCTGTTAATTTTAATGATCCGTTGGGGTTAACGCCAGAAGGTGCTACAAATGGAGCAATTATTGGAGGTATATTAGGCTCAGTTGGAGGTTTAACTTCTGGCAATATTTCAAGAGGCGCAGTTGCCGGTGCAGCAGCTGGAGCATCAATTGGAAATAGTATTTCTGATGCTCTAACTCCACCTTCTAGCGGTATGTGTGAAACAAATCCTCCTCATGATGATGTTGATTGCGAGGATATTTTAAATGAATGTTTTATTGAAGATGTGCTACCTATGAGAGGAAATTTTCCAAGTTTACCGGTAGATGGGGAAATAGCGGTTTTAAAAAGTTGCGTTGCAGCAAAAGCACCGATTTGTGTTGAGAAATTAGGATTATGAAATTCACTGATCTTAGTAATGATTCTACTGCAATATGTGCTAAATACGAAAATGGGCTTATATCCTGTTTATATCATGACAGAATAAGTAATAATAGATTTATGTTAAACATTAAATGCTTACCAATGAGAAGTTGTTTTTTTTCATTTATCTCAGGCGGTCTTATCAACTGCGCCGTTACTTGTATAGAGAGATTGGATGAAATGTTAGATATTAATACTACTGGATTTTATACATTAACTGATTCAAGGAAAATTTCTAAAGCAGCGAGAAATGGGGCAATTATCGCTGTAGGACTACGCGCAACGGACGCAACTTATCTTGCATCAATTCGAATGAAAGATATTAATGCTAGCTTTATATCAACCCCTATAAACAGTGAAAATGATATTAGCTTAGAATATATATCAAATAGTGAATGGGATAGGATAGAATCCATGTGTATAGAAAAAACAAAAGAAAATGATACCAAGTACCCCGCATGGAACTTGCGCAATGAGGCATAACCCACACGATTACCCACAACCCCCAATTTTGCGTTGCTACTCGTAAAATGGGTAGAGCTTGCGAAACTCATAAAATGCGCCTCCTATTGCCCAACACCCTAAATTACTCATTTCATCAAATGAGTAATTGAACTAAACTTCAAAAGAGTAAAAGAGTAAAAGAGTAAAAGAGTAAAAGAGTAAAAGAGTAAAAGAGTAAAAGAGTAAAAGAGTAAAAGAGTAAAAGAGTAAAAGAGTAAAAGAGTAAAAGAGTAAAAGAGTAAAAGAGTAAAAGAGTAAAAGAGTAAAAGAGTAAAAGAGTAAATGAGTAAATGAGTAAATGAGTAAATGAGTAAATGAGTAAATGAGTAAATGAGTAAATGAGTAAATGAGTAAATGAGTAAATGAGTAAATGAGTAAATGAGTAAATGAGTAAATGAGTAAATGAGTAAA
>Ga0208626_1000503_pt1 | contig 12380 bp, 9 predicted proteins | sample LakWasMet10_HOW4_2_FD_183860 | JGI IMG/M metagenome (GOLD analysis project Ga0208626, IMG submission 183860) | Freshwater sediment methanotrophic microbial communities from Lake Washington under simulated oxygen tension - Sediment Metagenome... | ecosystem: Environmental > Aquatic > Freshwater >... | reverse complement strand
AAAACCCGGAAAAATTCGGTAGAAAATTCGAGGCGATTATTTCTTTTGACTAACAATATGTTAGGATAAGTCCGTTCCCCACGCCCGTGGGGATGAACCGTCTGGATTTTTTCCTGTTCCTTATGAAATCCACCGTTCCCCACGCCCGTGGGGATGAACCGATCGCCTTTCTTATCAAGGTACTGACTGATGGCCGTTCCCCACGCCCGTGGGGATGAACCGAATTTGATTATTTCATCGTGCCAGCGGTAAAACCGTTCCCCACGCCCGTGGGGATGAACCGGGATTTTTGTGTATCGTATGACCTACGGCGATCCGTTCCCCACGCCCGTGGGGATGAACCGAATCGTCGTGATTTTTCGCCAAGGCCACGCACCCGTTCCCCACGCCCGTGGGGATGAACCGGGATCCTAAATCATATTTAGGCTGATGTCAAACCGTTCCCCACGCCCGTGGGGATGAACCGCCGAAAAACTCAAAGGCAAGGCGAAGGGCATCCCGTTCCCCACGCCCGTGGGGATGAACCGTCCAATAGCCGTGAAATTCCCCCTAAAACGGCCCGTTCCCCACGCCCGTGGGGATGAACCGCAGATAAGCTATGTACATTTTAAGCTCCGAAACCGTTCCCCACGCCCGTGGGGATGAACCGGGCATCCCCGAAAAACATCACAGCGCCGAATTCCGTTCCCCACGCCCGTGGGGATGAACCGACGGCGGGAACTGCCCTTAAAAAGGCGGCGTCCCGTTCCCCACGCCCGTGGGGATGAACCGCGCCTTGATGGTGATTTTTTTAATAATTTCGACCGTTCCCCACGCCCGTGGGGATGAACCGCGCAAATCATGCGGCAATTTTCCGGCACGTTCCCGTTCCCCACGCCCGTGGGGATGAACCGACGCCGCCAGATTGATAATTCAACGAATCCAACCGTTCCCCACGCCCGTGGGGATGAACCGGAACAATCTTTAAAAATTAGCGCATCCCAGATCCGTTCCCCACGCCCGTGGGGATGAACCGACGAAACAGACGCCCCCATCTAACAAATCCACCCGTTCCCCACGCCCGTGGGGATGAACCGGCGCCATAACCGGGGTCTTTTTCTTACATTCGCCGTTCCCCACGCCCGTGGGGATGAACCGGCCATGATGCCCACGGTCAAAAAATTGGTTACCCGTTCCCCACGCCCGTGGGGATGAACCGCCATTTCGCCGAGTACGCCGTTCCAAACTCGCCCGTTCCCCACGCCCGTGGGGATGAACCGCCCTGCGACGCATAACCCGCGAACGCGGGGCCGCCGTTCCCCACGCCCGTGGGGATGAACCGAAATGTGGCTAGAGCCTGCATTATGCGTCCTCCCGTTCCCCACGCCCGTGGGGATGAACCGATGCCAATGTTGGTTTATTAGGGTTTGGTGTTCCGTTCCCCACGCCCGTGGGGATGAACCGGTCTTTAATTCAGTCCTGTTTGGGGGGGTCGTCCGTTCCCCACGCCCGTGGGGATGAACCGTTATCCCTTTGCCTTCCGTTCCCGTTGAAACCCCGTTCCCCACGCCCGTGGGGATGAACCGGTTTAGCCAGTGGTACCCGTTTTGCCGAAAAGCCGTTCCCCACGCCCGTGGGGATGAACCGACGCTCGGTTGATTCATCAAAACCAAAAAGACCCGTTCCCCACGCCCGTGGGGATGAACCGGGTCAAGAACGGCGGCAACAGTCAAATCAGAACCGTTCCCCACGCCCGTGGGGATGAACCGCTAGGCGATGCCGGAAAGGCGCTCACAATTTTCCGTTCCCCACGCCCGTGGGGATGAACCGCCGACATTAAAGATCTGCCCCGTAAACTCTGTCCGTTCCCCACGCCCGTGGGGATGAACCGAAACAAAGCGCGTAAATATGCGTAGTTACCATCCGTTCCCCACGCCCGTGGGGATGAACCGACAGATAATGTTAATCTTGATATGTTTCGTGACCGTTCCCCACGCCCGTGGGGATGAACCGAAATCGACGGCACCATTGACTCGGCCTGCCTGCCGTTCCCCACGCCCGTGGGGATGAACCGTGACAAACGCCGGACAAATGCTATCCGCCCTACCGTTCCCCACGCCCGTGGGGATGAACCGGCTCGGCCCTGTCCGGCGCGCCGGTTTAAATCCCGTTCCCCACGCCCGTGGGGATGAACCGGTAAATCATTACTACGTTTTCCGGCTGGTCGACCGTTCCCCACGCCCGTGGGGATGAACCGATTTCCAACCCAGACACGCCAAAAAATCAGACCCGTTCCCCACGCCCGTGGGGATGAACCGGAGTTTGTAGACAAATGCGAACGGCAACGGGCCCGTTCCCCACGCCCGTGGGGATGAACCGCGACCGGAATCCGCGAAATCGAAATCGAGGAACCGTTCCCCACGCCCGTGGGGATGAACCGTCGCGGTTTCACGTAAGATTAAATTTTTTGGTCCGTTCCCCACGCCCGTGGGGATGAACCGCCATCCCTACAAAATCCGAGGCGTCCGGTAAACCGTTCCCCACGCCCGTGGGGATGAACCGGCGAAAAAACCCCAACCGGCTACATTTTCACCCCGTTCCCCACGCCCGTGGGGATGAACCGCCGCCCTTAATAACCGTTAGAACATTAGGCGACCGTTCCCCACGCCCGTGGGGATGAACCGGGCATGGCGTATATCGTCGGAAGACTGGCCGGCCGTTCCCCACGCCCGTGGGGATGAACCGCGCGGATCGTAGCTGACGAAATACCAGTGTTGCCGTTCCCCACGCCCGTGGGGATGAACCGGCTATATCGCACATGCTGATCAGGTCGAAAGACCGTTCCCCACGCCCGTGGGGATGAACCGTGGCCGGTGGTTTGGGTTATCTGGGTGTTCAGCCGTTCCCCACGCCCGTGGGGATGAACCGACCTCAGAAGAAAAGCGCCAAGAACGCGCAGCCCGTTCCCCACGCCCGTGGGGATGAACCGCGCCTGTGATTTATCGTAAAAGCCTTTCAGGTCCGTTCCCCACGCCCGTGGGGATGAACCGCCCGCTTTCCGGATGGCGACTTTCTGTTTAGCCCGTTCCCCACGCCCGTGGGGATGAACCGTTGGTCGCGCGTGAAATCAGTTCGGCCGGCAGCCCGTTCCCCACGCCCGTGGGGATGAACCGCCGGATGGCGTTCAGCGCCGTGGAGTTGGCGCCCGTTCCCCACGCCCGTGGGGATGAACCGTTAACTAATGGGGTTGACATATAGTTAACTCCCGTTCCCCACGCCCGTGGGGATGAACCGTAATCCACGCGGCCCCCAGTATTGCAAGAGTTCCGTTCCCCACGCCCGTGGGGATGAACCGCCTTGGTCGTCGTAGACGTTCCAGCAGTAGAACCGTTCCCCACGCCCGTGGGGATGAACCGGCTTGAGTCTAGGCACGAAGACGACGCACGACCCGTTCCCCACGCCCGTGGGGATGAACCGGATTGTAATCTAGCCGAAATTGGGGGGCGTTCCCGTTCCCCACGCCCGTGGGGATGAACCGGAAACGATGAATGCTGCGAATAATTCCCAATTCCGTTCCCCACGCCCGTGGGGATGAACCGCAAGCGACATTAGAGGATTTACTCAATGCCATCCGTTCCCCACGCCCGTGGGGATGAACCGATCGACCCGTCAGAATACGAAAAGGCCCACAACCGTTCCCCACGCCCGTGGGGATGAACCGCTCGGCCATTTCGCCAAGATCGAGCACAAACTCCGTTCCCCACGCCCGTGGGGATGAACCGTCGGCAATGGTGGAACAGGTTTGGAAACACCACCGTTCCCCACGCCCGTGGGGATGAACCGTCGAGCAGGCAAACCGGGCTTAAATAGTTCATCCGTTCCCCACGCCCGTGGGGATGAACCGGCCCACACCTGTTCGATAATTTCATCAGGCTCCCGTTCCCCACGCCCGTGGGGATGAACCGCAGGGTGTCGAGTATCCTACCACTCGGCAATTCCGTTCCCCACGCCCGTGGGGATGAACCGGCGTTGATGAACGCCTTGGCTTCGCCGTCATTCCGTTCCCCACGCCCGTGGGGATGAACCGCCCGCCAATGAATGACAGGATCGAATAACCTACCGTTCCCCACGCCCGTGGGGATGAACCGGGCTTGATCTATTGATTTTTTGTTACGTTACGCCGTTCCCCACGCCCGTGGGGATGAACCGCCGTCAATCCTGACGGATCGGTCACGACGACACCGTTCCCCACGCCCGTGGGGATGAACCGCGTCGGCCGATATCGTTTTACGCTACTATTATCCGTTCCCCACGCCCGTGGGGATGAACCGCCTTTTGAATTGCAGTCTGTTGTCAAATAGGGCCGTTCCCCACGCCCGTGGGGATGAACCGCCTCGGCACTTTCGATTTTTCATATCAACCACCCGTTCCCCACGCCCGTGGGGATGAACCGATTACGTGGCCGAGTTTCGCGGCATCGTTGGTCCGTTCCCCACGCCCGTGGGGATGAACCAGTTTTACTCGTTGAACGCGGCTCTACAGTAACCCGTTCCCCACGCCCGTGGGGATGAACCGCGCCTTGATATAGGTTCGTGTTGTGTCTTTCGCCGTTCCCCACGCCCGTGGGGATGAACCGTACGGGCAGTTTTTGCGCTGAACCGCGCGGAACCGTTCCCCACGCCCGTGGGGATGAACCGATGTGTGCAATACGTTCGCGGTGTACGGAATACCGTTCCCCACGCCCGTGGGGATGAACCGCTTGCCAGTATTACGAGAACCAATATACAACGCCGTTCCCCACGCCCGTGGGGATGAACCGGAGAAAAACCAGCAAGCGGAATTAATGAACCACCGTTCCCCACGCCCGTGGGGATGAACCGCAACAGCAAACGCCACGCAGAATACGGGATCGCCGTTCCCCACGCCCGTGGGGATGAACCGCCGAATACATCACGCATGGAATCCACCCATAGCCGTTCCCCACGCCCGTGGGGATGAACCGAGCTGCTGCGTGTCCTACTCTTGTGGAAATTTCCGTTCCCCACGCCCGTGGGGATGAACCGGCTTGGGAATGGTTGGGGGTCGGGTTTTTGATCCGTTCCCCACGCCCGTGGGGATGAACCGTTTGCCCCGTGGTTCCTAGTTATCTTGGCGGACCGTTCCCCACGCCCGTGGGGATGAACCGCTATTTCTGTTTGTGTACTAGTGCAGTTTGGACCGTTCCCCACGCCCGTGGGGATGAACCGCCCGGCATGCCTTCGGTGCTCTTGTGTCATCTCCGTTCCCCACGCCCGTGGGGATGAACCGAAGACAAACGCACTGGGATAGATCATTCCAAGCCGTTCCCCACGCCCGTGGGGATGAACCGACTCACTCGACAAACAGACCGTTGACCTCTTCCCGTTCCCCACGCCCGTGGGGATGAACCGTAATTCCTATTCTTCTTGTTCATTGCTGCATGCCGTTCCCCACGCCCGTGGGGATGAACCGCGACTACAAAATAGCAAAAGCAATGAATGTAGCCGTTCCCCACGCCCGTGGGGATGAACCGGGTTTGCAGCTCGCAAATGGTTTTCATGAAAACCGTTCCCCACGCCCGTGGGGATGAACCGAAAATGAGTCCATTGTATACCGCACGTCTCGGCCGTTCCCCACGCCCGTGGGGATGAACCGGCGCAGGCTACGCCTACGCGCCTTTGCGCTGACCGTTCCCCACGCCCGTGGGGATGAACCGCCACTATTATTGAAATGACCGCTTCACAGTGTCCGTTCCCCACGCCCGTGGGGATGAACCGCGCACAATTGTGCGCCTGGCGATTGCACCTATCCGTTCCCCACGCCCGTGGGGATGAACCGATGGCCAGAAAAAGGCCAAAGAAATATTTCAGCCGTTCCCCACGCCCGTGGGGATGAACCGCTGTAACTTAATGACAACTTGAACATAGTGATCCGTTCCCCACGCCCGTGGGGATGAACCGACGAATGACGATGTAAGGGCGGCTATATTCCACCGTTCCCCACGCCCGTGGGGATGAACCGGCAGTGGTAACGTCAGCGGGTACGGCAGCCTGCCGTTCCCCACGCCCGTGGGGATGAACCGATATTCTGCCTCTATGAATCTGCGAGTTTGCACCGTTCCCCACGCCCGTGGGGATGAACCGGAACAGGACCTTTTGTAAAATCAATAACCTTACCGTTCCCCACGCCCGTGGGGATGAACCGAACGAGTCGGTCGGCATTTTGACCCGCCTGGGCCGTTCCCCACGCCCGTGGGGATGAACCGCCGCTTCAATAATATTTGGCGCTGCCGCAACACCGTTCCCCACGCCCGTGGGGATGAACCGGAACAACATAAAGAACTTTAGGAACCCTGGATCCGTTCCCCACGCCCGTGGGGATGAACCGAAAAAACAGGTAGCGACTACAAAAGCGCAAAGCCGTTCCCCACGCCCGTGGGGATGAACCGCCTCTCTGCCATCACCGGCGCGCCGTCCGTATCCGTTCCCCACGCCCGTGGGGATGAACCGATTGCAATTTCTAATATGAACGGACTAAGCCCCCGTTCCCCACGCCCGTGGGGATGAACCGTTCCAATATCAATAAAATTGCCGCCATGGTTGCCGTTCCCCACGCCCGTGGGGATGAACCGGCAGCGGCTGTTGCACGTGGTGACTCATATAGCCGTTCCCCACGCCCGTGGGGATGAACCGCAATCAATCCTGAAATAGCCTCAGTTGCTCCGCCCGTTCCCCACGCCCGTGGGGATGAACCGCATGGAATCCACCCATAGCACCCTTATTGGCGCCGTTCCCCACGCCCGTGGGGATGAACCGCGTTCCCGACCAGTTACCCCCCTGTTAGTAAGCCGTTCCCCACGCCCGTGGGGATGAACCGGCGTTTTCAAAATCTTTGGGATTCAATCCGTTCCGTTCCCCACGCCCGTGGGGATGAACCGGCGCAGTATAAGGAAGACCAGGCACCGCAGGTCCGTTCCCCACGCCCGTGGGGATGAACCGGGTCGCACGTTATACATTGGCCGTAAAACCAACCGTTCCCCACGCCCGTGGGGATGAACCGTAGACTGGGATACATTCCCGCCCGGTTCAATCCCGTTCCCCACGCCCGTGGGGATGAACCGATCGGCCTAGTCTTTTCGTCCTTGAGCAGAGCCCGTTCCCCACGCCCGTGGGGATGAACCGGGATAAACAGTTTGATCCCGAAAACCCTTTCGCCGTTCCCCACGCCCGTGGGGATGAACCGCGACTACAGAACAGCAAAAATGCTAGGAGTATCCCGTTCCCCACGCCCGTGGGGATGAACCGCGCGAACGCTCCAGGAATACGGCCAGATCGGACCGTTCCCCACGCCCGTGGGGATGAACCGCCGCGCGGCGAAAAGCCGGCCGGCACCGAACCGCCGTTCCCCACGCCCGTGGGGATGAACCGCCGGAGCGCCGACAATTGAAAATTGCTACGAACCGTTCCCCACGCCCGTGGGGATGAACCGCTAGTCAGCGTCACGTTGCCCTTGGCGCCGCCCCGTTCCCCACGCCCGTGGGGATGAACCGGAGCAGATCGCGCAGATCAGGGCCGAACCGCTCCGTTCCCCACGCCCGTGGGGATGAACCGTAGTCAGGCCGAATCGTTGCGAGCGCTGTCATCCGTTCCCCACGCCCGTGGGGATGAACCGCCGAACTAAAATTAGGCGTCAGGTGTATTTCGCCGTTCCCCACGCCCGTGGGGATGAACCGTGCTCCAGCAGTCGCCGATAGGCTGTACTCATCCGTTCCCCACGCCCGTGGGGATGAACCGCCCCGCGGCGAAAAGCCAGCGGGCGTGGAACCCCGTTCCCCACGCCCGTGGGGATGAACCGGGTTGGTGGTGGGTCTTGGGATTACAACTACCCCGTTCCCCACGCCCGTGGGGATGAACCGGGGCGGAAATTAGCTCATCCGGTTATAATTATCCGTTCCCCACGCCCGTGGGGATGAACCGCGGTTTTGGCCGACAATTCGCACATCATGCCGCCGTTCCCCACGCCCGTGGGGATGAACCGGATTTTCATTGCCATTCCGAGTAAATCGGAACCCGTTCCCCACGCCCGTGGGGATGAACCGATGCAGACGATAGCCGGATACGAGCATCACGACCGTTCCCCACGCCCGTGGGGATGAACCGAAAAACAGGCCGTGGAAGTGGTGGCAGCCATTCCGTTCCCCACGCCCGTGGGGATGAACCGCCCATGTGTATCGATAGGGCGACCAATGTAATCCGTTCCCCACGCCCGTGGGGATGAACCGAACGCGGAGCGGGTCATTCAAGAGATCAAGGCCCGTTCCCCACGCCCGTGGGGATGAACCGTTCTGGGGTTGAGTGTTGCACCTACGGTTAAGCCGTTCCCCACGCCCGTGGGGATGAACCGTACGCCTCGAAATATCTGACTAAACAGCAAGGCCGTTCCCCACGCCCGTGGGGATGAACCGACGACAGCGATACCGGAGGCGCAGGCCGTCGGCCGTTCCCCACGCCCGTGGGGATGAACCGCTAATGCGCCGTGTTTGGTTGTCGGTTATAGGCCGTTCCCCACGCCCGTGGGGATGAACCGTGATCAGCGCCCGCGTGACCGCCGACTCCGACCCGTTCCCCACGCCCGTGGGGATGAACCGCCGGTCGACGACCTGTCCGCGTTCGTGATCTGCCGTTCCCCACGCCCGTGGGGATGAACCGCAAAAACACCAGCCTGTTGACCGTCACGGGTCCCGTTCCCCACGCCCGTGGGGATGAACCGCCTGATCTCGTCGCCAAACGAATCAGGCCGATCCGTTCCCCACGCCCGTGGGGATGAACCGCCGATCAGAGCGCCGCCAACAGCGGTTACAGCCCGTTCCCCACGCCCGTGGGGATGAACCGACCAGGCTTAAATAGTTCATCATAAATTTGATCCGTTCCCCACGCCCGTGGGGATGAACCGATGGCGATGGAGTTTGCCGAACGCGCTACGAACCGTTCCCCACGCCCGTGGGGATGAACCGCCGAGTCAAGAGGCGATGACTTCAATGCGCGTCCGTTCCCCACGCCCGTGGGGATGAACCGGAATTTCATCATCACCAGAAGGATCAGGAAGCCCGTTCCCCACGCCCGTGGGGATGAACCGAGACTTCATATCGACTCCAGCGCAACCAAAACCCGTTCCCCACGCCCGTGGGGATGAACCGAATTTCATCATCACCAGAAGGATCAGGAAGCCCCGTTCCCCACGCCCGTGGGGATGAACCAAGGTATTCGATCGCTCGATTTTTTCAAATTTCCCGTTCCCCACGCCCGTGGGGATGAACCGTCATGGGCGAGTGGGCAAGGCAAAAAAAACATCCGTTCCCCACGCCCGTGGGGATGAACCGTCCCGCAAATCCTCGTGGCCAAAACGCGCATACCGTTCCCCACGCCCGTGGGGATGAACCGCGTAGAATTCGCCATCTGATTAAATCGATGGGCCGTTCCCCACGCCCGTGGGGATGAACCGAACATAGGGTTCTGTACACACTGGCTCATCGCCCGTTCCCCACGCCCGTGGGGATGAACCGTTTTGATAGCGGCTGCTATGGACAGAAGTACACCGTTCCCCACGCCCGTGGGGATGAACCGCATAACGGCTGAATTTTATGAAACAGATCGTGCCGTTCCCCACGCCCGTGGGGATGAACCGGCATCTCCTCCGTGGTAGATTGTCTTACAATGCCGTTCCCCACGCCCGTGGGGATGAACCGTAATAAAGAGCCTCGTAAGCATAGATCGCTACCCGTTCCCCACGCCCGTGGGGATGAACCGCCAGGTTATTTCCATCAAAATCACCCCAAAAACCGTTCCCCACGCCCGTGGGGATGAACCGCGAACGGCTGGAGTTTGGCGACAACGTGAAAGCCGTTCCCCACGCCCGTGGGGATGAACCGGATGACAACGGGAAAAACCGTGTAGGGTTAGTCCGTTCCCCACGCCCGTGGGGATGAACCGCCTTTTTCCACAATAGGAACGGCAGGGGGTACCGTTCCCCACGCCCGTGGGGATGAACCGGAGATAGCTGTCGAGGTGTTGGACTGGAAATACCGTTCCCCACGCCCGTGGGGATGAACCGTCATGAACGCGATACACGAAAAAGCCGAACAACCGTTCCCCACGCCCGTGGGGATGAACCGCATGGCTACCGTGCCCAGTATCGCACGGCCCTCCGTTCCCCACGCCCGTGGGGATGAACCGCTCGGCCACCTGTCCGTTCAGCCCGACATGCACCGTTCCCCACGCCCGTGGGGATGAACCAGACATTTTTGTTGAACACGGCGGAGAAATCCGCCGTTCCCCACGCCCGTGGGGATGAACCGCCGGCTGAGGTGCTCAGATCAAACACCACATCCCGTTCCCCACGCCCGTGGGGATGAACCGAAATTTTTGCCGTTTTCCTAATGATTTCAACTCCGTTCCCCACGCCCGTGGGGATGAACCGCGCGATCGGCTGCAACGGATCGGTCTTGAACGCCGTTCCCCACGCCCGTGGGGATGAACCGTTTTCCTGATCCTTGCCGGTTTTCGCGTTCACCCGTTCCCCACGCCCGTGGGGATGAACCGCAGAGCCTATCGACTGATCGTCGCACGCTGAACCGTTCCCCACGCCCGTGGGGATGAACCGCTCACTATCAAGCGCCTGCATTTCTGGGGATTCCGTTCCCCACGCCCGTGGGGATGAACCGCTATCACCGCCGCGATTGCGTTCGCCATTCAACCGTTCCCCACGCCCGTGGGGATGAACCGGCGGGCGAATGACAACGTACTCGGGAAATTTCCCGTTCCCCACGCCCGTGGGGATGAACCGTGCTCAACAGTATCTGCTGCGATTGGTTGCATCCGTTCCCCACGCCCGTGGGGATGAACCGACGACGGGATCATTGTCAAGCGCGACCAGAACCCGTTCCCCACGCCCGTGGGGATGAACCGGCTTTGCGGAAACAGTGTTCCGCCAATATTGACCGTTCCCCACGCCCGTGGGGATGAACCGCCCCCGTCTATCTGCCGGAAACCCCGGAAATCCCGTTCCCCACGCCCGTGGGGATGAACCGAAATAGAACCTGCCGTCGCTGATCAATCTGAACCGTTCCCCACGCCCGTGGGGATGAACCGTCGACGAGGCCTGGGGTTGGGCGATAAATGCCCCGTTCCCCACGCCCGTGGGGATGAACCGGCGCTTGAGGACGCCTTGCAAGACCCGACAAACCGTTCCCCACGCCCGTGGGGATGAACCGACGATTGGCGACAAATCAATTGCCTCGATCGGCCGTTCCCCACGCCCGTGGGGATGAACCGCCTATCCTGCAATAGCCCACACACTCCCCAAACCGTTCCCCACGCCCGTGGGGATGAACCGTTACGGACAAACTGTAGGCGTTATTAGCGCGGCCGTTCCCCACGCCCGTGGGGATGAACCGGATGAATACATGCTTATCGGCAACATCCGGCACCGTTCCCCACGCCCGTGGGGATGAACCGCGCACACTGATCGTAATCCGTTTCACATATCGCCGTTCCCCACGCCCGTGGGGATGAACCGTCTCATAACTACCAGGCGTCGCCGTGCCATCCCCGTTCCCCACGCCCGTGGGGATGAACCGATCAAACAGGAATTATCGTGCACCTATGGCAGCCGTTCCCCACGCCCGTGGGGATGAACCGTTTTTTGTAGTGGTTATTCAGTTCCATATCTGCCGTTCCCCACGCCCGTGGGGATGAACCGCCTGGTGCTCAACGGCCAAATCAAAGGGCGCTCCGTTCCCCACGCCCGTGGGGATGAACCGATTTGTTCGATCGGCTTATCTTTTGCATCGTCCCCGTTCCCCACGCCCGTGGGGATGAACCGCTCCAATTAGTCGGCCCGTAGTTGGTCCGGCCCCGTTCCCCACGCCCGTGGGGATGAACCGGCGATCGAGCAGTTCCGTGTGATCCGCTACGTCCGTTCCCCACGCCCGTGGGGATGAACCGGAGACCGAAGGGCGCTATATGTCATCGTTGACCCGTTCCCCACGCCCGTGGGGATGAACCGTTCATCCCGACCCGTAGCATTGAACCCTGTTACCGTTCCCCACGCCCGTGGGGATGAACCGATTGGCGCGCGAATCAAAAGACGTGCGCGCAGCCGTTCCCCACGCCCGTGGGGATGAACCGTTCACTTATCACTACATCTGGTGCTGCTATGCCCGTTCCCCACGCCCGTGGGGATGAACCGCATATAGTCACCTATTTAGAGTTTACTCAGTAAATCAGCCAATGCAATTCATAGCGCAACCATACGGGTTGATGTCGGACTGGAGATAACAAATACCCGTCGCTGGGCCAGTTTCAACAGTCCTCTGAAGCCGACAT
>Ga0208626_1000502_pt1 | contig 12387 bp, 13 predicted proteins | sample LakWasMet10_HOW4_2_FD_183860 | JGI IMG/M metagenome (GOLD analysis project Ga0208626, IMG submission 183860) | Freshwater sediment methanotrophic microbial communities from Lake Washington under simulated oxygen tension - Sediment Metagenome... | ecosystem: Environmental > Aquatic > Freshwater >... | reverse complement strand
AAAAACGGTGGGTGCTGATATCAAGCAGCATCGCCTGCCTGTCGTTCCACATGAGCCATGGCGTGCCGTAAAAAACAAGCTGAGTGATCCAGATTGTGAGCCAGCGCATGTTTTTGAAGTATCCGGAAATACTTCGCGGGTAGATCTTGGGTTGAGCTTCGTAAAGAGACCTTGGTTTGGAGGTGTCTTCGGCAATCGGGATGACTTTCCTGGACTTTACTTTCTGATTAGACACTTGATTTTAAACCCTGCTTAAAATGTGACACAAAAAGGACAACGCCCACTATTTTAGCATACGCAAAATAGTGGGCGTTTAGCGATATTAAGATAATTTAAATAAGCTGAAGTTTCACTGTTATTTAAATTAAATCTAAATTTCTACTGAGCGTTTTCATTGTTGGAAAAGCGCCAAACATAAGAAGCCAGAACATGAATCTGTTCAGGTGTTAAACGTGAGCCTTGTGCCGGCATCTGGTTGTTTTTGCCATTGTTGATACGTTCGATAATGGCTGCTTCACCAGCACCATGTAACCAGATGTCATCTGAAAGATTAGGCGCACCAATTGCCTGGTTGCCTTTGCCTTCTGCGCCATGGCAAGCTGCACAGGCTGCAAACTTTTCTTTACCTAGTGCAGCACGATTTGCATCATGGTCGCTGCCTGAAAGGCTTAATACATAGTTGGCCACGTTTTTCACATCATCGGCACTGCCAATAGCGGCAGCCATTGGCGGCATCATGCCGTGACGGCCATTGGTGATGGTTTCTTTGATCGTTTCAGGCGCGCCGCCATATAACCAGTCTTTATCTGTCAGGTTAGGAAAGCCGCGGCTACCGTGGGCATCAGAACCATGACACTGTGAACAGTTGTTCATGAACAGGCGTTCACCGATTGCCATTGCTTTTGCATCTTTAGCCACTTCTTCAGGTGCCATTGACGTGAATTTAGCGTAAATAGGCGCAATGCGGTCGTTAGTTTCTTTTACTTCCTGTTCATATTGCTTCAGTTGGGTCCAGCCCAGCTTGCCGCCGTAAGTTCCCAAGCCTGGATACAGAAACAGGTAACCGACACCAAATGTACAGGTGATGATAAACATCCACATCCACCATCTTGGCATCGGGTTGTTCATCTCCAGGATATCTTCATCGTAAACGTGACCTGTTGATTCGCCTGTGTGGGCTGGGTCATGTGATGTACTGGTAAGAAACAGCACGGCCAAGCAGAAAACAATACCGCCAATCACGATGGCCGAAATAAAAATTGGCCAGAAACTACTTGTAAAATCACTCATTATTCATCTCCCTCAAGCGGCAGTCTTGCCGCTTCGTCAAAATCTTTTTTATGCCGTCCAGACCATGCCCAGACCCAGATACCTACAAAAGTAACCAGGGCTGCGACAGTGGCTATGCTGCGTAAATCAGTAATGTCCATATTGACTCGCTTATTGTTTGAGCGCTGTACCTAGCACTTGTAAGTAAGCAATTACGGCTTCCATTTCGGTTTTGCCATATACGTCGTTTGCAGAGTTTTTAATCTCTTCATCGGTATAAGGCACACCAGCGATTTTCAGCGCGCGCAAGTGTGACGGCAGATTTTTTGCATCAACCAGGTTTTTCTCCAGCCAAGGGTATGCAGGCATTACGGATTCAGGTACCAGGTCACGTGGGTTGATGAGGTGGATGCGATGCCATTCATCGCTGTAACGGCCGCCTACACGGTGCAGGTCTGGACCGGTACGTTTACTGCCCCACTGGAATGGGCGGTCGTAAACGAACTCGCCGGCGACTGAGTAGTGACCATAGCGCAATGTTTCTGCCTTGAATGGACGGATCATCTGTGAATGGCAGTTGTAGCAACCTTCGCGGATGTAAATATCTCGACCCGCCAACTGCAGCGCAGTGTAAGGCTTGAGGCCTTCAACTGGCTGCGTGGTTGATTTTTGGAAAAACAGCGGTACGATTTCAACCAAACCACCGAATGAAACCACGATTAAAATCAATACAACCATCAAGAAACTGTTAGTCTCGATTTTTTCGTGGGTAAATCCTTTTTGCTCTTTATCTGACATTTTAGTTCTCTTAAGCATGAACAACTGTTGAAGGTATTCTGGCGCGTGTAGCTTGCCCCATCTGCACGGTTTTGATGACGTTCCATAGCATGATGATCATGCCGCTTACGTACATCAGGCCGCCAATCATGCGGATCACGTAGAACGGATGCATGGCTTTTACAGATTCAACAAAAGTGTAAGTCAATGTGCCGTCATCGTTCATGGCACGCCACATCAGGCCGGCAGTCACGCCTGAGATCCACATCGCCGTGATGTAGAGTACTACACCGATCGTTGCCAGCCAGAAGTGCAGTTCAATGGCTTTCTTGCTGTACATTTGTTTCAGGCCCCACAGGCGCGGTGTCAGGAAATACAGTGAACCCATTGATACGAAGCCAACCCAGCCTAAAGCGCCTGAGTGTACGTGGCCAACAGTCCAGTCTGTGTAGTGTGACAATGCGTTAACGGTTTTAATCGCCATCATCGGGCCTTCAAACGTACTCATGCCGTAGAAAGACAGTGAAACGATCAGGAAACGCAGGATCGGGTCATCGCGCAGTTTGTGCCATGCACCTGACATCGTCATCATGCCGTTGATCATACCGCCCCAGCTTGGCGCCAGCAGAATCAGTGACAGTACCATGCCGACTGATTGTGTCCAGTCAGGCAAGGCGGTGTAGTGCAGGTGGTGTGAACCAGCCCACATGTATGTGAAAATCAAACCCCAGAAGTGTACGATGGAGAGGCGATATGAGTACACCGGGCGTTCGGCCTGTTTTGGAACAAAGTAGTACATCATGCCCAGGAAACCTGCTGTCAGGAAGAAACCCACAGCGTTGTGGCCATACCACCATTGCACCATCGCATCCTGTACGCCGGCATAGGCTGAGTAGGATTTCATCCATTCAGCAGGGATCGCAGCGCTGTTAACAATGTGCAGCAAAGCGACTACGATAATGAACGCACCGTAGAACCAGTTAGCAACGTAGATATGTTTGATTTTGCGTTGTGCGACTGTGCCAAAGAACACGATCGCATACATGACCCAAACTACCAGCAGCAATAAATCAATCGGCCATTCCAGTTCTGCGTATTCTTTAGCCTGTGTGTAGCCTAAAGGCAGAGTGATTGCAGCTGCCACGATGACTGCCTGGTAACCCCAGAAAGTGTAGCGTGCTAACAGCGGGAATGCCAGTTTGGTTTGGCTGGTGCGTTGCACAACGTAATAAGACGTTGCAAACAGGGCACAGCCGCCAAAGGCGAAAATTACTGCGTTAGTGTGCAGTGGACGCAAACGGCCGAAGCTAGTCCAAGGCAAACCCAGGTTTAGTTCAGGAAATGCAAGCTGTGCGGCGATGATAACGCCCATCAGCATGCCAACCACCCCCCAGACTACTGCCATCACGGTAAATCTACGGATGACGTAGTCGTCGTAAAACGTTTCTACATTACTGTTACTCATTACTTCCGTCCTTAAATAAAACAAAATAAATCAATCAGCAGGGATATTTTTAACAAAAATATCGCAAAAAAATATGCACAGCGCGTGACTTCCCCGCATAACATGTAACTCTTAATCCACGATTATATAATGTAAATAGAGAATCAAGGCTGGATTTTCACCAATATTTGTTTCAATTCAAGTGTCTGGATTGGCTGAATATGTTTTTAATATCGATGCATATGTAGCGGGATGGAGTTTTGCTACGAAATGCAGGTATAAAAAAATAAGGAGCAATGGATGCTCCTTATTTTTTGCAATTAACCGATCAATTGAATTGATTGTCAATATGCCCAGTAGTGATCTACTAACAGCGCGGCAAACAGCAGGGTCAGGTAGGTAATCGAGTATCTGAAAGTTCTTTTGGCCAGGTCATCAGAGTATTTTCTATAGAGACCGATGACGTAAGCCATGAAGATCGCATCCAGCACGATAGCTGATACCAGGTAAATCATGCCGCTCATGCCCAGACCATAAGGCATCAGTGAAACAGCGACCAGAATTACGGTATACAGCAGAATATGCAGCAGGGTAAATGCTTCGCCGTGAGTGACAGGCAGCATAGGCATGCCTACTTTTGCATATTCTTCACGTCTATAGAGTGCCAGTGCCCAGAAGTGTGGCGGGGTCCACGCGAATATAATCAGGAACATGATCAGGGATTCAGGTGAAATGGTATTGGTGACAGCTGCCCAGCCCAGAATCGGCGGCATGGCGCCGGAAGCTCCGCCAATTACAATGTTCATCGGCGTGGCGGGTTTTAGGAATATGGTATAGATCACGGCATAGCCGACGAATGTAGCGAACGTTAGCCACATCGTAAGCGGATTCACATAAAAATACAGAATCGCCAGTCCGATGCCGCCTAGCAGGGTTGCAAACACGATGGTCTCAATGGCTGAAACCTGGCCTGTCGGTAGCGGGCGTGCGCGTGTACGCGCCATGATTGCATCAATCTGGTGTTCTATTAGGCAGTTGAATGCGGCAGCTGCGCCAGAGGCGAAAGCGATACCGACTGTGGTTGCCAGCAGCAGCGGCCATGGCACCATATTCGGCGTAGCGAGGAACATGCCGATCAGTGCTGTGAAAACAATCAGTGAAGTAACGCGCGGCTTGCACAGCGGAAAGAAGTTTTTTAAACGCGGCGCGAGTTCTTTAATCTGGCTCATCAGGTTCATATTCATTTGCATCTCGCTTTTATATTTTTGAACTGTCATGGTTTGGCCTCGTTTCCAGTACTTTTTTAATTGGATCCTGTTATTTTGGAATTGATTACAACGGTGATGATTACCAGCAGCGCGGCTCCCAGATTATGCGCTACTGCCAATACTAAAGGTAAATGCAGAATGAGATTGGCAATGCCGATACAGACTTGTGCGACCAGTACGGCCAGCAGCAGCCATGCCGCATTTCTGAATGGCGGAATCCTGATTAGCCGCAGTGCGAGGCTACTCAGGTAAATGAATGTCACCAGCGCGCCGACACGATGTGCCCACTGGATCGCTGTGAGCGCCGGCAGCGTCAGGTTGCCGCCATTGGCACTTTGGCCAAGTTCGCGCACCAGATGAAAAGCATCCTTGAAATCCATTTCCGGCATCCATGCGCCGTGGCAGGTTGGAAAATCGGTGCATGCAAGTGCTGCGTAGTTCGTGCTGGTCCAGCCTCCCAGAAATATCTGTGCAAGCAATATGATGAGCGCGCCGCGTATCAGCAGTTTTAATGCCGGTAAAATGACAGTGGATTGGCTGAAGCTGCCCCAGTGACGATGTGCAATCCAGACCAGCAGCGCCAGGGTTGTCATGCCGCCAATCAGGTGCGCGCTGACAATCGCCGGTTTCAGCAGCATGGTCACTGTCCACATGCCCAGTGCTGCCTGGAACATGATGATGAACAGCAGTGCGGTTGGGAGCAGGGGGCTGACTTTGATGTACGGCTTGCTGCGCCAGCCAAATGCAAATAACGCCAGTACGATCAGCCCCAGGGTACCTGCGAGGTAACGATGCGCCATTTCTTTCCAGGCTTTACCGGTTTCAATGGTGCTGTGCGGAAAGGTTTCCTGCGCATTTTGAATTGCGGCTTCACTTTGCGGTACTGTGAGGGTGCCATAGCAGCCGGGCCAGTCTGGGCAGCCCAGGCCGGCATCAGAAAGGCGGACATAAGCGCCGAGTACCACTACGCAAAGTGCGAGTATGGCGCCAAATAATGATAAGCGTTTGAAGCGGTTGTAATTTACCATCATCCGGCCCAGGAGTATTTCATCAGCCGTATGACATCTTTACGGATCAAGGCCGGGTCGGTATGCGGCGCGTAACTCATCATGAAATGGCCTAGCGGATCTACCAGGTAGATCCTGTCTGCGTTCATGGATGACTCGTTGTTTACGTTGAATTGGTCGCTCAGCGCTGTAATTTCGGTGCCGGGCTGATTAATGATCAGCATATCCGGGTAATCTTGTTTGATCGAACTGACTTCATGTGCGGTTGTGATGAATACACGCTGCATGCGTGGTATTTCTTTGTACAAGGAGGTATGCAGCTGGCGCATGTTGTGTAATTTCTCGTGACATTCTTTTGCGCAGTCGTCGGCAACATACACCATGCTCCATTTGTCTTTCCACAGATCAGACTTTACAACGCTACCGTCGCTCGATATCAGCGCATAATTCATCGCCAGCAATTTTGCCGGGACAACCAGCTCGCCGATGCTTTCACCTTTTGGCCGCCAATCCAGTTTGTACATGGTGATGACTGCGATGATCGGGGTGATAAAGAATATCAGCATGCATAGCAGCATTAAACGGCCTCTGCGTTGCCGCTGTAGATACTCGCTGTTTTCCAGTTCAATTTGCATAATTTTAAGCTTCAGGTTGATTTCTTATTTTTACTAATGCCGGTGTACAGAAAAATCAGGATACTTGCGATTGCAAAACCAAACCACTGATAGGCATAGCCCATGTTGGTGGCGATTTTCTCGGCTGGCAGCTGCCAGTTGCGCACAAAGCCGCCGGCATTGCTTTTGGCATCCAGTTTAATCACGACAGGCAATACACTGATTGTCACGTTCTTCCGGTAGCGCTCCATATCCATGTGCTGCCATACTTTATTCCATTGCTTGTGTTCTGTCTTATCTTCCAGCGTGAAGATTTTTTTGCTCGGTACCCATACCAGTCCAACAATCTCTACTGTATTTTCAGGTGTGGTAATAGCCGGTGTATCGGTATGTGTTGAACCGCCGGCAACCCAGCCTCTGTTGACCAGAACATACTCGTTGCTGCCGTCAATTTTCAGCGGTGTCAGCACATGAAAACCTGCGCGGCTGTCTTCGGTCTGATTATCCAGCAGGATCTGGTATTTGGTTTCGTAACGGCCTTTTATTTTTATTTTTTTATATTTCCACTCATCCGGATTGTCCAGCCGAGCAGGCAAATTCAAGGCTTCATTATCTAAAGAGTTGTTATAGCGGGCCTGGATATCCTGTTTTAATTTAGCCTTGTTGTATTGCCATAAGCCAAGGTTGATAAACAGCGGTACACATATCATCAGCACTAACAATCCAGTCCAGGAGAGGCTGAATATGTAGTTCGAGAATCTAAATTGCTTTTGTGCCATACGCATCGCATAATGTCTCATCTATATAGATGGGGCATTGATATGTTATTCAAAATTGTCGTTGTATTCGCGTTACTTGTCATTATTGCCAGCCTTTTTTCTGCCTTGTATTTTTTAGCTAAAGATAAAAATGGCGGGGCACGCACAGTAAAAGCTTTAACGCTGCGTATCGGTCTTTCTATTGCTTTGTTTGCCTTGCTGTTATTGGGCTATTATTTCGGCTTAATCGGTCCAGGTCAACGTTAGTTTCGACAGGTCTTCAACGTGATCTGTGCTTGAAAGCTGGGTTGTGACAATAAAAAGGGGCGCTGTATATGCACCCCTTTTTTATGCCCGCAATTACAGCCAGTAAACGAATATAAACAAACCCAGCCAAACCACATCTACAAAATGCCAGTACCAGGCAACACCTTCAAAGCCAAAATGGTGCTTGGATGAGAAGTGGCCTTTCATTGAGCGCAATAGAATCACGAACAGCATGATGGTACCCAGCGTGACGTGAAAGCCATGGAAGCCGGTGAGCATAAAGAAGGTGGCACCATAGGCGCCACTATTCAGGGTTAAGCCCATCTCTGTATAGGCGTGGTGGTATTCAAATGCCTGGCAAATCAGGAATGCGGTGCCTAATGCCACGGTTAAAAACAGACCAAGGACCAGTTGCTTGCGGTTGTCTTTTAACAAGCCCCAGTGTGCCCAGGTAATGGTGGCACCGGAAGATAACAATAAGGCGGTGTTAATTGCCGGCAGGCCCCAGGCGCCCATTGGGTTGAGCTGGCTTGGTTTGTATTCGGTGCCAAGCACAATGCCGCCAGGCCCGGCAGATGGCCATGTGCCAAGGAAGTCTTTGTATGGCGTGAATGCCGGGTCAAATGCGGCCAGATCCGGTACGGAAATGATACGCATATAGAACAGTGCGCCAAAGAATGCGGCAAAAAAGGCGACCTCGGAACAGATGAAAACAATCATGCCGATACGGAATGATTTGTCTTCCCACTTATGATATTGGCCTGTCACGCTTTCGAGTACGACAGCCCCCAGCCACTTGAAGGTCATGAGTATGATAATGGCTGCGCCAATGTACATCATCCATTGGCCTGGTGTCTGCAGGTATCCCAGGTCTTTGTTGGTATCTGTCGCCACACTGAAAATAAAGCCTGCAGCCAGTGACATAAGCCCTGCCGATATAACGACAGGGTAGATAGCGCCATGCGGTACAAAATAATGATTACTTGAATGTGTTGTCATGCGTAAGCTCCCTATTGCATTATTTAGCCAGTGCCTGGCTAAATGTGTTTTATATTAAATTAACGCAACTGTTCATAACTATCAGCTCTTACCTTACTTGTGCGGTTACACTCACATAGTTGAATCGCACACCCACAATCCTCTTGCTAACCTCCGGTTACTATTCCTTAGCGCTAAAAAATGAGTAGGATAAGGTCATTTCCTTTACATCTGCCGGTAACTCGCTGCTTACAAAAAATCGTAAAGGCATGGTTTTTGTTTCACCAGCTTTTAATTCCTGCCTTTGAAAACAAAAACATTCTATTTTTTTCAGGTAAGCAGCGGCCTGTCCTGGCGTCACACTTGGTATTGCCTGCCCCGCAACGGTCTGGCTGGTAATGTTTTTGGCTTCAAACAGCACTGTTTCCACTTGTCCGGGGCGCACCTTGATGCTTGACTGTTTAGGGTAAAAATTCCAGCCCAGCCCAGGCATTACGCTCGAGGTGAATTGCACGGTTACCCAGCGCGTTGTATCTACTTTATTGTTTTTTAAGGCAGATGCGCTGGTGTCTGTTTTGCCGTTTAAACCAGTCATCGTGCATAAAACGTCGTAAAGCGGGACTAATGCAAATGCAAATACCAGTGAGCCAACTACAATCCAGACCATTTTGAAACCTAGCTTTTTATTGGCCAGGTTTCTGCGATCTGCCAGGCTCAAGCCATCGTCTTTAATATCTGTTGTCACGTTTACTTTTTTACCTTATTTCCGCGTGTTATTTCCACAGTGTAAACATGGAGGCCAGATACCAGATGAAAGCAATCACCCCGAGCAATATAGCCACTTTTTTATTACTTGTTTTATTCACTTCTTGATTTCTCATAGTTATCCAGAAGGCCCGGCTTTTAAGCCGAGCCTTTATTATCCGCCTTATTTAACGACTGGTTGTTCGGTAAAGCTGTGGTATGGAGGCGGTGATGGCAGCGTCCACTCCAGGCCTTGCGCGCCTTCCCAAACCTGGTCTGTCGCTTTTTTGCCGCCCTTGATTGTACTGATGATGTTATACACAAAGATGAGTTGTGATAAACCCAGTACAAATGCTGCGATTGAAGAAATCATATTGAATTCAGCAAATTGCAATGCATAGTCAGGAATGCGGCGTGGCATGCCTGCCAAGCCCAGGAAGAACTGTGGGATAAATGTCAGGTTGAACGAAATAGCCGTTAACCAGAAGTGCAGTTTACCCAGTTTTTCGTTGTACATATGGCCTGTCATTTTTGGCAGCCAGTAGTACACGCCAGCCATAATGCCCATGATGCCACCGGCAAACAGTGTGTAGTGGAAGTGCGCAACTACGAAATAACTGTTGTGATACTGCGCGTCAGCTGCAACGTCAGCCAGCACCAGGCCTGTCAAGCCGCCGATGCCGAACAGGATGATCCAGCCCACTGTAAACAGCATTGGTGTTTCAAAGCTCATGGAGCCGCGCCACATGGTTTTAATCCAGCAGAAGAACAGCACAGCCAGAGGTAATGAAATCGCCATGGTGCTGTACATGAAGTAAAGCAATGCCGGTACCGGCAAGCCTGCCGTAAAGAAGTGGTGTGCCCAGACAACTACTGATAAGGCACCGATACCCCAGAATGAATAAACCTGCGCTTTATAGCCATACATCGGCTTACGTGAGAATGTTTGCAGGATCTGTGGAATAAACCCCCAAACTGGCAATAGCAGAATATACACTTCCGGGTGACCGAAGAACCAGAACAAATGCTGGAACAGGATAGGGTCACCGCCACCAGCTGCGCTGAAGAAATGTGTGCCGAAATGGCGGTCTGTCAGCAGCATGGTGACTGCGCCGGCCAATACAGGAATCGTTGCAATCAGCAGAAAAGCCGTGATTAGCCAGCCCCATGCAAACATCGGCATTTTCATCAGTGTCATGCCAGGCGCGCGCATGTTGAACAGTGTCACGATAATATTGATAGAACCTAGAACAGAAGAAATACCCAGTAAGTGAACTGCAAAAATAGCAAAATCTACGCCGATACCACCCTGTATCGAGAGCGGCGGATAGAACGTCCATCCGGTTGCCAGCGCACCGTCACCGATGCCGAACAGGGCGAGCGTGAATGGCAGCGTCAGTAAAATCGCTGATGGAGGCAGCAGCCAGAAGCCCCAGTTGTTGAGACGTGGCAGCGCCATATCCGGTGCGCCGATCTGCAGGGGGATCATCCAGTTTGCAAAACCGGTAGCGGCTGGCATCAATGCTGCAAAAATCATGATCAGTGCATGCACGCCGATTAACTGGTTGAAGAAATCTGGCTTCATTAATTGCAAGCCGGGTTGAAATAGTTCAGCACGAATACCCAGAATCATTGAGCCACCGACCAGAAACATGATCAGTGAGAATGTCAGGTACATGGTACCGATATCTTTATGGTTCGTTGTCGTCAGCCATCGCATAATTCCGGTCGGATGGTCGGCGTGCTCATCGTGATGTGCAACTGTTGTTGTACTCATAGCTTTCTCCTGTACCTGATCTTTAATTATTGACGCGCAGCTTTTACTTGTGATGGCTGAATAACGTCGCCAACATTATTACCAAGCCCGTTGCGTTCATAGGTGATTACCGCTGCGATTTCGGTGTCGTTTAAATTACCTTTCCATGCAGGCATCATGCGAATACCATTCAGTACGCGGTCTAAATGACTGTCAGGCAGGTATTTGCCATCAGCACCGAAAATCGGTGAAGTTGCAATCTTGCTGCCAGTAAGTGCAGGGAAAGCTGGAGGAAGGCCTGCGCCGGTTACCTGATGGCATACTGCACAGTTTTTTTCATATACCGCTTTGCCTTCAGCAATCAAGTCTTCTTTCGACCATTCTTTTTCGGAACCGGCAGCGGCCTTGGCGATTTCCGCCTGTTTAGCGGCTACCCAGGTTTTGTATTCTTCCTTAGGCAGGGCATCTACAACAACAGGCATATAGCCGTGGCCTTTTCCACACAGTTCTTTACACTGGCCGCGGTAAGTTCCTGGTCTATCAACCTGTACCCATGTCTCGCGAATAAAGCCAGGCACAGCAACACGTGAAGAACCAAATTGCGGTACCCACCAGTTATGCAGTACATCTGACGATGTCATCAGAATCCGTACTTTTGCACCAACAGGTAATACCAGGCGGTTATCGACATCTAGCAGGTAAGGTTTTTCCGGATCATTGACCGGAGCGACTTTGCCTTCAACCTGATCTTGCGGTGTAGATAGGTTGCTGACGAATTTAATGCCCTTGGCGTCTTCCAGTCCGGCTTGGCTGCCTTTGTCGGTATTGCCCATGTATTCATACTGCCAGCGCCATTGTGAGCCGGTGACTTTAATGACCATGTCAGACTCGTTACGGGTGTCTTCCATCATGACCACGCTATGGTAAGCGGGGATGCCCATGATGACAAAATCAATCAGCAACAGGATTGCGAATGGAATCAGTGTCCAGAAGATTTCAGTTGCCGTGGAAGGTGCTTTGTCTGCAACTGCTTTGTGACCGGCACTCTTGCGGTGCTTGATAAGTGAGTAAATCATGATAGCCAGAACAACGATAAAAATCACAGCTACGATTACCATGAATTTATTGTGAACGTGCAAAGTATCAAGTGCCATTGGCGTTACTGGTTCAGGAAAGTTCCAGCTGTAATCAGCGAATACCTGCGGTGACGTCAGTAAAAACAGCAGACAGAAACTTAACTTCTTTATTGCTTGCTTTAACATACCTTCTCCCAAAACAAAAACTATTAGACGATTTTTAATTGTTGTTTAAGTTGTCTGGCGACCGTTATGCGCTGATCATTGTCCATAAAGCGAGTGCCAAACTCTACTTCCTTACCATGAGAGCCGATGAAGATACTACATGTCCCGTCAGTACTATTGCGCAGCGAAACTTTTGCCCAATAACGCTGAAAAGTGAATTTCTCCGAATTCTTGTAACTATGTTTTTCTACAACCACCTCATTA
>Ga0208626_1000501_pt1 | contig 12401 bp, 11 predicted proteins | sample LakWasMet10_HOW4_2_FD_183860 | JGI IMG/M metagenome (GOLD analysis project Ga0208626, IMG submission 183860) | Freshwater sediment methanotrophic microbial communities from Lake Washington under simulated oxygen tension - Sediment Metagenome... | ecosystem: Environmental > Aquatic > Freshwater >... | reverse complement strand
GAAGTGCCAGGGTTGAGATCTGTCGAAACCGCCATCGGTACCTGATACTGACGCAGCATGTCAATCGGCGGCATTTTGGTCTCACGCAGGAAATAATAAGCACCTGGTAACAGCACCGCGACAGTGCCGGCGCTCGCCATATTGGCAACATCCGCCTCGGTCAGGTATTCAATATGATCGGCCGACAAGCCACCGAATTCGGCCACCAGACTGGCGCCGCCCAGGCTCGACAGCTGCTCAGCATGTGCTTTCACCGGCAGACCAAGTGCGCGGGCTTTATCAAACAAACGCCGGCTTTGCGCTACTGAAAAACCGATGCCCTCACAAAACACATCCACTGCATCGACGAGGCCAGCGCTATGCAGTTCAGGTAACATGCTGTCGACCACCAAATCCATGTAACCATCGCTGTCACCGCTATATTCCGGCGGTAACGCATGCGCGCCAAGAAAAGTGGTCTGGATCGCAACCGGGTGATGCTCGCCAAGCAACCGCGCCACTTCGAGGATTTTGCGTTCATTGGCAAGGTCGAGGCCATAACCCGATTTAATCTCTACACAAGTCACACCCTGCGCCAGCAATGCGTTCAGCCGGTTTTTTCCCAGCACAAACAGCTCTTCATGCGAGGCGGCGCGGGTAGCGGCGACAGTGGATTTAATCCCGCCGCCACTTTCGGCGATTTGCTGATAGGTCGCGCCGTTCAAGCGCAGCTCAAATTCATTGGCGCGGCTGCCGGCATAGACCAGATGGGTATGACAATCGATAAAACCCGGCAACAGCCAGCCACCCTGCCCATCAAAAGTTGGCGTCGCCAGTGCATCGTAAGGCGGCAGCTCAGCACGCGGGCCACAAAACACAATCAATCCATCGCGAATAGCCAGTACCGCCTGCTCCACCGCACCATAAGGACCGGGCTGCTGTGGGTCCATTGTGGCGATATTAACATTGTGCCAAATGGCATCGAAATGCTGCATGTTCTCATCCTGTTGATTGTTAATCGATTGGGCTTTATTGCTGAAGCAGCAGACAGCCATCGCTGTGCAGATCTGGCAATAATTCTACCGCACTCACTTGTATATACAATCAAGAACCGCTATTTTTCGCTGCACATTCTCCGTATGTTTTCCGGCCAGAGTACAACCCGATGCAACGCAGTAACGACAGCGGCACCCCCAAATTCGCCGCCATCAAAGAGTTTATCCTCAGTCAGATTGAAAGCGGCAACTGGCCGGAACATAGCCGGGTACCGTCTGAACACGAGCTGTGTGACCAGTTTGCCGTGAGCCGGATGACGGCGCGGCGCGCCTTGCAGGAACTCACCGAACAGGGCGTGTTATACCGCACCCAGGGCGTCGGTAGTTTTGTCGCATCACCAAAATCGCAATCCGCATTGCTGGAGATCCGTAATATCGCTGATGAAATTCAGGCCCGCGGCCATTTTCACAGCGCGCGGCTGGTTCAGCTGACCAGCCTGCCATGCCCCACCGTGGTTGCCACTGCGTTAGGCCTGGTTCGCAACGAACCGGTGTTTTTTTCGCTGATTGTGCATTTTGACAACCAAACCCCTCTGCAGCTGGAAGCACGCTACGTCAATCCCCACATGGTGCCGTTGTATCTGCAACAGGATTTTGGCTTTCAGACACCCCACGAATATCTGAGTGCTGTTGCGCCACTGACCGAAGCCGATCACATTATTGAGGCGGTGTTAGCCGACGAATTTACCTGTAAACATCTGAAAATCAGTGCGCATGAGCCGTGTCTGCGGCTTACCCGCCGCACATTCAGCCGCGAAGGTGCCGTTAGTTTTGCTTATTTAACATCCGCCGGCAGCCGTTACCGGCTGGGTGGTCACCTGAATATCACCCCGGTGAAATAACGGGAAGGGCCGCAATAGCCTCTGCTTCAGACCTGGCGCTGGCCTCATCTGACGATGGTATTCCGCTGCCTTTACCGACAATTCGCCGCCTGTTCAGTACCAACTCTGCCATTTTCCCTAATGCATTTTTTCTGATGTACTGGCTGGACCAGCAGATTTAACTCTGTTAACTTCCTGATCCTCTTTGCATAACTATGAACTTCGTCAATACTAAAATCACTCCAGACGAAGAAGACAAATGAGACAACAGGATTAGACATGAAACTCACCGTGGCTCACAAAGTCATCCTCGGCTTTGGCTTTATTGCAGTACTTTTATTGTTCGCCAGTTTATCGTCTTTATGGAGCTTCGCTGTGGTGTCTGATTCGGGTAGCCGGGTCAACGACATTGCGGTGCCCGTGCAGCAGCAAAGTAATCAGGCCCAAATCCAGCTATTGAAACTCGGTAAGCTATCCGCGTTGGGCTTTATGGCCGACCAGGCTAAAAACATCAGTCAGTTTCAAACTGACTTCGACAACGCCAATAATGATTACCGGCAAAAGGTCAGCGCACTGCGCACCTTGACGGCATCAGATCCAACGCTCAATAAAGCACTGACTACCGCAGTTCAACAACATGAACTGTACAGCACTGCAGTCAACAATATGTTTAAAGCCAAACTGGCAACGTTGCAGACCGGTGATGCTGCTGCTGCTGAGTTGAAACAACTGGTCCAGCTGATTGATGACGCCGGCGCCACGCTGGTGGATTTGTCTTATTTGGAAACGCCAGGCAAAAAAGCCCAGATTGAACTGTTGGCAGGTGCGGCAGCCAGGGTCGACGGCCAATTTTTATCATTGATGCAGACAGTGCGGGAAACCGCAGCCTATACCGAATTGAGCCAACTGACGGAAAGTCAGCAAAATATTGAATTTGCCTTAAGTGATATGCAAGGAAACCTTGATTACATCGGTAATCTGGTGGACGAAGTGGATGCAACTGACTTGTGGCAAACCTTTAATGAGCAACTTAGCGCGGTTAAAGCCCGGGTAGCGACAGAGCAAAATCTGGTCAGCCTGAAACAACAACAGCTTACGGCCTTACAGGATGCCCGTACTCAGCTGGCCAATTCAGAGCAGGCGATTGGCCTCGCCATTGCGGCACTTGATCAGCTACTCAAGGCGGCAGATCAACAATTTACCAGTTTGCAGGCCGAAGTGTCGTCGGCATTGTCTTTTGGTAAAGCCCGCACGATCGTAATCATGGTGGTGTTAGTGGCACTGGCTGGCGGCGCGGCATTTCTGACCATCAATGCCATGTTAAAACCACTGGCGGGTATCAACAAAGTGCTGGGTGAAGTAGCGGGTGGTGATTTAACACGGCGGCTGCACATTGAGCAGGAAGATGAGTTTGGCGCTTTGTCGGCCAAGGTCAACAGCCTGATTGAAGCGCTTAGTCAGCTGATCCACCGCATTGTCGACAGTTCTGGTGAGCTGCAGCACAATGCCAGTCGTTCCAGAGATGAAGTGCAGGAAATTAACCGTGCATTGCAAACTCAACAGACCCAAATCAATGACGTCAACCAGACCACGCAGCAGCTGAACAACAATACCCACAACATTGCGCAGCAAGCTGAACAGGCAGTCGAGGAAATGCAGCATGCGTTGGGGCAAAGTCAGCAAATTGATAAAATATCCGGCGAAAACAATACCCTGATCAGCGGGCTGGCCGGTCAGCTGGCCAGTACCGCGGAAATCATGCTGAAGGTCAACACCCACTCCAATAACATTGGCGGTATTCTCGCCACTATCCGTGGCATTGCGGAACAAACCAATTTGCTGGCACTGAATGCCGCGATTGAAGCGGCCCGCGCCGGTGAGCAAGGCCGTGGTTTTGCCGTAGTTGCCGACGAAGTACGTTCGCTGGCAGTGCGTAGCCAGACTGCAGTCGACGAAATACGCCAGATGATCCAGACGCTGCAACAGGAAAGTACTTCAGCCGTCAGTGCGATCAACCGTGGTAAAACAGACGCTGAATACTGTGTGAATCATACGGCTGACTTGGTGCAATCCCTGGGTCACGTTAATCAGGCCATCAGCCAGATGCATCACATCAGTACCGCGATTGCCAGTTCTACCCAACAACAGCTGGCACTCGGTGATTTGATTTCTGATCACATGAGCGCAATGGTTCAGCTATCCGCCCAAAGTTCTGAAAAAGCCGACCGCACACTGCAGCACAGCGCAGCAGTCAGTGACAATGCAGGTCAGCTGACGGCCGCCATCAGCACTTTCAAAATCTGAACCCTGCAGGCCCTGTCAGCAGACAGGGCCTCTGCACACACTCCCCCGCCTGAACGATATCAAACTGAACCTGCGGCAGATGCCGCTGGAATGCTTTGCTTGCGACGACTGTGGCGTTGATGGCTTTGGCTGACATGGCTTCGCTTAAGATGGTCTCAACAAACATTTCTTAGCCGAACCTGACTTGAATAAACATGGCTTTGGTTGAAATGAATTGTTCTGACAGATGGTTAGAAGCAGCAGTCTGCCACCGGGGGCACTAGAAAAAAAGGCTGGAGCAAGTCCAGCCAGGCAGGCGGTGTTTCTACCCAATCCCGGGTATTTGTATCGGTCCTTCAGCGTTTTACGCAGGACCAATTTGCCAAAACAGAGACAAAAAAACCTTACCAAACTTTGATATTGTGCCTAAAAAGTGATTTTTTTTATTACTTTATCCAGTTCCGCAGCTGCTGTTTATCCAGAATGCGGATATTGGCTTCTAATGCAAAGATCTGAGCCGGGCTCTGCATTTTGTCCGGGACCAGCGCCAGAGCACTGTGACATTGATGACGCAACATCTGCTGAAAAATTTGCCGGAGTTGTACGATATCCAGCGGAATGTCGGCGCTGGTCTGTACGTAATACAGCACACCATATTCGCGTTGCAGGTAATAGTTTATTTCGCCCGTTAACGGACTGGCCGCCTGTTGTCGCAAAAACTGTTGAGCTAATTGTGTGAAATGACTGAGCTCATCTTTATCGCGCGACACGACAAATAAAGGCGTGCGATGGAAATCGACGCCAAAAATCGCCAGAACATTTAGTAACAGCGCCAGCAGCAGCATCCCGGAGAAAAACAGCAACAAAGGTTGCTGATACCATTGCTGACTGACCAGTATCGATTCTGCCGGGCTGTCATACAAATACACAAAGCCAGCGGCCACTCCTAGCGCAGTGCAACACCCCGACCCCAGCAACCATTTATTGAGATCCAACCGCAGCATCCTGAATCATGTTCCTATTCTGACCATGCTGCCGTTTTACTGCAGAAAAAAGACGATTAAGCTTTGATAAAATTATGATATTGCAGCCAACCTTGATTTATAAACTGGCGAGATCCAGCTGCTGGTAGGAAAAATCGGGGAGTTGCAAACTTAACGCAGCGTTGACACGACGCGATGGCTCAGTCGCCGCAATAAATCGCGGCACCTCCACCCCCTGTTGTTGGCAGGCCGCAGTGTAAAACTCTGCTTTGCTGCACGTGATCGGCGCGCAGAGATTGACCACTGTACCGGGAAAAACACCGTGATGAAGCAGCAAGGACAACCAACGGCTGATATCCGCACTGTGCACCAGATTCACCGCTTGCTCTGGCCCGGCCATCACGCCACGCCGGGTGAAAGTCGCCGGGTGGCGGCCTTGGCCAATCAGACCCGCCAGACGCAATACATAACGCTGTGGGACTGGCTGCGCGCCCTTTAACACCAGCTGCTCAGCCTGCCAGATCAGTTGCGCCCGTGGCTCTGGTCCCGGCGCATCGGCTTCGCTGACTTCACCAGCAAGGCCCGCATACACGCCGCTGGATGAGCACAACACCAGCGCATGTGCAGCTTCGGCTTGCGCCAGCACGATTTGCAGCGATCGCAGATAGGCTGCACCACCATCCTGCGCGGCGGCTGGCGGCATCGCCAGAATTAACCAGCTGCCAGGCAACAGCTGACAAATCTCTGGACTTAATGGACTCACGCCATCCCATTGCAGTGGCTGGATTGGGGCTGGCAAAGTGGCAAGCCGTTCGCTGCTGCGCCTGCTGCCCCACACCTGATGGCCCTGAGTGCTGAGATGCACGCCAAGCTGAGTTCCCAGCCAGCCACAGCCGAGGATCACGACCGACGCCATTAACCGGCACTCGCTGCGACAATGACCGGCTTCACGACAAAACGACCATGAAATTCGGCCAGCAAGCGCTCACCCTGAGTCAACCGTACCAACAGTAGCTGGCGCACGCGCCGGCCCTGGCTCAGTACCGTCAGATCACCGACAGCATCCAGTAATTGCACCTGCGCACAGGCATCTTGCTCCACCGGTGCCAGATAACGGATATCAGCGTCGGCCAACACAATATCGCCCTGCAGACCCAGCGCCCGCAATTGCAGCCAGATTAGGCCCCAGCCGGTTAACGTCAGCAGGCTATAGATGCTGCCGGCAAACATGGTGAGATGCAGATTCTTGTTCGGCGCCAACGGCGCCTGACAGGCCAGCTGATTGCCATCAAACTGCTGTATCTGCAGCTGCATAAAAGCCGACAACGGGATCGTCTGATGCCAGGTTTGCTGCAGATCGGCACACCAACGGCTAAATTGCGCGGCATCACCGGCCAGCCGTAGCCGTTTGGTCATTTGCTGATGGGCAATACCATACAATGGCGCCAGCGTTTTGCCGGCCTTGTAGCCAAGTTTTTGATAAAAATTAAAGGCGTTTTCGCGGGCATTTAACGTCAGCTGATCACAACCCCAGGCCAGTCCTTGCTGTTCCAACGCTCGTAATACCAGAGCGCCAAGGCCTTTACCGCGGGCAGATTCTGCCACCGCCATATAACGCACCTGACACCAGCCATCGGCCAGCTGATGCAGGCGGCCAACTGCCAACAGCTGACCATCAGCCGACCGCACCATGCGATGGGCACTGCTCGCTTCCAGCTCATCCTGCTCTGAACCCGGCGGTTGCCCCCAAGGTTCGCGTAACACCTGAAAGCGCAGCTGATAATAATCTAGCCAATCCTGCGCACTGTGTGGACTTGTCACCTGATACTGCATCGAACACCTCGTAAATGACTCAGGCCGCCGGAGGCACCTGCAGCCAGAATGTGACCGGGCCATCATTGATCAGACCGACCTGCATATCGGCGCCAAACTGACCGGTCGCCACCGTCAGTCCTTGCGCACGACAATAATCCACAAACTGCAGATACATCGGCTCGGCCACTTCAGGCCGTGCCGCCGGAGTAAAACTCGGCCGCAAACCGGAATTGGTGTCTGCCGCCAGCGTAAATTGCGACACTACCAACAGCTGACCGCCGGCCTGTTGCACATTCAGATTCATTTTGCCGGCTTCATCACTGAATAAACGATATTTCAGCACTTTGTCGGCCAGCTTGCGCAGCTCCGCCGATGTATCGCCGGCTTCCACGCCGAGCAACAGCAGCATACCGCTGCCAATGGCTCCAACCACTTCAGTGCCGACTGTAACGTCCGCGCGTCGCACGCGCTGGATCAACGCAATCATGGCGCCTCCCGCAAGCGGGTTGCCAGTTGCAACGACGCATCGTACAAAGCACGGCTGATACCGGTTTCACTGGCGGAATGCCCGGCGTTAGCAACGATAGTCAGCACCGAATCGGGCCAAGCCTGATGTAAAGTCCAAGCATTTTCCAGCTTACAAACAATGTCGTAACGGCCATGCACAATGTAACAAGGCAAATGCTGTACTTTGCCAAGTTCCGCCATCAGCTGATCCGGACGTAAAAAACAATGATGCAGGAAATAATGGTTTTCAATCCGTGCCAATGGCAACGCAGAATCCGGCTCTGTCGCGCCATCGCGCATGGCGGTATTGGGTAACAAGGTAGCTACACGTGCTTCCCATAAACTCCAGGCCTGCGCGGCATGCAGCCGGATACTGGCATCATCATGCTGCAACAGCAGTTGATAAGCGACCAGAATATCCAGGCCTTTCATCGCGGCCATCGGCGCAAAAAAATCTGCAAAATAATCTGGGAACAATTGACTGGCGCCGCCACCGGGCCGGTACAGCCAGTCGATATCTTCAGGCCGGCCGAGGAAAATGCCCCGCAGGATCAGGCCAAGGCAATGCTGCGGATATTGCTCGGCATACGCCAGTGCCAGCGTACTGCCCCAGCTGCCCCCGGCCACTACCCAGCGGTGGATCCCCAGATGTTGCCGGATCGCTTCAATATCATCGATCAGATCCTGTGTCGTATTGTGCTCCAGGCTGGCAAAAGGGGTCGACTGACCACAACCGCGCTGATCAAACAACACAATCCGGTACTGCTGCGGATCAAACAGCGTGCGCTGAAACGGTGAACAACCGCCACCAGGGCCGCCGTGGCACATCAGCACCGGGATCCCCTGCGGGTTACCACTTTGTTCCAGATACAACCGATGGCCGTGCGGCCTTGGCAGAAATTCACTGTGGTAACAATCAACAGGTTCAGTGCGATACATCAGAAGACTCCGTCGGCACAGCACCTGGCGTCGCAGACACTGGCTGTGCCCGCTGTGTTTTGTGGTGCAATAACTGCAGCGCCCGGCAATGTTGTTCCTGCAAAAGCGCCGTCAGTTCAGCGCCAATCAACACCACCAGCCAGGACAAATAAATCCAGACAAATAAAATCGGTACCAGCGCCAGCGCGCCATAAATCGCCTGATAGGACGGGAAATGCTGAATATAGAGCGCAAATCCGTTTTTCAGCATCTCAAACAAGATACTGGCCAGCAAAGCGCCCCAAAAGGCATAGCCATAGCGAACTTTAATATTGGGGACCAGCTGATAAAGCATAAAAAACGCCAGCAATGACATGCCATACGGCGTAAAAGACAGCAGGAAATTCGATAAACCGGGCGTGTAATCATCCGCCAGATGGCTCAGCGACGCCAGATAAGAGGTCAGCGCAATAGAACTGCCCAGCAAAATAGGGCCCAGCGTCAGGATCATCCAATAGATCGACAACGAAATCATCAACCGTGGGCGTTTTTGCACGCGCCAGATCTTATTCAGTGTCTTGTCGATATTGTGAATAAGCATCAAAGCGACCAACACCAGAAACAGCACGCCAACGGTGGTCATCTGACCGATGTTTTCAACAAAGCCGTTGATATAGGTCTGAATTTCCTGGCCACGCGACGGCACTATATTGGCGTAAACAAAGGCCTCGATTTCACTACGCAGCCCGGCAAACATCGGAAAAGCGTTGAGTACCGAAAATGCCACAGCAACCAGCGGCACCAGCGATAAAATCGAAATATATGCCAGATAACCACCAATCATACCGATTTGGTCATGCTGACAACGTTGCAGATAAAGGCGGCAAAAACGCACACTGTTCGACCCAAGGGTAACAGTGCGCTGAATCATCGAATCGGGCATCATCCTGTCCTGAGCAGACACCTGTCTGGGTGCCGGAACCTGCAGACTACCACAAAGCGCCCCGGTCCCGACAAGCAGGCTACTGTTGTTGCAGTGTCACGTCTTTGCTTTGCGCCAGCGCCTGACTGGATTTTTCCACCAACGCATCACCTTCTTGGTCGATAAACAGCACTTTCAGGCCAAGCTCATCGGCCACTTTAAGCCCGGCCTCACTGCCCAAACATAAAAACGCCGTCGACCAGGCGTCACCAAAAGTGGCATTGTCGATCAACACTGTGGTCGACACGGTATTGTGCCGCACGGGAGCACCAGCGCGCGCGTCCAATACATGGCTGAAGCGCTGGCCATTGGCATCAAAATAATGCCGGTAGGTGCCGGAAGTCATAATGGCCAGCGGCTCATCCTGCTGCACTTCAATGATTTTTTGCAGACGCTGATCGCCAGGCAGCGGCTTCTCAATCGCCACTTTCCAGGGTTGTCCGGCTGGCTTTTTGCCACGCACCTGCAGCTCACCACCGACTTCCACCAGATAATTCATCACACCGGCCTGTTCCATGATACCGGACAGTTTGCGCACAGTATAACCCTGAGCAATGGACGATACATCCACCCGCATCTCAGGCATCGTTTTGCTCATCTCGCCCTGAGCTGTGGTGCTGATTTTGTCCATACCAACCAGTTGCATACTCTGACTGATCTGCTCTGGTGTCGGCTGATTAAACTTATCTGCTTTAAAACCCCAGAGTTCAAACAGCGGCTTGACGGTCAAGTCGTAGCAGCCATGGCTGGCCTTTGTTACCTTGCGGGCATCTTCGACCAGCGCCACCAATTCAGCCCCAACCTGCTGCAGGTTCGTGTGCTGTGTCGCATTAAATTGTTCGATGGTGGAATCGGGCCGGTAGTTCGACATCGCTAAATCGATGCGATCCAACTCCTGCACAATCTGCTTTTGCAGCTCGGCGGCGTTGATCTGTGAGTCGGCCCAATAGCTGATGTTGTACGTCGATCCTTGAGCAGGACCGGAAAAGCGCTGGATCGGATCGGCTGGCGTACAACTCAGCAAAACTAGCGGCAGAAAAACAGCGGCACAACGGCCTGTGAACGAAGAAAATTTGGCAGACATCAGAGCTTCTCATAGCAGGAAAACCGGCGCAGTGTAATTTATGCGCCACTGAAATGCCAGTCAGGTTCAGAGGTCCAGATGGCCCATAATCACCTGATAGCGTTTTTGTTGATCGGCCGGCAACTGCCCTGCCGCAATCAGATCGACACAGTGCTGCGCTAACGCTTTCAGATCGCCATTCAGGGTCTGGCGCATACTCAGCGCCTGCAGCAAATTCAGTGCAATATTGACATTCGCCGGCATCGATTCCAGCGCAGTACGAAAATAATCGATGGCCATCGAAAAATCGCCGCTGCCATAGGCCTGCATGCCCGCCGCATTGCGATCCATCAGTTGCTGGCGCAATAGCTGATGTTTCTTCTGCTCGTGTTGCATCATCAGGCTGATGGCGCTGCAATATAGATTGTCGTCTTGCGTCAATGCCGACAGTGCGGCCATATAGTGGTCGCACATCGCCAGATTCCCAGCTTCAAAATAAGCCCGGGCCCGGTCCAGCATGGCCGCCGGTGACAAATGTTTTTCCAGACTGAGTTGCTCGCTGTGCTCAAGCAAACGCAACGCTTCTTTGGTTTTTCCTTCCAGCAACGCAATACGGGCATCGACGACCAGCCGGTCATGTTCATAGCTGGCCGGATGGAAACGTTTTTTTATTGTTGTCAGAAATGTATCCAACCGACGCATGGTCTCTGTCCGGCCTTTGGGTTCTTGATCCTTCGCCTGCTCCAGCAAAGCGCGGGCAAAGTTGAGCATATTGTCTGCAGTGTCATACATTGAATAACGGGCAGCCGTCAGCAAGCGCTGGTGCACCTGCACCGCCAGATCTTTGCGGTTGTCGATCACCGCCAGCGTGGCCAGCACGTGTTGGCGCAAATAGTTGCGCGGAGACGTTTTGGCAACCTGCTCGACCGACGCCAACGCGGCAGTTGGTTTTTGTTGGCTAATATACAAGCGGGTCAGCCAGTCCAGTGCTTCAACTCTCGTTTCTGCTTGTCCGGACAACAGCTGTAACGCAACTTCCGCCTCGTCACTGCGTCCCTGATAACCATAGATCACCGCTAAACCCAGCCGAGCCCAGGCAAAATCGCGAACTGTCAGTGCCCACTCATATAGATGCTCGGCCTCGTCAAAGCGCTCCAACCGCACCAGCAGTTCCGCTTTGAGCCGGGTCGCATGCAGCGCATATTTACTACGATGATCAACCACATGATCACAGGCCAGCACTGCGTCGGCAAATTCGCCTTGTTGAATCGCCTGATAAGCCAGCTTTAATGCTTGTTTAATGTGATAAGCACGGGTGATACGACGTTCCAGCTCGGCATAACTGAAGGGTTTGAGCAGATAATCGTCCGGCTGATATTCGACAATGCCATACACCGCCTGACGCTGGCGTTCTGCACTCACCACCAGAAAACAGCAATCGGCCTTCAGCAGTTTTTCGGTGCGCAGCACTTCAAATAGCTGATAGCCATCACGCCCGACGCCTAAATGAAAATCGCACAGAATAAAGTCAAAAGGAATACGCCGGCAAAAGGCCAGCGCCATCTCCGCATCACGCGCCAGTGTCACATCATCAAATCCAATCAACAGCAGCATACTTTTGAAATAACTGCGGATTTGGTCAGAATCATCCACCACCAGCACAGTTTTGTTTTTATAAAACGACCGGCGTGAGGTCATTGTGGCAAAGCTCCATGCTACAAATAAGTAACGTTTTCACTGCGCTGCACAATACACAGCATTGGCAGGCATCGCCAGCGCTTTGCCCAAAAAACAAAACCCGCGCTTGGGCGCGGGTTTTATCATTAACAACCGGAATTAAGCGCGGCTGGCGCGTTTACGGTCGTTTTCTGTCAGGTGACGTTTACGGATCCGGATAGACTGTGGCGTCACTTCAACCAGCTCGTCGTCATCGATAAACTCCAGCGCCTGTTCCAGGGTGTAACGGATTGGCGGCACTAAGTTAATCGCTTCGTC
>Ga0208626_1000498_pt1 | contig 12430 bp, 10 predicted proteins | sample LakWasMet10_HOW4_2_FD_183860 | JGI IMG/M metagenome (GOLD analysis project Ga0208626, IMG submission 183860) | Freshwater sediment methanotrophic microbial communities from Lake Washington under simulated oxygen tension - Sediment Metagenome... | ecosystem: Environmental > Aquatic > Freshwater >... | reverse complement strand
GATTCAAATTACACCATGCGTTCTACACGAGAAATCGCTGCAGAATTCAACCTTGAAGGATATTCCACTGTTTTAAAATATGGAAAATCGAATAAAATTTACTGCTTCGATGATCTTGGAGTAGAAAACAATACCAAGCACTTTGGCAACGAATGCAACACAGTCGCCGAAATCCTGCTTCACCGTTACGACCTCCAAATAACCCAAAACGTATTAACACACGCCACCACCAACCTCAATGCCGATGAACTCGAAAAACTGTATGGGAATCGAGTTCGGTCAAGGTTAAGATCGATGTTCAATCTCGTCGCATTTCCGGAGTCCGCTAAGGATAAGAGAAAGTGATAACTTTCGAAGACTGAGGATAGGCGAACTCGCGCCGTAATCCGAGGGAAATGAGTGTATCAAATGAATCCCGCTTTTTTCGGGATCAATCTCTCTAGCGAATAAAATGAGCAATCCTAATCAATCCCCACCAAACAACTACAACTTTCACAAAATCAACAATTCAAAAAAATCCTTCCCTATATTTGCACCAATGGAAACAATTTTTGATTATTCCCCGACCACGAAAGAACTAATCGACATTCGATTCGACTCTTTCTCAATGGCCTTGAAATTCGGAATTGAAATTTCGGAAGAACTCACACAAGAGATTTACCTTTCCACGGTTTCTCAAGAAAACGCTTACTATGATCTCGCTTGTCTCTTCGAATTCAGAAACGACCAAGTGAAAGCAGATCATTACTGGTCTAAACTTCCTTCACCATCGCAAGATGCCCTAGGTTTTGATAATGATATGATTCCAATTTTATGACGTAATAGTTGTCTTCCTCCTTGTTCTCACAGCTTCAGAAAACACAAAAACAAGCATATACAAGTCCCGCCAAAAAGGCGGGCTGCTTGTTTTTAGCACTCACTTTGCCGTTGCCTCAGAATTCGTCAATGCGGCAGCTCATTTGTTTTCTTTGCCTGTTCATCCATCGTCGTCAGTCGCAGCTACTTCATCCCCCCAGAAACCCCAATATCGTATGCAATGGAAGCTCGTCCCTCACTCAATTGCATTTTTTTTAGCTGGGGGTCTGCCGCTGCTTGTGTTAGGCTCGCCTGCTAAATCGCTCAGGCTGCGGGCTTCTCGTTGTTTTTGAAAATTCTTTACTTGTGCCGTTTGCCTCCTTCGCCCTTCGTAACCTCGGCGCAGTAGGACAAACCGCACTTTTATCCCTTATTCTATTTCAATTTCTTTTAAGTCAAGAGTTTGTCTTTCGAGCGAAAAGCCACGAAACCCAAACACTTGATTTACTAACTTCTTCGAATCCTTCAAAAACACCATCAAGCCCTTGTGCTTATCAGCATAGGTCGTTTCCCCCGCTTACCAGCGGGTTCCCACTTCCACCTTCGCTCAACTCGCAAACGGCTCGCGCACACAAAAGAGAGATATTCCTTTGAAAAAAAACACCGTTATTATTGTCATTATTTATCAATTCGCAATTTTAGATTTTTCTTATTTTATCTCTCTTTTTCTCCAACGCTGGCTCAAGGCTGTTTTTCCTTTTTGGGATACATCCTTATTGATCAAATTTCTAATCGTATTAATCCTTTAAACCAACATAAAATGAGCCAAATGATTTTTGTAACAGCAAAAATCAAACAGTTGTAAATAGTGAACATTTAAATTTGTATTATGTGAACTTCTGTGCCTTATGTGGTTAAATGCAATACGCAAAGTGCTCAACCTAAACTAAAAATCCAATATGGTTTCACCATACGATACCGAGTCAGTTTTCAACTGATGTGTTTTTCTTTTCTTCTTATTTTTAAACCATGAAACCACTCATTAACTTTATAAAACGAAGCATTGGAGATATGTTGTCACTTTTTTTTGGTTTGGGAGATGATAACTACGAACCAACAAAAGAGCATTATAAGTTCTTTTTTGCTATTGTAATTATGTTAATTATTGTGACTCTCACTACGTAATATGAAATTCACTAAATTCTTCTCAGGTTATATTAACACCCAAGGTTCGCCAAATCTGCAACCTGACCAATTCAAGCAACTCATGAATTTAGTTCACCTAGAAGGTCAAATAATGGCCATCGATAAAACAATAGAGAAATTCAAAAACATCGATAGTTCACACAAATACGAAATGCTTAAAACACCAATTCTCCGTCAAATTGATGAGGTATCAAAAGGACTTTCACCAAGTGAGCTATTGGACTCATGGCACCAATAAAGTTTGTTTGATTTATCTTATGTGCCTTATGTGGTTTTGAAATGAGCAAAGCGATTCATAACCGCTTCCTTGATTTTGCACATTCCCCGTCTATCGAAAAGGTCATGTACAATCTCAATCCAGCAGTCATCAAATCCATTCTTTCAAATCTTCCAAAAGATCAGTTCATTCTTCAAGCACGTTTCATCCGTCGCCAAATCCACAAATCCGTTCCTGGTTCCAATCGTCGCGCAATGTTTGTAAGTTTGTATTTGTGGTGTATAAATCAATATCGACAAAGATTTTGATAAAACAACCATTAAGCTCTTATCTTAGATTCAATAAAGAAAAATTAAATCATTTTTTTCATTTATTTTGTCTTGATATTTAATCTTTTTTTATGACTTTACATATCAGTAAAAAACTAGTTTGGTCAATAGTCTACGGTTTTATTGCTAGTTCAATATTAATTTTTTCATTTCAATTCGGAAATGAAATTCATTGCGAGTTAATTCCGATTCGTCAGGTTTCGGAAGATTATTCAATTTTTGACGAGTACAATCTTCAAGTCGACAATTACATCCAAGAGAAAGAGAAAATACTTATTAATTCACCAAAAAAATCCAATGGTAGTCTTGAAGAATTTTACCTAGGTAATTCTGACATAAGAGAACTAGAAACACTTAAAAGTTGGAATCAGACAAGAAATAGAAGATTGCAGTACTTTCCAATCGAAATAGACAGTTGCAAGCAACAAGCTTTTAATAATGATTTTGTCACATTTTTTGGCGACACGGTTGAAAATGATTATGATTTAAAATCACAATCCGAAACAATAGAGTTTCTTTCTGAATCGGAAATTAGTCAATTGTATAAAAACAATATTGTACACCCTGATCAGTATTTTGAATTAGAGAATTATTCTGAACTAATTGGTGAGATTCAGTTACCCGAATTAAAAACAAAAACTAAATACAGAGTATTTAATCAAAAATTTACGAAATGTGATTGTATGTCAGTTGGAAATAAATTAAACATAAGAACAAGTGCATTTTTAAAGGATTTTGAATATGCAATAATTATTGGGTTAATTATTGGTATTGGGGTTTACTTCATAAGGAAAACCAAATTTAAAGTACGGTTAAAAGAATAGTATTTACTAGTCCCAAGACGGAAATAATGAAAATTATCACCTGGAATTGCAACATGGCATTTCGTAAAAAAGCAAACAGTATATTAATCGAAAATCCTGATATTCTGATTGTTCCTGAATGCGAGAAAATTGAAAAGTTGAATCTTAGTGAAATGATTCAAATTCCAAATAGTGTTTATTGGTATGGAGATAATCCAAACAAAGGACTAGGAATCTTTACTTTTGGAGATTATAGAATCGAACAATTAGATTTTCATAATCCAGAATTTAGATATGTCATTCCGCTAAAAATATATAATACTCAGCGTTCATTTTTTGTTCTAGCAGTTTGGACCCAAAAACCATTTACAAATGACTTTTATGTTACTCAAATTTGGAACGCGGTTAACTATTATCAAGAACACTTCGAACAAGACAACATAGTCATTGCTGGTGATTTTAATAGCAATTCAATTTGGGATAAGCCAAGGAAAGATGCTACTCATACAAACACTGCAAATCTGCTATTCAATAAAAATATCAAAAGCGCATACCATCATTTTTATGGAATTGATCATGGTAAAGAAATACATATGACTCATCATCTTCAAAGAAAAATCGAAAAAGGATATCACATTGACTATTGTTTCATATCTAATAATCTAATTTCAAAATTATTGAATGTAAGAGTTGGTGATTACCAAAATTGGACAAGCCAAAGCGATCACAATCCATTAATTGTTGAAATGGAAGATTAAAACTAAAAAATCCAGCCAAGTTAGGCACTTCCTGAGTCCATGCAAGGTCTAGCCCTGCGGGTTTTGATAAAAATATTTTCCAAATTAATTGTTTTCAATACCGTTCTTTTATGGGCTTTTCTTTCGTGTGTAAGACGCTTATTCCATACCCCGAAGGAAATTATTTTCCCCAAAAACCTTGCATTACCTCATTCAGCACCTGATCAGATTGCTTTCTTTTTTTCTTTTTTTTCTTTTGGGTTAATGATGTGCGCGAAGCGCTGTAAGCCTGAGCATAATTTTTAAGCACAAATTATGTTTCAGTACCAATTAAAAACACACATGCCCGGAACGATATACCAGGGCCATTATTTCTTCATTCAAAGCAAAGGATTGCACAGCGGTAAGCCACTAAAAGAACCATATCCGAATTGCTTCATTTGTCACTGCAATTCCGAACAACAAAAAGAGCAGCTCTTCTGGTTACTTTTCTCACTTTGGCAAGGTCGCAAATTTCATGAAGTCCTGGTTGGCTCGGTCATTCCATTTATCAGAAAAAGGGACCTGTCAAACATGATCCAACTAGGTCTTCAGAAAACAACCCAAGCACCGGAGCAATTTGAAAAAACAGTCGAAACACTTCAAATTCTGAACAAACAAGAACTCAATTATTTGAATCTTTCAAACCAAATCAGCCAATTGAAAGTAGTTATGATCAACAAGCTTCTTGCCTGAAAAAACAAAAGGGAGCGACTAGCGTCAACTCCCTTTCAAACCTAACCTACCTTTTACAACTAAACCTGTTACAAAAATAGCAAATGTTATTCCAAATCTCTAAAATTCATTTTAGTTAATTTGTAATCGATTTATTTGTTATTTAGATTTAGTATAAATACGATAATCATATCAAAATTAATTCAGATTGTATCAGTTTTTGATTTAAATTGCCTCACGAAACCAATTTTTTACATCTATGAAATCTAATTTTTACAACTGGCTATGGCTGTTGCTTATTGCAGTCAATTTTCAAGCCTATTCCCAAACCGAAGCAATAGAATGCGGCAAAGCAAAGCTTAACAATGTCTCCGAGTTATGTAATATAAAGAATCACCATGTTTCTGCAGGGCAATCAGAATACTGGATTCAATTTACAGCTACCTCTACAAAGGTGCAACTCAACACATCTTTAAACGGAGTTGCTCCTGTAATTTCCTCTGTTGATCTTTTAAGTGGTTCATGCACCAACTTACAAGTATTGGAAACAGATTCTACATTTTCAATCGGTGATTCAACAGTTTTTGATACTCCCCTAACAGTTGGTCAAACTTATTACCTTAAGTTGAACTTACTTTCCAATTACGAAGCTTATTTTGATGCATGCTTGATAGAAAAATCAGTAGAAAACGGAATTTTTACATTTACAGATCAAAATGGTAACACCCAAACTTGTTATTGGACTGATCTGATGCCGCTTGAAGTACAAGATGGGGATAGTGTCTGGGAACAACATTTTCACTGTGAGTTGAATTTTTGTTTGACTGACACAATATGTATTACTCAGCTCATCGCACCAGCTCAAAGTACTCCTTCAAATATTGGTAGTTTTGACTTTTTATATGCATTTGGAAATCAACTTAACTCAATTACCTACAATTCAGATCACACAGAAGCTTGTATAACTTTTAATGCAACTGGTGTAACTACGGTTTTTGCAAGTAATGGTTATAATGGTCCAAATTATACGGGTAACACACCCTATAATAATTATTGGACCAATAATGGTAGTTCAGGACAATTTGCATGGGATGGAGATTGCCAATGGTATCTTGACTTAAACGTCTACGACCAAACTCCACCTGCATCACCAAATCAAACAAGTACAATCTGTTTGGGTGGTGCATATACTTTAACTACTTTCCCTGGAACTGTCTTAACAAATGTCACTCTTGATAATGTTTCACAGCCAATTCCTGATCCAGCTTTTTGGTCGACAACACTCCCAGGAGGTCAGCACATCATTAACTATACAGTAGATGGATTATGTCAACCAGCATCTTACTCTGACACAATTATCATTATAGATACAACAGATGTAAGTATGACAATTGATGCGTGTAATCATGCAAGTTTTACTTTCCAAACATGTGATGTATTCACAACTCTTGAGTTTTCAGATGGTCTTGGAAATTTAATACCAATAACACCAGTTAACGGTTTTGCCACTTGGACTGTGGATTATTCAAACATTAGCACACCAGTTACTTGGACGTTCAATGGATGGCAACAAATCCAGGCTGCACCTCTTCAATATGGCATAGTTTTTACAGAAAGTCAAACGATTTCCCCTGCAGTTCCGTCGCCAATCACCACAAATGCACCTTCACATTTGTGTGATTTAACAGCATCCGGAATTTCAATTACAGGTCCAACCGGTTTACAAAACATCGTGTGGTCAACTTCTCCTGCAACAGCTACTTTTACAGGTCAAGGTACAACAACAATTTTCCCAAATTCATGGTCTACAACAGCAAGCAATGTTACTATTGTTGTATCAGCCGTAGATTCTAACGGCTGTCATTACAGCGATACCATGGTGCTACAAGTATGTTGTACACCAGATGCTGATGGAACAGAATTCTTCGAACGCATGTATATGAATAATGGTCCGATTCAATCAATCGTTAATCAATTACCTGCAGGATATTACAATGGCCCAATTCTTCCAATTGCCATAAATCTCCCAGCTCCTCAACCATTAACCAGCCAAATTTCAACTAGTTACGCTAACCCAACTTATCTCAGTGCTTTCATGGCAAGTAATCCAGGAATATTTGGAACAGGCAGCATGACAACTTCTAATTGGATATTTTTAAATAACGATTTTATTGTTGATGTTGATTTGACTGTAATAAACTGTGATTTTATCCGAGTTGCTCCTGGTAAGAGAATTCTAATCAATCCTGGTAAAACATTTAATCTGTTCAATAGTACTATCGCTGCTAAATGTGATTCAATGTGGGGAGGTGTACACATTCCAGATGCATCTTCAACTTTCTTTTCGCGTAATTCGAATCTTGTTGCAGCTGTGAAGGCAGTTCATTCCGAAAATGGAGGATTTTATAAAGTGTTATCTACAAAATTAATAGATAATTACGCCGGCATTTGGGTTGAGAATTATGCAACATTACCTACAACAAGTATTGCTGAATCTAATTATTTTGGTGACGTTATTAATCAAAACTTAATGGCTCCGTATAATACTGAAGCACAACCTGTTTATGGTGTTTACATCGGGAAAATTAAAGATATTGTAGTTGGTCCACAAGTTTCTACAACAACAGGAAATCTTTTTCACAATCATAAAAAAGGTATTTATTCTTCCTTCTCAACAGTTCATGCGTTTAGAAATACCTTTTTCAATATTAGACGTACAACAGGAACTGCAAGTGGACAAGATTACGTAGCAATAATGGCTTTAGGTAATATTTTCTCAAGTTATACTTTAGAGGTAGGTTCAACAACAACTCAACGTAACAATTTTTTAAATTGTGAAACAGGGATAGTTTCAAATACCAATATGAATCTTACGGCAAAATATAACTATATGAAAGGCTGTCAATTAAGAGGTGTTAGTGCTGAAAACAATCGCGCAAAAACCATCTTAATTTCCCATAATGAAATTAATTCTACAATTTCTAACGCTTGGGGTATCTATGTGAAAAATTATGCGTTAGGAACGGCAACGATTGATTACAATCAGATAAATACAAATAACGTTGGATTAATGAACATTACACGTTTTGCAGCTGGAATCTATGTTGCAAGTGTTAACCCTGCCAGTATTCAAACAACATTAGTTACTTTGAATTCCATAAATAATTGTTTATATGGTATTTGGATGATTAATACTACAGCTGGTCAAATAAAGAACAATCAGATTAATATCAATATGACCAATGCACAAATAAACAATGCAACAACTAACTATGCTCCAATACGCGGAATTGTGGTTCAAAATTCTCAAAAAGCAGATGTTTGGTCTAATACTGTTGACCGTAATTTGGGAACAGGAAATGGCGTATCAAACGATAATTTGCAAGCAATTCGATTAGAAGTTTCACCTTCCTCATACATCTGGAAAAACACTATGAATAAAACTGCAGTTGGGTTTTATGCGCTTGGCTCGAGTCTAGGTTCTCGTGTCGAATGTAACAACATGAATTTTAACAGAAATGGTTTTTGGATGCAATTAGCTGATATTTCTGATCAAGGAGCTGCACCGAGCCCAGGGAATCCAGGTATAAGCGCACATAATATTTGGAATAATAATTTTGCAAATAATTCGGATGGTACTACAGTTAATCATGGATCCACTTCCTTGTTATATTATTATCATGCTTTCGGAGGATTATTTAATAGTTCACCTTCGTTTTTATTAGCAAATCCAAACTATTGGACAGATATAACAATCGGTGGAACACCAACTAACTCTTGCGGTCCTGGTGCAATTCAGCAACCAATTGTGCTTTTGAGTTCTGCTCAAAACCGAGCACGTGAATTATCAGCTATTGTTAGTGGAAGTCAGATTTATGATAGTTTAGACATAGAAATGAAACACTATCTGAAACAAGCAGCACTTTGTAGATTAAAAAACAATCCTAGTTTGATAAATTTAAATAGTTCTGATGACTATTTATATCAAAATTATTTACTCAATATGGATACAACTGATATTGCAACATCCTTGAGAATTCAAGAAAAAATGATGTTCGACGAATTTGACTCAGTTTCAATACAATTATCACAGTTTAACTCTAATGATATTCGGATGCAATTGATTAAACAAGTTGAAGCAATTTGGAACAATAGCCAAATGTACAATTCACCTATTTCAACAAATGATTCTCTTATTCTTTTTGATATTGCTTGTTTAGATCCTTTAACCAATGGTTCAGCAGTTTATCAAGCTAGGGCAATTGTTGATTGGGATGGTTTTTGTGAACAAAACAATAATAAATCGGCACAAGTTTTGGATAACGAAAATGAAATTAGTTATAGTCGTTCAACTATTTACCCGAATCCTTCAAATGGTTCTTTTACAATAGAATCTTCAGAATTGATTAAATTAATTATCATTTACGACTTAAAAGGTGTTAAATTAGTTGAATATACAGCACATAACAAGTCAGAAATTATTAATTCAAATTTAAAAACAGGTGTTTATTTGATAAAGGTACATTTAGACAATGGTGGAATTGAATCACATAAAATTAGTATTTATTAAATATTTCAAAATAACGGGAATGTTTTGGGTCATTTTGATGACTCAAAACATCTCTTTGTCTCAAATAAACTTAATCAAAAACCCTTCTTTTGAAAACTTGACTTGTTCACCCCAAACTCATTATGATTATCAATGTGTTGAAGATTGGTGGAATGTAAATAACACGTCTATAGATATTTGGAATCGGTTCGCTTCAAGTGGTAATAATTTTTTTGATAATCCTGACGGACCGCAAGATACCGAATGGGGCGATAATTATATTGGAATATTATTAACAATGAAATGGTTTTCAATGTCCCCACCTTATTATGAACCTACATATCAGGTACCAATTGGATATGGTTACAATAATTATCAAATTATCGAGGTGGCAGGTGGTAAATTTGAACATTCCTTAGAGAATAGGATTTACTACTATGAGTTTTATGTGAATGTACCTGATTATACATATATTCAAGATGACCCAGATCAAAGTTATTTAATTTCAAATAGTTTGGACATGTATATACTTAGTGACGATACGTTAAACGTACAGATGCCATCAGAATTCAATACATATGGAAAACAGGTCATGAAGAATGAAACTATTTTTAAAGACACAATAAATTGGACAAAAATTTCAGGTTGTTTTATAGCAAATGGTGGCGAAAAATATTTTGCGGTTGGTTCAATAAGAGATACAAATCAAATTGCTACTGAACAATTTATTAGTTGGGGAAATGATATTGCAATTTTATCATATTTGTATTTGGATAATTTCAATCTTCACGAATGCGACACCTGCTGTCTTGGCCAATTTCCCTATGAGGATCATGTAAGTGTTTCTTCTAATCCCGGTAGTATACAAAACCCAACAACCTTTTCCGTATTGTTAAATCCAAACACCACTGGAACTCTAACATTGTATGATAGTGCTGGTCGTTTGGTTGCAAAAGAAGAGTTTTCAGAATTACTTACAACCTATACACTTCCTGTCCTTGCGAATGGTGTTTATCAATATGCTCTCACAACAAGTAATGGAGTAAAAGATGTGGGTAAGATTTTGGTTGTTGATTAATACTAAGGAGTAGCAAACTGTTACTCCTTTTTTTTGATCAAAAAAATACGCCACCTGTTTCCAAGTGGCGTTCATAATTCTTTCAATAAAATTTATTCCTTGCGTTCTTTCTTTCTTTGAAGAAATCTCCAAATCCACTTCAAGAACATGCTCATGCTAAAACTCACAGTCGCTCCAATAATTGCCAGGATAACCGTTTTCATGTAATCGTGCGAGTCGATTGTCGCAGCTACCGTAAACACAGTACCAGTTACGGTTCCAATTGCAGTTGTACTGTCGTGATGATGATGCATGTTCTTAAATTTGAATGTTAGATTTCGCGATCGTTGTAGGTGCAAGCAGAACGCGAAATCGTAATCTTAATCCCGAAGGTTTCAGAAGTTTCGTCTGCTTCTTCACTTACTTCAACTCCCACTTTGTTTACCTTTCCAGATAACTCAGCGCCTGCTTTGAAGCGAACAACGTTTTTTGTACTAATATGCACTTCCAAATTATCGGAAACGCATGTTTGATTTTCAGCTGTCATAGCCTTATTTCTTTTGCTAATTAAACACCAGGCAAGAAGAATGATAAATCCCATCTTGCGTTTACTTTTCTGCCTCTGTTACAGTTTGTGAAACTGCCGTTGCCACAGATCCTGCAACGATGAGGTAACCACCAATAGTTACCAATACAGCTGGAATTGCAACTGGTGAAGCAACCAAGATTCCTCCAGCTGCTGCCATTCCCAATCCTACATTACGAAGTGTTCTGTAGAATTTTGGCGTTGTTGCTTTCAATCGATCAATGATTTTCATTTTTCAGATTTTTAAAGTTTGAAAAAAGGTGGAGAGCTGACCCTCCACCAGAACTTAAGCTACTTCAACCACTTTCAAGGCGTTGTAAGCGCCATTTTTCAACGTGTATTGATTTCCATTCACTTCTTGGAAGAACTCAATCTTCAACAAGAAAAGTTTGGTTGTTGCCACTGCAGGCGCACCTGCAGGTGTTAGGGTAACAGTTGTCGCTGTTGTGTCAATCGGTAAATTCACCTCATTCGACACCTGCAACTCCTTTTCGCTCGTTGAGAAATCAACTCCCGCATAACCTGCAGACAATTGAATGTGCGTTGCACCCTGAGGCCACGCGATATCCAATTGAGGCACCAAGTTCGCAATTACGATTTCCCCTGTACCAGTATCAACCGTGTAAGGTTTGTACAAAATAGCTCCCAATAGAGCAGTTTTGTTAAAGTCGAAACCTTTCAACGCTGCCAAGGCTGCTGGGTTTGAAATACCGATAGCAACTTTTCGCGAACCTCTTGGACTCGTTGCATCCAAGTTTTTGATGTCCGTCATGACTTTCGTCATTCGGGCAGCAACTCGTCCGTCAGCTGCGTTAAACGCCATAGGTCGAGCAGCATCACGAACCAGTTTCCCTGAACCAGCAGAACTACCAAACTCTCTACCATTTTCGCGTGTACGCTCAAAGGCAGGATCGTTCGCAATTCGCTTCGCATCAACTGACGTTTTCATGCGCGCCAAGTTCCCATCTTTGGTCTTGTAGAAATTCACGTTATCCAACGTTCCTTTCAATTTAATTAAGCCGGATTGTCTTGCCATTGCTTTTCATTTTTGATAGAAGACCTATTTACAGGTTGGTCAATTCACCTGTCAAAGCATCTTAACTATCTAGAATTGTGCACCGAAAAGACCTTCAACAGCACAAACATCTAATGAAAATTTTCAGTCTCCAAATGCGCGTACCGTTTCATAAACTTTATGCTGTTTTGTGCTGATTTAGCAGTTTTATCCAAGGAAAATTCCATTTATTTTTGTTCCAAGTTCAAGGCAATGTTAAGCCTATATACTGTATATATAGTGTATGAAAACCACTCATTAAAAATGAAGCGAATTGCGATTTATCCAAAAGACATTATGATCATCACCGGAAAAGGTGAAAGTTACTCGCGTAAACTCCTCAGAAAGATTAAGACGCATTTAAATAAAGAACCTCACCAATT
>Ga0208626_1000495_pt1 | contig 12450 bp, 11 predicted proteins | sample LakWasMet10_HOW4_2_FD_183860 | JGI IMG/M metagenome (GOLD analysis project Ga0208626, IMG submission 183860) | Freshwater sediment methanotrophic microbial communities from Lake Washington under simulated oxygen tension - Sediment Metagenome... | ecosystem: Environmental > Aquatic > Freshwater >... | reverse complement strand
AATCACCCGTCGCGCCTGGGATTTACTCACAGGCTCCGGCCATTGGACTTATCCTGTGCGCAAGAAAAACAGCGACAGTTATGCGCTGGACATCGCCTTGCGCGCCGGTCTTGAGCTGCCACAAGATCATACCGCACTGCATTTTCCGATGACTCACGATGCCGAGATTCTGGCTCGTTACTGGCTGGAAGCGGCACAAACCGTGTTGGCAATATTGCAGAGCGGCGTTGATGTGTTGTTTTTAGTGGAGGGAGATGCTTCAACTTATTCCACTTTCGGCCACTTGCGACGCAGTGTTCGTGCCTTGCAAGCGGAAGTTACAGTCGAAGTGGTGCCGGGGGTGTCGTCATTTCATGCCGCCGCGGCACGCAGTGGTGAACCGCTCGCCGATGTTGATGACACTATCGCCATTATCCCCGCCGGATACGGCATTGATCAGATTGAACGCCTGCTCGAGGATTTCGATACCTTGGTGCTGCTCAAGGTCAAACCGTTGCTGGACGATGTAATAGATTTGCTGCGTCGCCGTGATTTGCTTGACCAAGGCTGGTTTATCGAAAAAGCCGGTGCGCCCGAAGAGCGCGTGGTGCATGACCTCGCCAGCCTGTATGGGCAAAAGGTCAATTACTTATCTTTACTGATTATCAAAAATCCAGGCCGTCAGCGTTCAGAAATGCAACGCGGCTGTCGCAAAAAAAAGGAAATTTCCGATGACTGAAGTTCGTGTCGCCCTGGTGGCGATTACCAAACACGGCGCCGCTATCGCCAGCCGTTTAGCACCGCAACTGCCAGAAGCCGAGGTGGTGGTATCGGAAAAACAGGCCGAACATCTTGGCGATTTCAGCAATCCACGCCGCGTTTACCAAGGGGCATTGAGCGCACAAATCGCGGAATTGTTTGCGTCCTACGATCAGCTGATTTTTTTGGTGTCGCTAGGCGCTGTGGTGCGCTTGATTGCACCGCATCTTAAATCTAAAGATGAAGACCCCGGCGTATTGGTGATCGACGATGCTGCCGAGTTTGTGATTCCAGTGCTTTCCGGCCATGTTGGCGGCGCCAATGCCTATGCGGAAAAAGTCGCGGCGCTGCTGAGTGCGACTCCGGTATTAACTACCGCGTCGGATGTCGGCAAGACTATTCCTGTCGATATTCTGGGCCGGGAATTGGGCTGGCAAGTGGAGGCACCAAAAATTAACATCACCCGCGTGTCAGCGGATGTGGTCAATCAACTACCGATTGCCTTCGTGCAGGAAGCAGGCAACCGCAACTGGTGGACACGGCCCACGCCGCTGCCCGGCAATATTCATTTGTTCGAACGTTTTGAAGACGTCGATACCAGCCAGTTCCGGTCGGTATTATGGGTAACGCGACGCGAGATAGACCCGGCACTTTGGCAGCAGCTTGAGGAAAGATTGGTGGTTTATCGGCCACCAGTGGATCAATGATCAAGGTCATCATCGGCATCGGCTGTGATCGCAATGCCAGTTTGCAAACTTTGCAAGCGGCATTAACGCAAGCCTTACAGCAATGCGGATTAGACGAGTCAGTCGTGGCTGGCATTGCCAGTATCGATAAGAAAAACAATGAAGTTGCCTTGTTGAAACTGGCGCAAAATCAAGGCTGGCCGCTGCATTTTTATCCGGCAGAGCAGCTGGCAAAAATCCCGGTGCCCAATCCGTCTGCCGTGGTGCAGAAATACATGGGGACGCCAGCCGTGGCAGAGGCGGCCGCGTTAATTGCAGCCAATACCGACATGCAAAATTTGCTGGTCGAAAAACATAAATACCTAGGGGCGGACGGTAAGAACGCCACCATTTCCATTGCGAGAATCATTGAATGAAAACAGGCAAAATTTTACTGGTCGGCATCGGCCCGGGCGCGCATGAACACATGACCTTCCGCGCCAAACAAGCCATTGCTGAAGCTGATGTGGTCATCGGTTACAGCACTTACATCAAACTGGTCACCGACTTGCTGGAAGGCAAAGAAGTGATCAGGAAAGGCATGACTGAAGAATTGGACCGCAGTATCGAAGCTTACGAACATGCCAAACAAGGCAAAATCGTAGCGTTGATTTCCTCCGGCGACATTGGCGTGTACGGCATGGCCGGGCCGACTTATGAATTATTACTGGACAGCGGCTGGACTCCGGATGACCCGATTCAGGTGGAAGTTGTGCCCGGCAGTACGGCATTATTAAGTTGCGCCTCATTGGTCGGCGCGCCGCTAACCCATGATTTCTGTTCAATTTCGTTGTCTGACTTGCTCACTCCTTGGCCGGTGATTGCTCGCCGCCTGGAAAGTGCGGCACGCGGCGATTTTGTCGTGGCGTTATACAACCCCAAAAGCGGCCGCCGCACGCAACATATCGTTGAAGCCCAAAACATTTTATTGCGCCATCGCAGCCCCGATACCCCGGTGGCCATCGTTAAATCCGGCTATCGCAGCTTGCAAAACATTCAGCTGGTGACGCTGGCGGAAATGGCGGAATGCGACATCGGCATGTTGACTACCGTGCTGGTCGGCAATAGTAGTACCTTCGTGCGCGCCGGTTTGATGGTGACGCCACGCGGTTACGCCAATAAATACGATGCCTTGAGCGGTGAAACACTAGCTGGCGAACAAGCCGGACGCTCGTTGAGCATGGGACTGGATGGCTGGAAGGCTTGTGTACGCGGCTATTTACGCGATACCCCAAAAGCGACGTTGCAAGAAGCGGCGAGTTATTTTGACCGGCCATTGGCGGAGATTCTCGATGCGGTGACTAAAGCCACAACCGAAGATGTTGCGGGTGTGTTTAGCGCGCAAGCTATCAACGCCGGGCAACTCGATGATCTGTTATCGGCGTTTTCTAATTGGGGTTCATTGCGTGCCGTGGTGCGCAGCGAGGGCGGTGCGGTGGCGGAATTGTTAATTAACGGGGCAGATTTTCAACTCAATAAAGGCTGGCTCAGCATCGTGAATGAACATTTTCATCTGCACATCGATTGGCGCAAAGCCCAGCAAGCCTGGTTTGTTAGCCGAGGTGATGCCGCCCATGGCCTGCAAATCGTCGATGCTCATGGCGATAACTTATTAAACCTGTGGCTGGTGGCGCAAGCGGGCAGTTTCGACACCGATGCGCTGACGCGTTACCAACACGATAAAGGCCAGCTTACTCACCCAAAACAGGCATAACCATGAGCAATGACATTTCCACCTTAGAAAAACCCAAAATGGGCGATTACAAACGGCATTTATTGGTTTGTACCGGACCGCGCTGCACCGAAAACGGCGAAGCACAAGCCTTGTTTGATCAGCTCGGCGAAAAATTCAAAGCAGCGGGTATCGATAAAGGCGAGTTGCGAGTCAAACGCACCCGCACGCATTGTTTCGCTACCTGTAAATCCGGCCCCATTATGTGCGTACAGCCCGACGGCATCTGGTATTACAACGTCAATGAGGCCAATTTACAGCGCATTATTGATGAACATTTGGTTGGCGGAAGGCCAGTTGAAGAGCTGATTTATCATCGCGCCAGCTCTGAAAAAGCAGACGCGCCTTGTTCAATGAATTCGATTTAATACAATTCGACTGAGCTCCGCTAGCGGAGCGCAGTCGAAGCCTAAGACTTAAAGCGCCCTTAGCTTAATCTGGGCGCGTATCAACGAAGCAATCACCACAATCAACAAAGTTGCCAGCGACACTTCCAGGATAATAAAAGCGCCGATTTTAAAGTAGGCAAATTCAGGCGCCACAAAGCGCACCAGCCAGCCACCGGCTTCATCGGCGATGGCGGACAAATAAGTCGAGACACTCAACCAGATTTTCAGCCGGGTAGAAAAATCGGTCATCAACATTAAATGGGTTAAGGTCAGTACCAGCATGCCCATTGAAAACAAATGGAAATGCGATACTTCCAACATGCCTTGATAACTGCGCGCAGGAATAAATTGTTCTTCCGAGCCCAGGTAATACGTGATCACGGAACCGGGCGTTAAGTCCATGTGATTAAAATACATCAGGCCATTACTGAACCAGAGCAAAGCGATGTAGCCTAAAAACATCAACACCAGCGTGTTTAATAAAGCCTTGCGCTGCTGCTCGCCGGTGACGAAATAGCGCATTAGTTATTACCTTCTTTGACCATCACTTGGTATATCGCCAGAACTTTACGCACGCTGCTGACGGCCGCACGGGTGCTCAAGGTCGCTCCGGATATGCCGTCGACGCCTTTATTAAAGTCAAGATCGGCTAAAGATCGTTTATAGAGTTGCTCAAACCAACGCTCAGGCGGTTGATATTCAGGAGGTTCGTGAAAAGCCAGCGTCGTCACATTACGCAACTCCCCTTCCGGAGTAAGCACAATCATCAAAGTTTCCGGCTTGGTTCTGACAGTAATGCTTTCAATTGCAGCATACCCCATCACTTTGCCCTGCTCCTTACCGACATAAAACGTAAACATGCCAGACTCCAGCTTGGTTTTAGCGATGTCTTGAATTTTGGCTTGTTGTTGCTCGTCAGGAAATAACGACAGCTGCTCCACCGTCGCAGTCTTGCCAAAAGCCAATTCCAGAGCTTCGTTTTTGCTGTAGAAAATTGTCGCAATACTTGGTGTGGCGATGCACAGCAGCAACACCAAGACTATGCGAGTGATTAAATTATGATGATTCATATTGTTACTATATAAAATTGGCCGGAATTCTTAAACCAAAGGAATCTATCGCAATGACACATTTATTACCAGCTGACATTGAACAAATGCAGTCTCATCAAGCTTTTTTAGTTCGTGGGCTTAGCTCAAGAGACGAGGCCATACTCACCGGCGAATACCTTACTGCCGAAGATGTGTTGCGTGATTTGGATGCCCTACTGACTGGTGCAGAACAAAAGAAGAAGTCCTTGAACAAGTTGATTACGCTCGTGGTTTAACAAGCTCACCACAAACGAAATCAACACGCCCTCCTCTTAATGCTTAATCTTGTAACCATCTGTCAACGTTTTCAAAAAGGCAACAATGTCATCAATTTCCGCATCGGTTAAAGCAAGCTTACCAAGCTCGTCAACATTGACGTTTTCTTCCACTTCGGGAACTGGCCAGCAACCCTTTTTAAGTGCTTGGGCTTCAGTAACAAATATTTTTTTACAAACAGGCTTTAAATCCCGGCTGCTGTAAAACTCCACGACACCACGTAGCGTTTTAAAATAGCCACTGTGCATATAAGGATCGGTTTTAGCGATATTACGTAAACTAGGGACTTTAAACTTGCCATTCTCTGCAACCTCAGCCACAAACCCACCAAGCCCTTTGTCAACAAATGCTCGCCCTGCCGGATTAAACTCTGGAGACATGCCGTAAAAGGGATTACCGGGATTTCTGGGTACACCCAAGTTATCGTAGCTGAAATCAGTAAGCAAGGCCGGTGTACCGTCTTCTGCAGGCGTACTGGGATGGCACGCAGCACAGTTCCCTTTAGTTGGATCTTGAAATAAATCCAAACCGCGTTTTTCCTGAGAGGTGAACTTAGCCTTACCGGCCAGCACATAGTCATATTTAGAGTCGAAGCGTTTAAATACTGGTGATCGCTCAAATGCAGCAATAGCGTCGGCTATGTTATTAAAAGCTTTGCCGGTATCATAAAAAATTGTCTTACCATAAATGCGCTTAAATAACTCCTTGTAACTCGACTCACGAACTTTATTCACTACAGTAAACGTATCCGGATTAGCCATTTCAATCGGATTGAGAAAAGGTCCTTTTGCCTGATCAATCAAGGTTGCAGCCCGGCCATCAAGAAAAAAACCACCCATATATAGCCCTTCTTCGCCATCGTAATGAAAGGCTGGACTAAAGGCTGCATAAAGTAACGTGGGCGAGTTACGAGATCCTTTGAGTTTAGGCAATACGCCTGCCGAAGTCGGCAGATTATTGTCCGGGTCCACAAAAAAGGTCTTAGGATCATGACAACTTGCACAGGACTGACCTGCTGGCGAAGAAAGGTTCGTATCAAAAAAGAGCTGCTGACCTAATTGCTCTTTAAGGGTAAGTTTGTCCGCGCTAGATTTAACCGGCATACCTGCTTTAACCGCAAAACAAAACATCGACATTATCAACGTGACAATCAGACTGTTCGAGCATTTCATACTCTTAACTACACACCGTAAATTCAGAATAGATGAAAAAAACATGATTCAGTTACCTTCAGAATTAGTTAATGACAATACATAAATGTGTACTTCGCAGATTTCTAAACAAATTGATTTCATTCATGCCCTTAGACTACGCTCAGGTGAGCGTTCCAAAAGACTCACCACTAACGGAATCAATAACTTACTGTTTGTGGTGAGCTTGTCGAAGAATTCTGCAAAGATTTCTTAAACGCGTTGATCGCTACTTAGAAAATAAAGCCAAACCCTAGGTTAAAATCATCCGGTATGGTGCCTTTTTTAGCTTTGAAATTCCGGTAATCGGCTTTAATCACGACATTAGGAATTGGCTTGTATTGCAGGCCGACTTGGTAGATTTGCCAATCGTTTGTTTGTGTGGGATCCAGATCATTACCCCAATCGCCAGCTGGCGCCTTTGCAACAGTATTGAGATGTTCGTAACGGAAAAACGGCGCTAGATATTGAGTAGTATCCTGCCAAAGTAACGGCAACACGTCATAACCAAGCTCTGAATACCAGCCATAACTTTCTGATCCTACGATATTATTGGTACCTTCTGGATTTCTTGTTAGGTTGTCGGCAGTAACGAGATCAGCATCGTTAATATGCCCCCAAGAACCCAAAGTACGGAACTCTAACCCACGGTATTTCCATTGCACGTGCGCTTCGTATAGCTGGGTAAACACATCCGCTTTTCGAGCATTAAACGCTTGATCTTGTCCTGAATTGCCAACGTAAGCGGAACCGCCTACCGATAAACCAGGCACTGCATCCGGGTCATAATCCAAGCGGGCCACATAACCAAAGTTATCCGCTTTTGCATTACTGCCGCCGCCGCGTCCCTCTTTAATGCCATCAGAAGAAAATCCTTTGGCATCCAAGCCATTCACTACATAAGCGGTATAAGTCAGATTCGGTGTAATTGCCCCGAATAAACCAACCCCCATTTCACGCCAGGTGCTCGGTATGATGCGTTGCTCAACCATCGGCCGTTGGTTACCGAAGTAAAAAAGTGGTTCATGAATGCGGTTGATAAAACCCATTGGCATTAATACCAAACCCGCTCTGGCATTAGCCATTGGATCGATAAAAAAATCCAGTGATGCAAATTCGACAGATACCTCACCTTTCTCTTCATCTCCTTCACCGGTGGAACCATGTTCAAATTCCAATTCACTGTTGAATAAGATTTTGTCGGTAAATTTATAACCCGCATACAACACCATGCGTTCCATATCGGCGGTATCGTGGGTATCGCCTTTACCACCTACTTTGGCCTGATAGCTACCTTCTCCATAGCCGCCAATCGATAAGCCTTTACCAGCTGCGTAAACCTTAGATGCCGCCGGCCCTAAGCCATAGGCACTTTTGTATTTTGCTTCTTCGGGAATAGATAGGTTGGTGCGTAGCTTCTCAACTTCCTGGCTAAGTACATCCGTTTTGCGTTCCAGTTTTTTGACATCACTACTTGAACCTTCAGGAGCACTAGCTGGGGGCGTGGCAGGAGCGCTAGCGGTGATTGTCGCATCGGGAGTAGGCGTTTTTTTAATTGCCGCTTTCATTTCATCAATCTGCTTTTGCTGCGCTTGAATTATCTTCCACATATCTTCCATGGTCTGTGGTTTGTCTAATGCGACTGCTGTTGCCGAAGTTGCCATAAGCGCGGCAATTACAGTCAACTTGAAACATTGCGCTTGGATTTTTGTGTTGCTCATAAATACCCCCTTAAAAAGTTAAGGGAATAGTAGCATTCAAAAATTCAATTGCAAATCATTATCATTTGTAAAAATATAAGGTACGCTGTTTAAAACACAAAAAAACCGCCCGAAGGAATGACCAAAGGGCGGTTGTTTGCTTGGTTTAAACTTTAATACATTGGGTTATTTCAACTGCTTAACCCAAGTAGTGAAGCTTACCAATCAAGCTGGATACGGGTTTCGATCATATCCAAGTCACCGTTGTTAAACGCTTTACTACGAGTATCGGCAACTCCACCAGTATTAATATCCAAAGCATGAATATAGTTGGCCATCACACGAACATGTGAATTAGGGTACCAGTTAATACCCAACTTGGCAGTAGATGCTCGTCCACCTTTAATCACGCCATCATTTAGATTAATTGCATCGTAACCTGTGGCAATTTCCCATGCTCCCCAGCCACCTTTCATATCAAAGTTGTGATTGGGTTTTAAACGATCCCAAGCGCCTGTTTTAGCTTTATATGCACGCGACTCCCCAGTTAAGAAGTAAGTCATGTAACCATAATAACCATTCAAAGATTCGTTTTTGTTATAACCGGTACCTGAAATATCTGTTTGTATATATTCGCCTTGCGCTGAAAGTGGCCCGTAAACCAGAGCTGATTCTGCGCCAAAACGGGTAAGGTGATTTGCTTCAAGTGCAGTTGGACCAGTTCTTTTGCCTGACGACAAATTTCCAGTATTCAATATATTTGTACGATCTACGTTGGTATCAAGACCATTGGCGAATGAAATACCACCGTTATTAAAATCGCCATCAGCCTGGTAATTATTATTGACGTTGATGTAAGACCCAGAAGTACCCACATGCAAGAATTTTGTTTTGCTTTCCATCCACGGCATACCACTCACCCTGGCATTAACTTCCCAGTTAGTATCGCCACTGCCGTTATTCCGGTTGCTACCACCGTTAGTATTTATTGAACTATTACTCGCGCCATTAGCACCAACAGGCTCTGTCTGTAGTGATGCCCCTACCTGCCAGCGTTCTTCCGAATAGTTTGCTCCAATACCCATTTTGTAAGTATTGAGGTTGTCAACGAAAGTGTTGGTTATCATGTTACGTTCAATGAACGTAATGTAGCGATTGCTTGTGGCCTCTTCTAAACTGAAAGGCTCTTTGAAGGCACCGAATTTAACTGAAAACGGCTTTGAGAAATTATACCGAACAAAAGCATCTGTCACACCGGCGCCTGTCGTGCCATTGCCCCGGGTAAAATCGTACTCAAACTTGTAGTCGGTATTTTTAAAAAACGTTCCTTCGACACCAAAACGAGCTCGACGGAGACCTACACCATCGTTTAATTTGTTAGTTAAGTCATTTGAGTTAGCTTTAGCGGCAGCAACCTGGTCGTTAACATTGACCTGCGAATCCACTTGCAGACGTCCATTAATTCCAGCAGTAAAATTGCCGTCGTTGGTCGCAAAATGGATACCATCGTCAAGCTTGACGTGTGCTGCGCCAGGCGCAGAAGCTACTGCCGCGTGTTCTTCTAGTGCTTTAATGGCATTGTCTTTTAACGCTAAATCTTCTTTGATAGATTTCAATTCAGCAGACTCATCAGCTTTTGCTACAGGCTTGGCAGGTGCATCTTCAACTCTTTCAAAATTACCCATTTTTTCCCGATGCGGGCCGGGTTCAGCGAAGAGTTGTTTGGTTTTGGTATCGACATAAAGTTCAATAGCAAACGCTGAAGTTGTCACGCTCGCGCCTAGTACTGTAGCAACTGCCAAGGTCAATTTAGATAAGGTCATATCCTGCTCAGGGGTAGTTAAAAAGTTTCGGCAAGAATATGTCAATAAGATGACAGTTTTATGACGAGATTGTTACAGTTGTGTGACAACGCAACAAAACACAGGTTTGTTGTACCGACGCAAAAAAAACCGGCCATTTTTCTGGATACAGCTAATTCTTAAAACAAAACCAATGAGTTAGATATTGGCTTTTCTGCCACAAACTGCAATCAACTGTTTGCCAGACTAAGGCCTTAACGTACAATTGCGCAGCTTTGGCGTAAGCCTTTATTGGTTATCGTGGCTGGGTAGAGGCGGTAGTCGAAACCCAGCGTTAATGCATTCGTAATGCCATGTTGGGTTTAAGGGTTGGCTTTACAGTTAGTACATTTGATATTTACACATAGGACATCATTACTCATGGGCATACTCAGCATTCTGCTCTGGACACCGATTTTCGGGGTCTTGCTGCTGACTTTAACCCCCGGCCGACACGCCGCCCTGCTCCGCGGTATCGCCCATTGTTTCAGCACCCTCACCCTATTATTGAGCGGCTGGCTGCTGCTGCACTTTGACACCCACCAAGCGGGCTTGCAGTTTGAGGAATACGTCCCGCTCAATCCCAGACTGGGCAGCGCCTATGCATTAGGAGTGGATGGCCTGTCGTTGCCCATGTTGGGGTTGGCGACGTTGTTGACCAGCATCGCGATGCTGGCGTCCTTAAGAATTTCCGACCACATCAAAGGCTATCATGTCTGCATGCTGATTTTAGAGTTCGGCATGTTAGGGGTATTCTTGGCGCAGGACTGGGCGCTGTTTTATATCTTCTGGGAAGTCACGCTGATCCCACTGTTTTTCTTGATTGGCCGTTGGGGCGGCAAGCGTCGGCATGCCGCCAGTCTTAATTTTGTGCTGTACACCATGGGCGGCTCGGTATTCATGCTGATCAGTCTACTTGCTATCAGTCAGTACGATCTTGAGCAAGCCGGTTCGTTGATGACGTCAATGCACCAAGTCGCCAAAGATATGCCTCGCGTTGAGCAAGTCTTGGTATTGCTGGGATTTTTGATCGGATTCGGTGTAAAAATGCCGATTTTTCCATTGCATGGCTGGTTGCCGCTGGCGCATGTGGAAGCGCCCAGCCCGGTGAGTATTTTACTGTCCGGCATTTTGCTGAAAATGGGCGCCTATGGTTTGATCCGCGCCGTCGTCATGTTGCCGGAAGCAGCGGCAGTACTCCAACCGCTGCTGGTTTTTTTAGCTTTGTTCGGCATGGTTTACGGCGGTTTATTGGCGTGGCGGCAAAACGATTTAAAAGCGATGGTGGCTTATTCATCGGTCAGCCACATGGGCGTGGTGTTGCTGGGGATTGCGGCGCTTAACGAGGCCGGATTAACTGGTGCAGTGCTGCAAATGACCGCCCACGGCCTGATTGCCGGGGCGTTGTTTTTATTGGTGGGGCTGCTTTATGAGCGCACCCATACTCGCAACATTCAAGATTACAGCTCGTTATTACAAGCCATGCCGCGTTTTGCCTTAGTGATGACTATCACTTTGCTGGCGGCGATGGGCTTGCCCGGCTCCGTAGGTTTTATTGCCGAATTGCATGCATTGATCGGCGGCTATGAGCAATGGGGCAGTTTGATGGTGCTGTTTAGCCTAAGCATTTTGATCAGCGCGGCCTATGCCTTGCGAACGCTTAACATGTTCTTCACCGGCCCTGCCAAACCAAGCATGCAGCAGCTTGAAGATTTACGCCCGCCGGAATTATTAGCCGCCGGCATATTAGTAGCAGGCATCGTGTTTTTCGGACTCATGCCAACGCCATTGATTGAATTGTCGCAAGCCACGCTTGCCGATATGAATCGCCTGATCAAGTTGAGAATTTTATAAGGTGCTGACAGTGACTAACGCCCCACACTCATTACGAGAACAAATCAGCCACACGCTGGAGCATTTAGATCACGTTCTGCCAGGCCAAGGACCGATTCTTGATTTCGTACATCACAACACCTTGCATGGTTTTCAACATTTACCGTTTGATGAGGCGCTTGCCGCATTTAAAGCTCTCACCGGTACCGACGGCTATTTACCGGAAGCGCAGTTCCGGGCTTTTTATCAGCAAGGCCGTATTACCGGGCAAGACCTGTCCGCCGCATTAGCGTCGAGACCAGATTTGCAGGCAGAGCAAATCGTTTGCATTGCTAACGATAAAACCATCACTCGCGGCGACATTTATCGCATTGCGATGTTGTTCGATTTGCCGGTGCTAAGCGTTAGCCAATTGAATTGGCAAATCGAAGCCTTGTGCGCATTAACTAAGCCGCAAGCTGACGTGCCTAAGTCCATCCGCAATGCCGATAAGCAAGGTATTAAAAAATTGTGGGTAGGTTTATTAAACAAACTCGATTTAGAAAATGCGGCCTTGCACCCAGAAGAACTATTGGATGGCACGCTCGATCAAACTGAAGACTGGCTCGCCGAAGCGCGAACGGATGCCAGCACTCACCCGGACATGCAGCAACAAGCACAAGCGACTCTGGAACATTACCTGACGGCACTTGGCGAAACTATCACGCTGCGCGGATTAGTACTGGCGCTGACCGGAATCGATAGTCTTGATTTTGTTCGCCCGCAGTTAATACGCCTGTGCGCCTCAATGCTGGATCAAGGCGTTGCGGCCTGGTCGTTGCCTTCGCGCTCGGAATTAGGTTTTTACGGCGCGTGGCGCGCTACAGCCCGTTTTGACGCGAATCCGTTTTTACATGAGCTTCCGGATTGGCAGGAAATCATTGCCGAATTACCGG
>Ga0208626_1000494_pt1 | contig 12454 bp, 9 predicted proteins | sample LakWasMet10_HOW4_2_FD_183860 | JGI IMG/M metagenome (GOLD analysis project Ga0208626, IMG submission 183860) | Freshwater sediment methanotrophic microbial communities from Lake Washington under simulated oxygen tension - Sediment Metagenome... | ecosystem: Environmental > Aquatic > Freshwater >... | reverse complement strand
TGACCAACGCACAAGTGAAGATAATCCAGGCATCGATATCTTTTTCGCCCCCATCCGGCCGCAGGAATTCGGCCCAGGCCGGCAATTGATCGAGCGTACCGGCACTGTTGGCGGTAAAAATCGACAATGCGATGATACCCATGGTTTTTTGCGCGTCGTTACTGCCGTGAGCAAACCCCATATAACCGGCCGAAAGCAGCTGGGCTTTGCCAAACACAGCATTGACCCATTTCGGACGCGCCGCACGCGCGATTGCCCCGCCCAGGGAGTTCATCCCGCTAATGATCCCCATCAAACTGCCCATGATCACGATGCCGAGCGTAAACCCCGCAATCGGCGAACTGACCATCGGAATCACGACCTTCCACAGCAAGCCTTTGTTCTCGGTCCAGACCGCCGCGGTTTTTGACCAGATCAGCACATCGAAATTATTGTGGCCTGCCGCCAGCGCGGCACCGCATAAACCGCCGATCAAAGCGTGACTGGAAGAGGATGGCAGCCCCAGCGCCCAGGTGATCAGGTTCCAGACAATCGCACCGACCAGCGCGCAGATCAGCACTTCGGAGGTGATCGTGACCAAGCCGGTATCGACTAATCCGGACGAAATGGTTTTGGCCACCGCCGTACCCGAGAACGCACCGACCAGATTGGTGGCGGCGGCCAGAATCACCGCCTGGGTTGGCGTCAAGACTTTGGTGGCAACCACCGTGGCAATCGAGTTCGCGGTGTCGTGGAAGCCGTTGATGAACTCGAAAACCAGCGCCGCCAGGATGACAAGCAAGAGCAGAGTCAGCATCGCAAGCCTTTTATGAATTTTTTAAGACGATGTGATAGATGACATTGCCGGCGTCGCGGCAGCGATCGATCGCTTTTTCCAGAATTTCAAACAGATTCATTTTTACCAGATAACGGATCGGATCGGATTCTTCAACATAGGCATCCCGATACAGGTTAAGGATCAGCTTATCGGCCTCACCTTCAATCGTGTGCAACTGGTCGTTTAATTTTTTGATTTGATCCAGATCCATCCCCTTACGCAACAGTCCGACCATTTGCGCCAAGACGTCGCAGGCCTGTTGCAGCATCGCGGCACGGCTAATGAAATCGACATCGCCAATGCGCGCAAAGGCGATAGTGTAATGCTCCGCGAACTTTTCCACGATTTTAGGAATCTTGTAAAGCGCGCCGTTAAGGGCTTCGATATCTTCACGGTCGAGCACGGTTACAAAGGTATTGACCAATTCTTCACTGATCTGCGCGGACAAGTCTTTTTCCTGGATGCGAGCGCGTTTAAATTTATCCAGTGATTGTTGCGATGCCGGCGAACTCAGCAGTTCGATCAAGGCTCTGGCCGATGAACGCGCGGATTCCGCGCTGGCTTCGAGCAGGCCGTAGAATTTATCGCCTTTGCCGAAGATGGTTTGCAATGAGAACATGTATTTTCCTTATTTATGATCTGTAAGGCATTTTGTCGTTTCTTCGCCCATTATCGCATAACACCTTGCTAATTTGAGAGGTTTTGAATCAGGATGATTCAACCTGGATTGAATCAAGTTGCAGAGACAGGCAAGCAGAGTCAGTCTCTTTGGCCGACCCGGTGGCTGAGCCTCCTCATCACACAGAGCCCTGGTCAAAACCGGCCCGTTCGGCATCTTTATTCATTGCAACTTTAGCCTTTGCCGCATAGTCTTCTATACACTTTCAGGATAATTAAGTTCCTAAAAAGCAAAAACGCCTTTAAAGATAGACGCCTATCTGCCGAGAAAAGAACCTCAAGGGAATGCATTGGTGATCACATTAAGCTTTTCAAAATCGCTTCTGCAGAGACTGCAGGACAGCATAACCATAGTTTTTTATGTTAGGTTCTATTCGTTTATACCGCGCAACGGTAAAGTCGAATCGAGGCGGCTTGCCAACCCAACCTTCGCGCTATTTCCTCGCCTGCCTGCTGGCATGGGCCAGTATTTCGGTAGCGCAGGCCGAGAATCACTCCTGCGAGGAAACCGGCGAGACACATATCTGGATCTCGCCTCTCAACCCCACAGCCGATGAACCGATCAAGATCATGGCCGTGTCCACGGACGGCCCGGTGTCGGGACTGAGCCTGATCGACAGCCAAGGCCGGCGCATGCCACTCAAATCCCGCCGCCGGGGCGGCCCGCCCTGGAGCCGAATCGCCGTTGCGGAAGGATTCAGCGAAGGGGAATATCGCGTGCTGGCGGGACGGAATGGCAAGCTGACCGCCTGCCGCCCGCTCACCCTCGGCGGCTCAGGCACACAGGAAAGCCCCAAAACCTGGGGGCTGTCGACCGAAGCCTTTTATGCCGCCTGGATCGAAGAATTGTTCGGCGCGCCGCCCGAGGAAAACCTGAGCTTCCCTTCCCTGGAGCCGGTGCTGCGCAACACCGAGAGTAACTTCCTCTACAACCATCTCGGCCTCAGCGAAGATAAAAACCTGCCGCTCACCCCCGATTGCGCCGACCTGCCCTATACCTTGCGGGCTTATTTTGCCTGGAAGGTCGGCCTGCCGATCGCCTTCCGCGCCTGCGGGCGCGGCTCGGCTAATGCGCCGCCGCGTTGCGGCGCGGCCACCGTCAAGACCGAATTTACCCAGGGCATCCGCTCGCAGGCGAGCTTCAGGAATGTCAGCGGGCAGTTGGCGAATGCCGTCCATTCGGGCTCGGCGCGGACAGGACTTGAGGACGAGTCCACTGACCTGTATCCGATCCCTCTCGGCCGGGAGAGGCTCTGGCCGGGGACGGTCTATGCCGATCCTTACGGCCATGTGCTGGTACTGGTCGAATGGGTGCCACAGACGGAGGACAGGCCCGGCATGTTGCTGGCCGTCGATGCCCAGCCGGACAACTCGGTCACCCGCAAGCGGGTCTGGGAAGGCACCTTGCTGTTCACCGATAGCAAAAGCGCAGGGCCCGGATTCAAGGCTTTCCGGCCCTTGGTCCGTACCGACTCCGGCGGATGGCGGGCGCTCGCCAACGACGAGCTGGTCGACCACCCCGGCTTCGCCCCCTTTTCATTGGAGCAAGATCAACTCGCCCCCGACGATTTCTATGCCGGGCTGGCCAAGCTCGTGAACCCCCGCGGCCTTGATCCGAAGCAGGCTTACGAAGCCAGCCTCGACGCCTTGGTCGAGCAAATCGAGACCCGCGTGACCTCGATCGACAACGGCGAGGCGTATTTCCGCAAGCACCCCGGCAGCGTGATCCCGATGCCGAGCGGCGCGGCGATTTTTCAGACCCTCGGCCCCTGGGAGGATTACTCCACACCCTCCCGCGACATGCGCCTGATCATCGCGATCAACGTGCTGAACGGCTTGCCCGAGAAGATCGTCAGCCACCCCGAACTGTTCGTGATCAATGGCGGCAGCCCCGAAGAGGCCAAGGCCGAAATCGAGCAGCATCACGCCAGGCGCATCCGGGAACGCAGCATCCGTTATACCCGCACGGACGGCAGCCCGTGGGAGCTATCCGTGGCCGAGGTGCTGGCACGGAAGCCGGCCTATCAAATGGCTTATAATCCGAACGACTGCGTGGAAATACGTTGGGGCGCAAAGCCGGGCACGGAGGAATATTCGACTTGCCACCGCCAGGCACCGGCGGAACAGCGGGCGAAAATGGAGCGATACCGGGTCTGGTTCCGCGAGGTAAGAAGGCCGGCACAGTAAGTTGAGTAACCGATTAGATTGTTACCGTTGGCTGAGCGCAAAACTCCCTCTCCCATCGGGAGAGGGTCGGGGTGAGGGGAAATAAAATAAGGAAAAAGGCTTTATTTTAATCCCCTCGGCAATAGCTCCTGCATTGCTCTAACTCCTGCATCCTTGCAGTCGTCATCCTAGCCTTCTCCCGGAGGGAGAAGGAACCGAATCTCAAGCTGACGCTATTCCGCAGCAAAATTTCCGCTAGACACAAACGCCGGGCCGTTTTGCAGACCTTCCGGGAAATACGCCATCGGATTACTGGCAATCTCGCGCGCCGCGAGGAATTGGGCGTAATAGTTACGGGAGGCAAAACCGAACGCCGGGCTGGAATAGTTCTGCACGATACGCGCAAAGTCGCGGCCGACTTGATTGTGCGCCCGTTTCATACCGCCGATGCCGTGGTTGTAGGAGGTAATCGCCGCAGGCCAGTCACCCAGTTGGCCGTAGGCGTAACTCAGATAGCGGGACGCGCCGACGGCGGAAGCAAAAGGATCGAGGCGTCGGTCAACTCGATTGCTCTCGGGCATGAATCTTTTCGCCGCCCCCTTGGTGAATTGCCACATGCCGACGGCTCCGGCGGAGGATCTGGCCGCCGGTTGAAACGAAGATTCGACATGCGGCAGGCAGGCCAGATCCTCCGGCAAGCCGGCGTTGCGGAATATTTGTCTAAATTGCCTGTCATAACGCGCGCTGATCTCCAGCCCGCGTTTGAAGCGTTCGCGGGTACCGCGCTGCGAACGCACCCGTTCGGAGGCGCCGTTCAATACGGTGTTAAGCGGCCTGCCGCCGTTTGCCAGTTTAGCGAGTATTTGCTGATCGTTCGCATTCAACGGCGAGTTGTAGCGCGCTTTGCTCTCCAGCATGGACAATTGGGCTTTCCAAAAATCACGGCGTTGCTTCACCATGTCTTTTTGAAAGTCGGTCAGACTTTCGTCGACATAGCCCGGCAATACCATCACTTCGTATATCACATCCAAATAGCGGTCGTCGTGAATGGCGACTTCCGAGCGATGCCACTGCGTATAGGTTTTGCGCCAGAATTCCACCGCCGGTTGCAACGCGCCGGGTTTGACAAATATGCCGGAGTAAGTCGTCGGCCGATGAGTGTCTTGTATTGGCGGACGAGAAGCGCCTTGTATCGCCGGGCGATAAGCGCCTTGTATCGCCGGGCGATAAGCGCCTTGTATCGCCGGGCGATAATCGCCTTGTATCGCCGGCCTATAATAGCCTGGTGCCGAGCTTGGGCGTGGTTGAGCTGGGGTGCGGTAGGCCATCGTATTATATGGCCTGACCGCAGGCGCAGAGCTGCTACACGCATTCAACAAAAATGCAGTCACCGGTAAAAGCCAAATTCCCCTCATTAATCGATTCATTTTTTTAGCCCAATTCAGCGTTAGTCGGTTTCCAATCGGCGTTTTAAGTCCTGATAAAATAATTATCTAACATTTTTAAATAAGCGTTGGAAATAACTTTTCGTGGCCCGGCATTTTGCTGTTTAATGGCTGTAAAAACCGGTAGAAAACCGGCTTCGGTGATCCCGTATTACACTGCGTTTCATGCGGGCTACGCGCTCAACCAGCCGGCGATTCGGTCGTGCTCGTCAGAGAAATACCAATGCACGTAAGAGGCCCTGACATTCCGGTAGCGCGCGCCTTTGTCGCCCTTTAAGACCTCGAAAGCCGGCGCCAAGCCGTCATCCTGCTCGCGCGTGGAGTAATGAAACTCGTGGCCCTTGACGCCGGACGCCTCCTCCCGCAGCCCCAATGCCGCAAGACGCGGCTGCATGACCGAGACATAGGGAAAAATGCCCGCCATCGGCCAATGCCGGCCTTGCTGATCGACCAGGGCTTTGCCGAGCAGCATCGCGCCGCCGCATTCGGCCAGGATGGGCATGCCGGCCTCGGCACCAGCGCGCAGCGAATCCCAAGTGGCCGATCGGGATAAGGGCTCCGCATGCAGCTCGGGATAGCCGCCGGGCAGCCAGACCGCATCGACGGCCTGTGGCACGGGGTCGCCCGCGACCGGGGAGAAAAAGACCGTCTTCGCACCCTGCCTGTGCAGCCAGTCCAGATTGGCGGGGTAAATAAAACAACAGGCGCTGTCCCTGGCGATTGCGATCGTTTTGCCTACCAGCCGGGGTTCAGAAGGAGACGCCGGAGTTTTGCAGGCGACTTCCGAGAAAGCGTGCAGCAAGGCCTCATGATCGACATGCAGCGCGGCCGAATAATCGGGAACATCCCCTTCCTCCGGCATTTTCAAGCCCAAATGCCGCTCGCTCAACACCTTGTCGCTGCGCTGCATCCAGGCGAGCAGAGGCGGCAGGTCATAGTCCTTCAAGGCGGCCCTTAACAGCTCCGCGTGATGCTCGCTCCCTACCCGATTCGCGACGATGCCGGCCAGGCGGACATGGCCTTGTTCGGCAAGCTGCTTAAAGCCCGTCACGATCGCGGCGATCGTGCCGCTCATGCCGCCCGCATCGACCACCAGAATCACAGGACACCCCACTACGCGGGCCAGATCGAGGCTGGAACCTGCGCCGCCGACGCCGGCATAGCTGTCAAACAGGCCCATCACGCCCTCGATCAGGGCGAACTCGGCGCTTTCGGCCTGTTGACCGAGCTGTGCTCGGCAGGCATCCGCCCCCATCATGCGGGTGTCCAGATTATACGAGGGTTTGCCGGTAATGGCCTGGTGCCACAGGGGGTCGAGAAAATCGGGGCCGGTCTTGAAAGAGATGATGTCGTGCCGGTGTTGCCGAAAATACTGCAACAATGCCAGCGTCAATGTGGTCTTGCCGCAGCCTGAATGGGTGCCTGCCAATAATGCCGTTTTCATCAGTCCTATGTGTTGTTGATAATAAAACCTTACTAAAGGCAAGAATACGGGAGCCGGCTTGCTTTATCAACTTGAGCCGATATAATTGCCGCCAGCTTACAATGCGCCGCTGCGGCGTGCTCTCGTCTTCTTCCCTTCTTGTATTGACCCAAAGCCGGCAAACCGCTTGATGAACTACCCCTCCCGCATCGTCTGCCTGACCGATGAAACCACCGAGACCCTGTATTTACTCGGCGAACAGGACCGCATCGTCGGCATTTCGGGCTTCAGCGTGCGTCCGCCCGAGGCGCGCAAGGAAAAGCCCAAGGTTTCGGCTTTTACCAGCGCAAAGATCGATAAGATCCTAGAGCTCGAACCGGATCTGGTGCTCGGCTTTTCGAACTTGCAGGCCGACATTGCCGCCCAGCTGATTCGCGAAGGCATCGCCGTGCACGTGTTCAATCAGCGCTCGGTCGAGGAGATTTTACGGATGATTACCCTGCTCGGCGCAATGGTCGGCGTGCCCGAAAAGGCGGCCGCGCTGACCACGCAATACCGGCAACGGATCGACACGGTACGCGAAGAGGCTTCGGCATTACCGCGCCGTCCGCGCGTTTATTTCGAGGAATGGGACGAGCCGATCATCTCCGGCATCCGCTGGGTCTCCGAGTTGATCGCGGTAGCGGGCGGCGAAGACTGTTTTTCCGAACTGGCGGCCGAGCAATCGGCGAAACGGCGCATCATCGCCGATCCGCAGGAGATCGTCCGCCGCGCGCCGGACATCATCATCGGTTCCTGGTGCGGCAAGAAGCTTCGCCCGGAGCAGATTGCGGCAAGGCCCGGCTGGGATGCTATCCCCGCGGTCAAAAACGACCGGGTTTATGAAATCAAATCCTGCGACATCCTGCAGCCCGGCCCCGCGGCGCTGACCGACGGCCTGGAACAGATTCGCCGGATCATTCGGCAGTGGTCCGAACCCTGCGATCATTGATACATTTTTTATCCCCCTGACCCCCAATGAAACACGGCGGAAATATTTACCGATTTGCGCAGCAGGTCGGCTGCAAATCCGAAGCGGTGCTCGACTTCTCGGCGAACATCAATCCGGAACAGGCGCTCGATCCGGCGTCCTTGCTGCCGATCCAGCTCGGACCCTATGCCGACCCCGAGTACACCCTGCTAAAACAGGCGCTAAAAGCCCGCTACCCGCATCCGAATGGTGTCGAGATGGAGGTGTTCAACGGCGCCAGCGCGGCCATTTTCGCCTTGTTGCGCCGGCTACAGCCCCGCGACCTGGTGTTATACGCCCCTTTATACGTCGAATACGCGAAGATTGCAGGGCACCTCGGCTGTACCCTGCACACCATCGACCGTTTCGCCGACTTGCATGCGGAAGTCCCCGAAAACAGCACGGTGATCTTTGTGAATCCTTCCACGCCCGACGGCCGGCTCTATGCGATGCCGGAGCTCTTGGCGCAATGGCGGCAGAAGGACTGCACGATCCTCGTCGATGAGTCGTTCCTGGATTTTTGCAGCGCGGATTCGGTCGCCGATTACATCACCGAGTACGACAAACTCTACGTGATCAAGTCGCTGAGCAAGTTTTACGGCTGCGCGGGCATTAGGATCGGTTTCATCCTGGCCGCGGCAGAGGCGATCGACGCGCTGAAGCGCTTCGAGCCGGCATGGAAACTCTCCACTTTCGATATGGCCTACATGCGGCAAGCCTTGGCGAATCAGCCCTATATCGAACAGACGCGGCGGCAGACGGCGAAGCGGCGGGAACTCTTACAGCAGGCGCTGGAAGACTCCGGGCTGTTCGAGACGATTTATCCGGGACAAGCGAATTTCCTGCTGACGAAGCTCAGCTTTGACGGCGACGGTTATCTGCTGCAGGAACGACTGGCGCCTTCGCGTCTGTTGATCCGGGTCTGCGACAACTTCAGCGGCCTGAACAAGAGCCATGTCCGCTTTGCGGTCAAAGACGAGCAAGCGATAGCCCAACTTGCCCGCGCGCTGAAGGCGATTCCGCAAAATGTATTTTGAACTCGCGCTGTTAGCGTATCTGGTCGACATGGCCGTCGGCGAGTTGCCCTGCAAGCATCCGGTCATGTTCATCGGCGATTTCATCAAGGCCTTCGAACGGCGCTTTTACCGCAACCGCATTCTGCCCGGCGCCTGCCTGGTGTTTGGCGCTGTGGCGCTGGCACTCGGCGTCAGCCTCGCGCTGGTTTATCTCTGCGGCTATCTGCCCTTCGGCTTGTCATTGCCGGTGCTGGCCGTACTGGCCTCGACCGGCCTGGCGATGAACATGCTGCACGCCTCGGTCGCGGGCATCTTGACCGCCGAGCGGCCAAAAAAGGCCATAAGCCAGCTGGTCAGTCGCGATACGGAGGCGATGACCGAAACCGAAATCCACAAGGCCGCGCTCGAAACCTGGGCGGAAAACCTCGGCGACGGGGTGATCGCGCCGTTGTTTTACCTGGTATTGTTCGGCCTGCCGGGGATTGCGGTCTACAAGGCGATCAATACCCTCGATTCGATGGTGGCTTATAAGACCGAACGTTATTTCTATTTCGGTAAAACCGCGGCCATACTGGATGATATCGCGAATTTCATCCCGGCACGCCTCACCGCGCTGCTGATCGTTTTGCTGGCGGAAGACCGGCAAGGCGTCTGGCAGTCGGTCTTCCGCGACGGCAATAAACTGGAAAGCCCGAATGCCGGCTATCCGATTGCCGCGATGGCGGGGGCTTTGGGTATCGGCTTAGGCGGCGATGCGTATTATCACGGCAAACTGAAACATAAGCCCACCTTGGGACCGGCGCTCAAACCGGTCAACCGGGCGACGCTCGCTCAGGGCTTGAACATGAAAACCCGTCTGGATCTAATCATTCTGGGTCTGTTGGCGATCGGCGCCTGGCTTTACTAAAGCCATTGAGCAAATAAGGGTTCCAGTGGCATGTCGGGCTGACGACGGTGAGGATATGCGGAATAGGGCAATGCCGGTAGCAATTGCCGAATGCAATGAAGCCCAACATTCAACATCAATTCAGGAAGATAGCCGAGCTCTACTGAACGCATCCTTAGAGTTCATGGCGCTGAATCGGTTGAATGTCAATGATGGGGTCAATCAGTCCGCGTAATTTTTCAACTGATGTTTTATGCCGGATATCTTCAAGTTGCTGACGGCCGCCGCGAAGGCAGTGTTGAATGAGTAAACGCATCTCGGACGGAACAATGGATACCGACTCAAGAACCAAAGCTCGAGGCGATCCAGGCTCGATGGAAGCCAGATACTCGGCAAAGTCGTTTTTTACTTGTTGCAGCGCCTCGGCCAGTACATCTTCTTCGGAAAGCCCCATGCCGGAGGCTGTGAATGAATCATTATCGAACTTAAAGGAAAAAGCGCGAAAGAACTCACCGATAACGACAAAGCTCTCACCCTTGAAGTGGTGAATATTGGATAAGTCGGCTGCCGTGATTGCGAAACCGAATACGCCCAGTAACGGAGTTTCTATGCTGTAGATTCGGATTTGAGACATTCGCCCTCCAAGTGCTCTAACGAGTAATTTTACGTTTTTCTTATATATTCATTAATTTTAGACGTATTTGCAATAAATTAATTAATTATGTTGGACCCAAATTCAGCAGCAGAAGCGCATCTTCAATCTGCCTGATGCTGACGTCGATGGCATGCCGCCGCCTGAACTCCTGCTGTAAGCGCAGAGGGTCCCGATGCTCGAGTTGCATCGCATCGATCAAGCCCGACAGATCCTCATTGACGGCCCAGGGATAGATGAGCCATCGCCAGGCGTGGATAGTCTCGACATAGTAATCCGGCACAAAGTCGGATACGGTTTTGAGCTGCATGACCGCCGTGTGCAAGGCGTTGAACGCGCCGGCTGCGCGAAGATGCTCGACCGCGACCACAAAGGTATCGCCGCTGTCGCAAACATCGTCGAGCAGCAGCACGTTGCGCCCATTGATGTCCGCATTCAACGGGTATTTGACGAAGGCTGCCTGCTGTTTTTGCGCGCCCTGGTAATGCTCGATCTTGAAAGTGGCCAGGTCGGCAATGCCGAGCATGTCCGACAACAGCCGTCCCGGGATATAACCGCCGCGCGCAACCGTGATGATCATATCGATCGGAACGGCGTCCGCGCGCAATCGCTGCGCCAGTTCGCGGCACAAACGGTAAACCTCTTCCCAGCTGATCAAGGTACAGGGCATGGTTTCTGTCATTACCGATCCTCGTTGTTGTGACGACGTTACAGTAGGCGATAGCATAGCATCGTTGATGCCAGGCAGTAACAGGATCAAGGGAATGACATAAGGAAAATACTTTAATTTGATCCCCTCATCCCAACCTTCTCCCGAAGGGAGAAGGAACTAGGCCGCCATGCCTGCCTTGACAACGCCCGGACCCCCACTTATCTTTCCGAAGCTGAGTTTTGATATGACTTTGGACCCACAGATTCATGATGGCAATTAAATTATCAACGGACCGATTCTCAAACGCGCGCTGGCAAGCCAGGTTCTCGGCTTATTTTTCACTCGCCTGCGTGCTGTTTTTCGTCATATCCTCCGCATTCACGGTGCTGCATCAGTCGTCATACTGGGATGATCCTTATCATTTAGCGGCCGGCGTTGCGCAACTGCAGACCGGCGATCCGCGCTTGAACGCCGATCACCCGCCCTTGGCAAGATTGCTCGGCGCCCTTCCCTCACTGTTCATGGATCTTCCGTCGGTCGCCGATAGCGCGCCGAATGCCTGGAAACAGGCCGATATTTTTTATACTACCAACGCTTATATTGGTACGATCGAAGAAAGGCTGTTGTTGCCCGGACGGCTGACGATGCTCGGCTTGGCGCTGCTGCTCGGCTGGCTCTTATACGCCTGGGCGAAAGAATTGTTCGGAGCCGAGCGCGCCTGGCTGCCGCTGGCGCTTTTTGCCTTTTGTCCGCCGCTGTTGGCCAACGCGCCATTGGTAACCACCGACACGGCGGCCACGACATTGATGTTCGCCGCAATTTATTGCTGGTGGCGCTATTTAAACAAGCCGACCTTGACCCGTTTGGGATGGACCGCCCTAGCCGTCGCCGCGGCTTTTTGCGCGAAATTTACCGCGGTTTTGCTGGCGCCCTTATTCCTGTTGTCCGGCATTGCGGCCGCGCTCTCGCCGGCGCAGCTTCCATACGACGGAAAACGCCGGATACTGGTCGTCGGCGGCGGCTTGCTGGCCATTAGCGCGGCGACGATTTTCGGCATCGACCTCGCCTATTTTTTCGACGGCGTCTGGCTGACGCCGCCGGAATATCTAGCGCATTCACGCTCACTGAATTCTACGTTACAAGCCGGTTCGGAAACGTTGGCTGATTTCTGGCCGGCTTGGCTGCCGGTGCCCTTGCCGTTTTATTATGTGACCGGCTTGATATGGGTTTTGACTCGCGCCGGCAGCCTCGGGCACTGGACTTATTTTCTCGGCGAGGCGGGACCCGGCGGATGGCCCAATTATTTTTCGCTGCTGCTGTTGGTCAAGCTGCCGATTGCGGCCTTGATGCTGATCGGATTCGGGCTATCGCAGGCGCTATCGCGTTTTTCCCGTGATGCCTGGAACGTGCTGTTTCTGGCCTTACCGCCGCTGTTATTGATCGTGATCGCCTCGATCGGCAAGATGCAAATCGGCATTCGCCACATTCTGCCGGCTTTTCCATTCCTGTTTTTGCTTGCCGGTTATACCTTGCGTTACCGTCTCACCCATGGGCGGCTGATCGCGGCGGGCTTTTTGGTCGTGCTGAGTGCTGTCAGCACGCTATCGGTGTATCCGAATTACCTGATGTATTTCAATTTTCTGGCCGGCGGCCCGGAACAGGGTTGGCGCATCTCGATCAACGGCGATGACTACGGACAGGGAGGGTCGG
>Ga0208626_1000492_pt1 | contig 12477 bp, 10 predicted proteins | sample LakWasMet10_HOW4_2_FD_183860 | JGI IMG/M metagenome (GOLD analysis project Ga0208626, IMG submission 183860) | Freshwater sediment methanotrophic microbial communities from Lake Washington under simulated oxygen tension - Sediment Metagenome... | ecosystem: Environmental > Aquatic > Freshwater >... | reverse complement strand
TTTTTGTCGTTTGCAGATGACAAAACAGGAAACATTTTATCTCAATTATTATTACAAGAAGAATTAAAAGAAAAAGTAGAAGAGCCTGCATTTTATTTCAGTAAAAAAGAAACAAAAGCCGATGAAGCATTGGATTATCTTTTAATGACTTCGGGTTGGAGACATTTTACATGGGAGAAAATTATTACCGAAGCAATTCCTGCAGTGGCTTATGCTAGTGAAAAAGCAATCATTTCGGGTACTGTAATCGATTTTTACACTCAAAAACCAATTCCAAATTCAAAAATTAAAATCAATAATGGTGCGGAGTATTTTACTGATGAAAACGGAAAATTTATTTTTAATAAAATAGATTTGTATTCACCTGTTACTCTTACTTATAGTGCTGATAAATATAGTCCTCAAGCTCAATACATTCAAAATTACACGCAAAATTTGAACATGTATTTATATGGCAATAATTATTATCAAAATTATTATGGTTATAAAAATCAACCTGCAGTTTCAAGTTCTTCTGCTCAAATGGACAATATGATTCCAATGGCTCAAGAAGGTGTTGCTTTAGGAGCTGTTGATATGGTAGAGTTGGCGGATGCTCCTAAAAAAGAAAAACATTTTGAATTTAAAAACAAACCAGCAGCTCTTAAATCGAAAGCGCATAATGAAAATGCTGTAGCTGTTAATAACCAAAAAGTAGTTGCGAATAAAAATTTAGAAGTTGTTAAGTCTGCTGCCGATGATCAACGATTCGATGCTTTTGCTGAGAAAAAAAGAAGTAAACGTGATGCAGATAGAGAATTTGATGAAGAATTTCAACAACAAGCAATCGTATCGTATTACCGTGCTCGTGAATTTGCTGCCCCAGTTTATGATAAGGAAGAAAATGTTGAAATGCGTACCGATTTTAGAAATACCATCTATTGGAATCCTGCTGTAGAAGTTGATAAAACAGGAACAAAAACGGTTGAGTTTTATACATCGGATGATATTACATCTTTCCGCACAACAGTTGAAGGTATTGCAAGTGATGGAACAATTGGTAGAACAGAAAAAAACATTTTCACACAATTACCTTTTGCCATGACAACTAAAATTCCAGTTGAAGTAGCAACAGAAGATAATGTATCAATTCCACTTACATTAAAAAACAATACAGACAAACCACTTGGTGGAGCATTAACAATCGTTTCTCCAGATGGACTAAAAGCTACGGTAACAATACCAACAGTGCAAACAATCATGCCTGGAAAAGCAAAAACAATTTATTTAGATTATAAAGTTCTTGATAAAATTGGGTATGGTGATTTTACGATTAGTTTTAAAGCATGTGGTTTAGGTGATGCGTTTACACAACGTATTAAGATTGCTCCTAAAGGATTTCCGGCACAGGCTTCGTTTTCGTCTCAAGATATTGAAAAGGAATATTCAATAGATATGAATCATGTTGTTAATGGTTCGGTGAAAGCAAATTTTACAGCCTTCCCAAATGTAGTATCCGATTTAATGAAAGGGGTTGAAGGTATTTTACAAGAACCTTATGGTTGTTTTGAACAAACATCTTGTACTGCTTATCCAAACGCAATGGTATTGGATTATATGAAATCGACAGATAGTAAGGACAACAAAACAATGTCGCGCGCAATTGATTTATTGAACAGAGGGTACAAGCGATTAGTAACATTCGAAGCTAAAAATAAAGGTTACGAATGGTTTGGTGCGGATCCTGCTCACGAAGGTTTAACAGCTTATGGAATCATGGAATTTGCAGACATGAAAAATGCGGGGGCAGATATTGATCAAAAAATGTTGGATAGAACTGCAGAATGGTTAATGAAGCGTAAGGATGGAAAAGGTGGATTCTTAAGAGAATCTCATGCATATCATGATTTTGGAAGAATTAGTGAAGAAATATTAAATGCATACATCGTTTATGCTTTAGCTGATGCTGGATATACAGATATCAAAAAAGAATTTGAAAGTTCTTACAGTAAAGCAATGAGTAAAAAAGATCCATACATGTTAGCGATGATGGCAAGTGCAGCTTATTCTTTAAATGAGACGACAAAGGCTGATGAAGCATTGAAAGCTTTAGCAACGAAACAAGATAAAGATGGAAGTTTTACAGGTTCGACACATTCAATTACTTATTCGCAAGGGAATTCGTTAACAATCGAGACTACTTCAATTGCAATCTTAGCAATGTTAAAATCAAATGGTAAAAATGCAGTTGCAATGTCAAATGCAGTTCAATATTTGGTTGGTTCAAGAAGTGGCTCAGGAGTATTTAGTTCAACACAAGGAACTATTTTAGCTTTAAAAGCATTAACGGAATATGCTAAATTCAGCAAAAAAACAACTGAAGATGGAACCATTCAAATTTTTGTTGATGGTAAAAAAGTTGCTGAAAAATCATACAAAGCAGGCGATAAAGGTGCAATTGAAATTGCAGGTTTAGAAGAACACTTTAAATCAGAAGGAAAACACAATGTTAAAGTGAAGTATGTTGGAGTTAAAACACCTTTGCCATACTCAATGGCAATTAATTGGAGTACTTCATTGCCTAGTAGTGATAAAGAATGTTCAATCGATTTAAAAACAACCATGGCAACTACTTCTGCAAAAGTTGGAGAAACAGTTCGTATGCAAGCAATTGTTACAAATAAAAAATCAACAGAAGTTCCAAGTACAATGGCAATAATTGGCATTCCTGCTGGATTCACAGTTCAACCATGGCAATTGAAAGAAATGCAAGAAAAGCATGTGTTTGATTATTATGAAATGAAAGGAAATAACATTGCAATTTACTACCGTGGAATGGCACCAAATGCTGTAAAAGAAATCAATTTAGATTTAAAAGCAGAAATGCCTGGTGTTTATGATGCGCCTGCTTCTTCAGCCTACTTATATTATACCAATGAGTATAAAACATGGACAGGAGTTGATAAAGTAACAATTAGAAAATCTTAAATAATATTAATATGAAAGTTGATATTAAAAAATCTAACAAAATTAGCAGAGCTCAAGGCTCTGCTAATTTTATCTTTTTTTTATTTTTTTTCATTGCTTCAAACGTTATGTTTGCTCAGCAGTATGATATTAACGATCCGCGAAATCCTAATTGCCCTTGTCATAAGATGCAGCAATTGGCAGATAAAGAATTTGCAATGCTTACAAATCAGGATAGTGAAGTTGAAAAGGATTCACGTAAACCAGATAATCAACAAACTTTTGATAATGTACAGATTGAAAATCAAAAGAGTTTAAATAATTCGATTGAAAAAAGTCGAAACACGTCCATGAATTATGACAAGGTAAAAAGGCGACAAAAAAATACATGGGTAAAAAAAACGGCATTTAAATTTTCAAATAAATACCGTTTCAAAAAGCGGAAAAAAGTGAATGTTGCTATTTGCTACAAATGGGCAAATTAATCTTGCTCTAAAACGATGTAAGTAAATTTGGTTTTGGTATCTCGTTCAATACTTTTTCCTAAATCAATATTGTCATCGTCATCATCCTCGAAATACCAAACAATTGAAACAGAAATTTCGGGTGAGCTTATTCCAATTAATTTTTTTACAATGTTTGTTAAAAATTTAACAGATACAGAATGAAAGTATTCTACGTTAATTTCAACAACCACAGTTTTGTTAGGGTTTAAAATATATTGATTCAGCCAAGTGTTTACAGGTTGATAAAACTCTGCAGTGTCTGAAGGGTATGAACGTCCAATAATAGACAGTTTTCCTGTTGTATTGTCGAAATTAATCTCAGGTGTTTCTTGCGTTGCAGCAATATATAATGGTTGCATTTTGATGATTTTTAATTTTTGCTGAACAAATTTATTGTTTTTGCTCAAACTTCCTAATTCTTTTTATTAAGAATTTTAGGTTTCGGGCAACAGCTTAACTTGATATTTTGCTGCCATTTTTTCTAAGTTTTCTCTAGGGATTTCATGTGTATTCACTCCGCCATGCCTGTTTTCAACCGTTATTACAAAAATTGCGTATTTGTGTTTTTGTGCTAGTTTGAAATAAGGCTCAAGTTCCCATTCAATGGTGAAGGTGTTGTCGATAAATATTTTTTGGATTCGCTTAGAAAGGCTTTTTTCTGTATTTTCTTCACAGTTTTTATACGCTAAATGGTTTTTCTGAAAATCGAAACGATATTCTCCTGTTTTTTGATCCGTAAAATATTCATCAATAGAATGAGTAGGATATTTTCCATCTTCACTTAATAGTTTTGCTAAAGTAGATTTTCCACTACCAGGCAAACCTCTTAATAATATAAGTGCATGTGTGATTGTGTTAGTCATTTATCTTTAGTTTTGGTGTAAATATCATGTAGATTTCGCTTGTATCTGATGAATATTGGTACAATGCATTTTTTATGGTTTCAAAATTTCGTTGTTCGGGGTAGGCTGGCACACCAGTTTCCTGCATACACCAATATTTTATTGCAATGGCATATTCTTGATCACTAATAACTGCATATTTCTGAATAGATTCAGGCAAAAGCTCTTTTGTTTCTTTTGAAAAATAGATATCACCGCTACTTGTGTTTCCTGAATATAAATTGTGTGAAAGATAGGAGTCCCATTTATTAAAAAAGTTAAGTTGTGGCATCAAAATAAACAATACAAAAACAATTTTAACAGTGTTATAGCGAAACATATTTCTGAAGTCTATGGCTTTGAAATCTTGTTCGTTGTTGAACAGTATAAGACTAAATGCAATCATTGCAATATTCCAAGGCCAAACGACAGGATTGTAATTATGACCTAGCGGACCAATTACAATTAATATAAATACATGCATCGATATGATTAATAACATTCCTAATTTTTTTATTGGATTTATCAAAAGTATAATTCCACTTACAGATTCAATTATTGGAAAGGCATAGCCAAGCATTTTGAAATGAGAAAGGCTGTTTTTACCTAAGCGATCTGTAATTGGTTCCATTAGCCAAGGGAATGTGTCTGCAATAAAGTTTGGGTTGAACTTATGCAATCCGCTCCAAAAGTAAATTGCTGCAATCATTATTTTAATAATTGAAACAATCGCAACTTGTTGTTTTGTGTCGTCACATCTATAATCAAAAAAGGAAAATAAAAAAAACATTAAATAGTATTGATAAAACCAAGGTTGCCATCTATTTAAATCAAAAACTAATTGTGTAAGTCCAATAACTAAAAATAAAATAATTAGTTTTTGTGGATTTCTGAGGATCGCAATTAGGATTAATGTAAGAAAACTAAGCCCTAATATGATGTAATCAACCGGATGATAAATCGTTGGAAGGAAATCAAAAAGAGGGGATGTAGGAAAACTGCGTTCGTTTGTCCAAATATTAAAACTAAGCAGCATGCTAATTAAGCAAGCAATAGCAGTTATTCGCGTAATAAGTCTTATTTGATTACATGTATTTGTCATTTGATTCGCGCTGCTTTGTAAAAATATTTTTTATAATAGGCTTCATTTAAATCATTTATGATAACCCCTTTTTTTGTGCTGGCATGTATGAATTTATTGTTTTGTAAATAAACGCCCACATGAGAAATTTTTTCACTTTCAATTTTAAAAAAAACAAGATCGCCTTCTAAAATTTCATTTTTTAAAATCGGTTTGCAGGCACTGTATATTTTTGTTGCAGGGACTTCAACTGTTTTATTGTAAATCGTTTTGCAAAGGACAACAGTAAAGTCGGAGCAATCTATTCCATCTTTTGTTTTTCCTCCATATTTATAAGGAACGCCTATCCATTCATCAATAAATTGATAAAGCTTTATGTTGGCAATTGATTCAGGACTTACAGAAAGTAGTGTTGCGTATTTGCTTTGTAGTTTTTTTGTAGCGTAGGAAGAAGTGTTTTCGCTTGTTTTTTTTGTTGATTTACAAGAATATAATAAATTGATACTAAACAAAATGATTAGTATGTAGTTTACAGTAGCCTTCGATTTGAAATAAAACATTTGACACGCTTTTCTCAAATGTAACGTTAAGCTAACGTGTTTTTAAGCGTGCTTCGGATTAATTATTAATGATGGATTGTTGAAAACAGTCTATTTGAATTCCAATTGGATTGGGTAAAGCATTTTAACATCAACCGGTTTTCCTGCTTGTTTTCCTGGAATCCATTTTGGCATGGAGTTGATTACACGAAGCGCTTCTTTGTCTAAATCAGGACTTATGCCTTTTGAAATTTTAGCATTTTTAACTGCGCCATTTTTATCAATTATAAATTCTACATAAATTTTTGTTTTTGATAAATTGTCATTTGTTGATGGATATTTGAAATTTTTAGCAATATATTTTACTAGTTCAATTTCTCCGCCTGGATACTTAGGCATTTCTTCAACTACGAAAGTCGAGTCAGCAGTCGATAAATTTTTAAAATTTAGTTGATCATCTTGATCAAATTCAGCAGTATTCTTTTGTTCTTTAGCTGCTGCTGATTCAGCTAAGGCTATGTCTAAATTATTATATGCGGATTGTTGAGCCGGAGCAGGTTTTTCGTTTGTTTTGCTGCGTTGTTTCTCTACTGATTTTTTAGATAAAACAATTGTTTTATCCTTGGCTTCTTCTTTAGATGAAACAGAGGCAGGTGCAGTTGTCCAAGCAAAAGTTTCTTGATGTTCATCATTTTTAGATGTGGTACTAGTTGTTTCAGTCTTTTTTAAATCTGGAGTACTTGATATTCCTTCGTTAGTTTTAATTAAAACTTCTTCGTCACGAACTGCCTTGTAATCGTAAGCTCCAGCCGCACTGTTATTGCTGGTTCCAGCTACGGTGTTTTTTTCTAGTACGCTTTCAGTATCTTCTAGATTTGTTTTAGGGGCTACAAATGCAACTTTTTGTTTGTTTTGTTGCTCATCCTGTACGATTGTTTCACTCGTTACAATTGAAGTGGAAGGAGGTTGAACTGAATCTGATTTTAGGCCTGTAACATCTAATCGTGGAGATTTTTCTTCTGGACTTGTTTCTAGTTTAGATGCATCTGCCATTTCCATGTTTTTGGTCATAAATTGGTTGAAGAAAAAGACACCACCAATTAATAATAATAGTCCAGCAGCAATACCCCAAACAGTTTTGAAATTTATGTGAATTATTTTTGTTGTTTTATCAGTAGCTAACAGCTGTTTGTCAACTGTTGTTTTAATAGAATGAATGATTTTTCTATCGTGAGAAATAGTTAAACCTTCTAATGCATCCGAGCATAATTCGCAATCTAGCAAGTGTTTTTCAACTTGATGCTCTTCTGGAGCACTAAGCATTTTGTCAATGTACTTGTACATGACATCTTCCGAAATACAATCGGTTGAAGTATATATTTTATGTTTTAATTCTTTGCTCATTTGGTTGCACTTTTTGTTTCAATGCAATTTTTTAAATTCCTTTTTCCATTTTGTATAAAACTCTTTACATTATTCATGCTAAAGTTTGTTTCTTCTGCAACTTGCTGATAGCTTTTTTCTTTTAAATAAAAGAGTTCTACACAAATTTTCTGATCATTATTTAACGTTTGTAAGCATTCTTCCATGAATGTTAACTCTGTTTCTTTTTTGTTTTCGATAGTAAGATGCAGCTCATAACTAGATTCCATAAAAGATTCAAAATCTTTTTGCATTTCAATTGAATGTTTCCGTTTTGAGGTATCGGATCTTAACTTCATTAAGCAGAAATTTTTACAAACCATGTGCAGCCATGCTTTAAATTGCTGTATTTCGTGCTTCTTTAAGTCGACCAAAAGTTTTTCGAAAAGTTGAATAGAGGCATCTTGGGCATCGTCTTCGTTTTTCAGATATTTCATACAGACACCAAAAATCAGATGTGTGTATCTTTTATAAAGTACGCCAACGCAATTATTATCATTGGATTGCTTGTAGTGCATAACCAGTGCTAAGTCATCAAGTAAGTGTAAGTCCTTTGTATTCATTTTGCTATTGCCAAAAATAAGCAAATTCATTCATCTTCAAGCTATTTCTAAAATCATAGCATATTCTGTTCTGTATTTGCAAAAAAATGTATATTTGTAGTTGTTAAAAAAAATGGCGCGCTATTTGTCTTAGCTTAAAAAATAAATGAAAAAAACACTCCTCATATTATTCCTCCCTATCACATTGTTTGTGATGAGAGCAATGATTGCCCCGGACCAAGGGGAGGAGGCGAATGCGAAAATTAAGGCCATTTATATCTATAATTTCACGAAGTACATCGAATGGCCTCAAGATTATAAAACAGGAAATTTTATAGTTGGTGTTTTAGGTTCGAATGCTTCATTATTAGGTGAGTTGAATAAAATGGCTTCAGCTAAAACCGTTGGTTCCCAAAAGTTTGAGATTAAAAATATCGCATCGGCTGCTGAAGCTACCAATTGCCATATTGTATACATTTTGAACGATAAATCTACTCAATTGGCGGATGTGGTTGGTAAGGTGAAAGGTAAAAGTGCTTTAATAGTTACCGATAAAGAAGGCTTGGCTTCAAAAGGGGCTGGAATAAACTTTGTAATTGTAGAAAATAAGCAGAAAATCGAATTGAATAAGAGTAATATAGAAAGATATAAATTAAAGGTTGCTGAACAATTAGTAAGCATGGCTGTGCCAGTTAAATAATTTTTTGTATATTTACATAATAATTAAGATGTTACAACTAAAAAGAATCGTTTTGTGGATGTTTTTACTAGCAATAGTGACTACGTCTTATTCGCAGCAATCAAAGGTGAATGCTGCTTATACGTTCTTACAAAATAGTCAGCTAGACAGCGCTAAAGTATATATTGACGCAGCTGTTTTGCATCCAGAGACATCCAATGACGGTCAAGCATGGTATTTGCGAGGTTTTGTTTACAAGTCGATTTACAACCAAAAAGAAAAAAGTGACCGTCAATCGGTTTCACGTTTAGAGGCCTTAAATTCATTCAAAAAATCTCTTTCTGTTGATACTTCTAGTGAAAACGTTCAAGAAAACATTAAGAACATTAAATATTTAGCAACTACATTATACAACGATGCTGGAGCGAGTTTAGATGCTGTTGATTATAAAATCGCTATTGATAATTTTGCGAAATTTCTTCAATTCTATGCCTTGATAGATAACTCTCCAGAGAATATTAAACAAAAGAATATTGATTTTAATTTAGCAATTGCTTCTGTTTATACAAAAATATTTGAAGGGGATAGAAAGGGAAAATTAGAATATTTGAATTTAGCTAAATCTTCTTATAACAAGGTTTTGGAGCTTGATCCCAATAATATTGGTGCTAATTACAATATGGGTATTCTTTATTACAATCAAGCTGTTAATTTAATTAATCAATCAGATTACGATTTAGATATTGTGGCATTAAGTGATATTCAAGATAACTCCATTAAGCTTTTCAAAGAGTCCTTGCCATTTATGGAAAAGGCATATTCACTTGATCCTAGACGTAAAGAAACATTGCTTGGATTATCAGGAATCTATTTTAGTTTAAACGAATTTGATAAGTCAAATATGTTTAAATTGAAATTGGAAGAAATTGAAAAACAAAAATAGGTCAAGACAAATTACGCCCAACTTCTCTATATGAATTTTAGGTTTACAATTGGTAAAAAGATAGGTTTAGGTTTTGGGGTAATCATCTTCTTGGTTATTATTTCCTTTTTACTTACGAATGTTACTCTTAATGATAGTAGGAAAAAAACCGACCAGGTTACAGAAGTTTTTAATCCATCTGTTGCTACATTAAAAGAATTAGACAACCTCCTTAATCGCTCCAAATTATTAATCACAAAGTGGTATTATGTTCAAACGGGAGATGATGCTGCTGACAAAAAAGCTTTACGCAAAATTATCAAAGAAGAGTTTCCGCAACTGAAAGAAAAAATAAACAAGTATTCTTCTACATGGAATTCAAGCGAACAAGAAAGTGTTGATGCAATCCTTTCTTTGGTAGATCAAATGTTCCAAAGCTATCAAGCTGATATTATGGCCAAACTTAATAATTTCGATTCTTATAATGATGTCGGGATTAAATTTGAAGCCTTGTTTCCTTTCGAAGAATTAGATGTTAAATTTAAGGTAATCAACGAAAATTTGATGAGCTTAATCGATAAACAAAATTCAAATGCACTTTCTAATTCAGATGACATGCTTAGCTCTTTTAGCTTCTTGCAAAAAATTGTAATTTGGTTAGGAATTATTTTATCGATTGGAGGTATCGTAATTGCTTCTTACACTGTTAGAACGATTGTTCGGCCCGTTCAAGAGCTTCGGAAGGCACTTGTTTCAATGGGTAGAGGAGTTCTCCCTGAGGAAAAAATAGAAGATAGGAATGACGAAATTGGTGATATGTCCGTTGCTTTAAATGATCTTGTTGATGGAATGCGAAGAACTACTGAATTCGCAAAACAAGTTGGTTCAGGTAATTTTGATTCTCATTATCGTCCCTTAAGTAAAGATGATACACTTGGTGCTGCACTATTGAAAATGCGGGAAGATTTACGTGAAAATGAACGTGTTTTGGAAGCTAAAGTTATTGAGAGAACCGAGGAGGTTGTTCGACAAAAAGAGGAAATTGAAGTAAAAAATCAAGAGCTCGAAGTTTTATATAAGCATGTTACAGATAGTATTAAATATGCGAAACGTATTCAGGAGGCAATTCTACCACCAGATAGTTTAGTAAAAAAAGTGTTGCCAAATTCTTTTGTCTTATATAAACCTAAAGACATAGTTAGTGGTGATTTTTATTGGATAGATCAAAAGGATGGGAAAAGCATGTTTGCTGCCGTAGATTGTACAGGACATGGTGTTCCAGGTGCATTTATGAGTATTGTTGGATATAATATTTTGAAGCAAGCTGTAAGTAATAATCCATTTACCTCACCTGCTTTAATCTTAGATGTTTTAAATGAAGGAGTAAGTGAAACATTGCATCATGGGCATGATGCTACTCAATCAAAAGATGGAATGGATTTGTCATTTTGTGCAATTGATTATGCAAAAATGGAATTGCAATATGCGGGTGCTTATAATCCACTTTACCTAATCAGAAATGGTGAGTTAATTCAAACCAAAGCAGATAAATTTCCTATAGGCTATTTTTTAGGTGAAGAGAAAAAGAAATTTACCAACCATACAATTCCTCTTCAAAAGGGGGATACTATCTATATTTTCTCAGATGGTTACGCTGATCAATTTGGTGGACCAAATGGTAAAAAATTCATGGCAAGTCATTTCCGTGATTTGCTTTTAGATGTAAATAAACATCCTATTGAAAAACAAAAAGACCTTCTAAACAAGACCATTGAAGAATGGAGAGGTCCATTGGATCAAGTCGATGACATTCTCGTTATTGGTGTTAAAATTCAATAAATTAGACAAATTCTATCTAGTCTTAGATTAAGCTAACTTTTTTCTCTTTTTAGTTTGAAATTAGCTAAAATTCTTTATTTTTATCATCTGTAAAAATTAGGAATAAATGCTACTCTAGTACTCTATTTCATTTATTTAAATTCTATTTTATTAATGCTTTGTATCGCCTTATTGATAAGGCTTTTAGATATTTTTGTTTTATTTGAATAATAAGATTCATGAAAAAAAACGTACTCCTTTTATTTTTTATCAGCATCCTTTCGCTGAATTTGTTTGCTCAAATTCCTCCTGAAGGAATAAATTATCAGGCAATTGCTCGAAACAATTCAGGTGTTGCAATTTCGAATGCGCCCCTAAATGTTCGTTTTACAATTCATGACGTTACAGCGACAGGAGTCATTGTTTATCAGGAAACGCATGCTTCTGTTACAACCAATGCATATGGTTTGTTCACAATTGTTATTGGAGCAGGAACACCGAACGTAGGCTCTTTCCCAGCTATAAATTGGGCTTTGGGAAATAAATTTTTGCAGGTTGAAATTGATGATTTAGGTGGGGCAGGTTATATTTCAATGGGTACAACTCAAATGATGAGTGTGCCTTATGCACTTTACGCAAAAACAGCGGGTAATGTAAGTTCACCTGGTGCTACAGGTGCGACTGGATCAACTGGTGCTACAGGAACCGCAGGAACTAATGGGACTAATGGTGTTGATGGAGCAACAGGTGCAACTGGATTAGCAGGTACAAATGGAACGAATGGTGCAGCAGGTGTTACGGGAGCAACTGGAACAAATGGTGTTGATGGAGCAACAGGAGCAACTGGATTAGCTGGTACAAATGGAACGAATGGTGCAACAGGTGTTACCGGAGCAACCGGAACAAATGGAATTGATGGAAATACAGGTGCAACAGGTGCAGTAGGAACAACAGGAGCAACCGGAGCAGATGGTGCAACGGGAGTAGCTGGTGCAGATGGAAACACAGGAGCAACTGGAACAAATGGAATTGATGGAAATACAGGTGCAACTGGCGCTGACGGAGCGACAGGTGCTACCGGAGCAGATGGTGCAACAGGAGTAGCAGGTGCTGACGGAAATACCGGAGCAACTGGAACAAA
>Ga0208626_1000489_pt1 | contig 12500 bp, 16 predicted proteins | sample LakWasMet10_HOW4_2_FD_183860 | JGI IMG/M metagenome (GOLD analysis project Ga0208626, IMG submission 183860) | Freshwater sediment methanotrophic microbial communities from Lake Washington under simulated oxygen tension - Sediment Metagenome... | ecosystem: Environmental > Aquatic > Freshwater >... | reverse complement strand
ATGTCTTGCTAGTTCAAAGGTATAACGACCGATACCAGTAAGCGGAAACCGAACGGGATCAATAGATAAAATAACCTTCATGCAGCTGCTGACAAAATCCGAAGAGATGTATATTCCATTACAAGCTTGTCCAATGCTGGAAGTTGAGTATGGGCAAAGATGTGAATTTGATTTGGCATAAGGGAACCTCTAAAAATCATCCGTTCGCACTCGACTGCATGGATGCAGGAGATAGAGCAACGCAGGAGCAGTTGCCGAGAGTTTGTCGAAGTGCAATTTTAAGTGATTTCCATATTACGCGTGTGACTAAAAAATTTAATTCAGATTGAATTGAACTCCCATTATTTCAGTCGTTGTATCTGCGCAGAGACCATTTTATTAACCATCTCACTAAAGCTAACTGTTGGTTCCCAGCCCAATTGCTCACGTGCCTTTGAAGGATCTGCCAATGTTTGACCTGATTCTAACGGTCGTACCAGTGCAGGATCACTTACCACGTGTTCACGCCAATCTAGGTTCACAGACTGGTATGCAGTTTCGCACAACTCTTTTAAGGTGTGCAATTTTCCAGTGCCAATGACGAACTCATCTGCGCGTTCCTGTTGAAGTGTTCTCCACATTGTTTCTACAAAGTCGCCTGCATAGCCCCAATCACGAGCAATCTCCAGATTACCTAAGGCAAGTTTGCCGTTTTTGACAATAGGTTTACCCATTTCATTGAGATCTGGAGAATTTAAAATTCCTAACGCAGCACAAGCCGCACCATAGGCAATTTTTTGCGTCAAAAAATGCAGCGGTCGACGTTCACTCTCGTGATTAAACAAAATGCCGCTGGCAATAAAGAGCCCATAGCTCTCACGATAGATCTTCGCCATTTGATGAGCATAAATCTTGGCCGCGGCATAAGGGTTAACGGGATTGAAAGGAGTATCCTCGCTCTGGCGTGAGCTGGAAGATTGCCCAAACATTTCTGAAGAAGAGGCGTGATACACCTTACTTGTAGGACAGTGATGCCGAACTGCCTCGAAAAGTCTAACGGCCCCCAAGCCATTTACCAACAAGGTTTCGGGAGCTCTTCCCCAAGATTCGCCAGGGCGAGATTGAGAGGCCAAGTTGTAAATTTCATCGGGTTTTGCGTCCTGAATGGCCGAAGAAATATCGACCCCTTCAGACATATCACCAAACAAAATCTCTACCCGGTCAGCTAAATGACTGGCATTATTTTGACGGTACCAGCTATCTTGCCGTGCCAATCCAAAAACACGGTATCCCTTCTCAAGCAATAGCTCCGTAAGAAAAGATCCATCTTGTCCGGTAATGCCTGTAATTAAAGCTTTTTTCATGTTTGTGTAATTGTTATGTTGGAGAAGCAAGTGCTTCATCATCGTAAGCTGTAGTAAAACAGCCGCGCTATGTGCTCGCACTCAAATCAACTGGCGCTATATTCTAAAGTAGCGGCACTTTATTTTTAGTATCGTTCAGGGTGTTGTACCAGCTTTCCGTTCCATTTAAGTATTGGAACCATGACGGAATATTTAAGCATATCCTTACATTTACTATAGCGCTTAGACTTCCTGCGTAAGAAAAAGCTGTTATAGCCATCTAAGGAATTAAGAATGACAAAATAAAACCTTGATCAGGCAAGCCTAATCAAGAATTCAGCGTTATTCCTTGATTCTTATTTCTGAGCAGATAATATTTGCATTTAAAAAATATTTATCATCTTGAGCACCTGGCACTTTTACTACTACATTAACTGCATCAGTCAAAGCTTCAAAATCGGTTGTCTCACCCGGTTCGAGTATTACAATGTCGCCTTCTTCCCACTCTTTCCCGGCCATGCGCACCCGACCAGATAATATAAGTGTGATTTCGGTGGCAATTTTGTGAAAGTGTTCGACTTCTGTTTGCCCTGCTTTGTAAGACTTAACAGCCACTTCACAACTACTTGTGCTGTAAGCTGTTGGTGAAAAAGCGCCTACAAACCATCCTTTAACCATTTCGTTTAGTTTTGCATGTTTCATAAGGGCCGCTTATTATCAATAGCGGTCTCAAACTGTGTCAGCTGCCGCTCATTTTTTAGAGGGTGATATTGGCGCGTATCGACCGGAAAAGTACCAATGCGGGCTTGTTTTAATACTAACTCATTGAGCACTGGGCTAATGTAGAACAAATCATTGACGGTAGCATTTTTACGGATCATATTTTGCGCCGCTCTTACAAAATCCTTACCACGAGCGAACCAGTAAAAACCGACAGTAGCATTTCGACTAATTGGATTTTTCTCTGCTGCCTCAATAACCAAATCTTCAGAATTAAGACGCACGTATGAGTAGCGTGGATGTATCGAGGAAAATGTTACTACTCCTGCATCCATTTTGCGGTCACGGAAGTGATTGACTATTGTTGAAAAATCCTCATCAAGAAGCTCATTAGCATTCAGAATCAACAGTTCTTCGTCGTTGTCGATAGCTCCAACGGCAAGAAGAGCCGTACATGCAGCGCCCCGCGTATCTTCTGAAATACGTAATATTTTTGTTCCAGGGGCAAGCATAGCAACAACATTATCAAGGTGGTAATGCCGAATATCTTGTTCGCGTAACGCAACACAGAAATTTGCGTTAGTAACTTTGCCACAAGCAATTATAAGCAACTCAATGAGCGGTACTCCGCCAAATTCAGCAAGACAAAGAGGATAACCATCATCATGAGCATCAAGATTTGAGTGACCAGCGGCGAGAATTAGAATATTCATCTAAATCAACTCTCCAATTGTCTAATGTGACTGATGATGTTATTGAAGTTCACATCATTTACTTCATGCACAGCCAAAACATGAGCGCCTGACGCGATTCCCGCCTTAATGCCATGTTCATTATCTTCAACAATCAAACATTCTTGTGCAGTAAGCCCAAGTCTAGAGATTGCTGTGATATATATTTCAGGATTTGGTTTCGGGTGAACAATATCACTTGCAGAAAATATTTCATCCAAGTAGCCGACCAGCTCAGCCTTTTGTAACATAATTTCGACTGTATCACGGATCGAATTTGATGCAACCGCCATCCTGTAACCCATCGATTTAAGAGTTGAAAGTGCATATTCATTTACAAAGCGTGGTTTACATTGCGTATGAACAATTTCCATTGTATAGGCTTGCTTCATCTCATTGATAAAAGCATGAAGCTCACGGGGCAAGCCATTTTCAAGTGATAACATTTCAAGTTTTTTACTGGTTGGCAATCCATCATAAGTTGTCAGGTGATCATAACGGCTAATCTCAAAACCAAATAACTTCAATGCACGGTTGAGGGCTTCATAATGCCAGTCCTTAGCCTCAATCAAAACGCCATCCATATCGAAAATTATTGCTTTAATCATTGAGTCGTTCCAAAGAATTTACGCGCACGCTCGGGCACATCAGTACATAGCATAAGGTCTGGGTGTGAAGAAAGAGGGGTAAGCATTTCCCAAAGCGGCTCATATTCTCTGCCGTGCAGCTCAGGAGACACAATACAAACACGTTTACCATTATTCAATAGAGCCAGAATATGGTTATTGTCGTACCAAATATCAGAGAATGAATCCAACCAGATACCAGTAACTCGATCGAACCAGGCAGGTGCTCTTTCTACTTCACTCATTCGGGCAAATACTGACACACCAGCCTGCAGGTAGGCTCGCATGTCAGGGATTGACATATCAAAAACAAACCAGTCTGCCACACCAGCATCTTCCATGGCTTGCTTAAGCAGGAGTGTTAATCCATCAGCTTTAACATTAATGGCTAAAGGCAGTGGTCTTTTTCCAATGATTCTTGCAAAATCAGTCAACTGCATTTCATTGCCATTGGGTATATCATGCGCAATAACAATCTTTCCGCCACAATCTCTTACATCTGTTTCAGTGCCGAACCCTAATTCAAATGATCGTCTAAAAGCGCGGTCACTATTTTTTTCGCTAGGCTCTAACCAATAGCCTCGATGGCTCATTATGAACATTAATTAAACCCAGTTGCTTTACGAGAAAGATTAATATCTAAAAAATTATCAAGATCAGTCGGCGTACCCAAGCCATACATACCAGAACCGTCACTGCCAATATTGTAGATACCGAAACGATACCCTTGAGCAATTAGTTGGTTATATGTGGGGGCAACGTAAAACTCTCCATTTACACGAAGATTTTTGGCAATCATAGCTTCAGCCGCCTGCACAAAATTTCGGCCATGCTGAAAGTTATAGATTCCTACAGTTGCCTCGTCAGAAATTACTTCTTTCTCAACAACTTCAGTAACCAGCCCTAATGTGTTAAGACCGACAAAAGACCACTTGGGATCATGCGCAGTCATGGTCATGATCAGACCACCAAGATTATGTATAGGCATCTGGCTCAAATAGGCATCAATTGAAACATCGACATACTGATCACTATTAGCAATCATCAGCGCATCTTCATTGTTGATCATGTGTTTGGCGGCTAAAACCGTACATGCCGCTCCTTCAGTAACGCCGTCGAGCTGAATGATAGAGCATCCCGGTGCCCAGGCAGTAAGCTTTTCTGTCAGACCATAATCAATTACATGAGCACGCTGGCATATGAAAATAAATCGATGTGATTCTACAGGACGAAGGTTATCGATGACCACTTTGATCATGGGTACACCATGAACGGGTATCAGCGGTTTGGGATCAGTATATCCAGCTTTAACAAAGCGGCTTCCAGCGCCAGCCATTGGAATAACAATATTAAGCACGCTTTTTCTCCTTAATAACTTTTTATTTTAAGAAACCATTACTAATTTTTTTATAAAATTCACCACATGAAGAGCCCCCCAACGTTCAATAGCTATAGATTTGTATTTTTCATCTTCTATAGTTGAGTCAAGAGTCGATTGCAATTTTGGGAATGTGTCGTTAATGTTATTTGAAAGAATAAATTCTTTTTCAACTAGCTCATTTAAAGGCGATGTATTAGAGACATATACTGGTCTTCCACAGCTATATGATTCTAGAACCGGCAAGCCTAAGCCCTCATTTAATGATGGGAATATTATAATATTAGCGGCTTCATACAACTCAATTTGCTTATTAAAATTAACCTTTGACCACCAAGTGATTTTATTCATACTAATTTCACTAAAAAAATTATGGGCATCTTGGTATGAACATCTTGGAGCGCCAAATATAATAAGTTTATCAAAGGATAAATTATTAATATATTGGGGTAATATTTTGAGCCCTTTTCGTACATCTAGAGGTGATGCGAGCAATATAACCTTCTCTTTATTTATCCGATCGATTTTTGTTTTGGCCACATTTTCAAATCCTGTCGGCAAAAATGAAGGTATGATAAAAATTTTATTTTCAAATTTAGGGAATAATTTTCCTACTTGTCTAGCAGTTTCTTTTGAGATGGCCAATAAGCCATTATATTTACTAAGAAAAGCTTCATAGGCAAAGAGATGTTTGTAAGCAAAATCTTGTAAGCATTTGTCTTCCGGTGTATTAACTGCGTAATCATTCGGGATTGCGTCATATGCTATACAATAGACTCCTTCTTTTGCGGATAAATCTAGCCCCCCCTTAAACACCCATGGGGCACCAACAATAATTAAATCTAGGTCACAAGGTAATTCGGTTCCATAACTACAAGCATAAAAACCATTGTTTTGTTCATTTTTAATAACCTTGTCCGCAAAAACATTGTTAATTTCTTGTAATATTTCATTCTTATTGTTCCCAACAAGATAGTTTGTTGAAAAGCCATTATCCTTGGCAAATTGGTCTTCAATAAACAGCTCAGTGAAATATGGCTTACAATTTGTCGGTTCATACTCGACTTTAAAAATACGAACATCAAACTCTTGATTCAATGCTTTAGATAGAGAAATAATATATCGGCGTACACCTACATGGTGGAAAAGCACGCTATCATCAAGAATGAAAGCGATATTTTGCATATTCATACATACTTGTTTTAGAAATTAATAACTTGATCTTTAAAGGGGTAATACGCCAGCCCCAAAATGCTATCCTGATTAAATAGTTAGCTGGCTGTATTTTTGTTAGAGGATAGTCGCGAAAAGTACTTGTGTAATTGGACGTTAACCCAATAGTTGTGGCTGATGATAATGCATTTATTCTTGGAATAATTCCATTTAGACGTAACTGCCATGCTAATTCAACATCTTCGGCCTCATTATGAAATAACAAATCATTGAATCCAATTAGCTTCGCTATACTTTTTTTCAGTATGATTAATCCGCCATTCAGAAATGCCCCGTCTAAAAGAGAGTTATATTTTGAAACATGATGAGGTATTTGCCACTGATATTTTCTTGTCAAGAATCCAGAATAAGCTGGGTATTCTTCGCCTGTTTCATATAACTGACGAACGGTAATATATTCAAAATCATAACCAAACCGTTTAAAGCCTTCAAAAAAGCCTTCATTTACAAAATATCTATCATGGAATATTGCTATATTAGTGTTTTTAGCGGCTTGAAGTATTTGGTTTTTCTTTTGGCTGATTCTAGGGAGCTCGTCTTGCATCGTTTCACATACATATCGGACATCATATTTTTCAAGACCACCAATATGAGGGCCAGCGATTATGAACTCCACCGATAAAGAACCTATTTGTTTGTAAATTGAGTCAATTAGAGATCTCACATTCTCAGGTTTACTTCCATTTGAAAGAACGCCGATCGTCCAGCTTTGGTCACGTTTTTCTTGCTGATTTAATCGGTTGATTTGCACGGCAAAAACTATCGAGCCATCTTGAAGAACCCACTGATTTAGCACTTTTGCATTCCACGCAACTGACCTTCCAAGTTGATGCTTCACAGCAAAAATAGTTCCAAATATAGATTCCTGAGTCCGAATAATCAATAATCCATTCTCAGCAATTAAACGTATTGACTCATCAATAATTAGAGGCCAATTTTGGCTGCTAAGTAAAGAATTCTCATAAAGCCAGACGGCGTCATATTTGCCATGTAAGTCTGGGGAAACACGAAAATTTGTCCCTTTGCAAAAATCCAGTTGATCTGCATCAACGACTGGCGTGTATCCAAACCATGCGCTTTTAGTTGCCGATTTGGTCAATTCAAGTAATTGATGAAAAAAATCTTTATTTGCCATTCCACAACCATTTAATAATGCTATTTATCTTCCAAATCATCCTTTTACTCCATCGTAATAGGCGAATAATTAATTTGTTTTTTAAATTATCATATGCTATCTGTAAACTGTCGCGCTCGACTACAAGTTGATTTGCATTTTCTTGGAGATCGGAATACGCAAGCAGCAAGCTATTACGTTCGGCGACGAGCTGTTTTATATTTTCTTGAAGGCTATGTAATTGCACTTCAATATTTTGTAACTTATCAGAGGGATAATGCCAGAAATCTTTTCCATCGTAATATATTAGGTTTTTAAGTTTTAACTCAACTTCTAGAAGCTTAATGTCAACATCAGGACGATGAAAAAATAAGTTGTACTCATTTGCTCCGTGATCATTAGGTTTTATTCCATACACAACAAAACCATTATCTGCCAGATAATTTAAGGTAGATCGTAGATCATCTTGCTCATTTAAATATAAAGCGCTACTAGCAATACCAACAACCTCCATCATTCCAGCTTGGACACGATGAATATGAGAGCCTAGTGATTTTAATGCAATTAAATCGTAGCCTTGAGCATCAATTTTTATGAATTTTATTTCATTATATTTAACGTCATTTAGAAATGTATCAAGCCTTTTAGTGATAACGTTAATTACATTTGTATGAACAAGATCAGAGCGTGTAGACCAGTATGGGTCGTGCTGAATGTGTTCATTATCGAACGGTAATAGACTTGAAGTTCCCCAGTCGCCTTTATGTGATACATAAAAACTAGAGGTAGTATCTTTATCACTAACTGCAAAATTGCAAACGATATGATTTGGGGTGTCCAGGGTTTCAGATGAGGAAATTAACTGTGTTACCAGCTCTGGCTCTGGCTCTATTGCATAGATGCGTAAATTAGAATTGCGTCTTGCAATTTCCAGTGAAAACCCCCCTGTATTAGCACCTACGTCAATAATTATTGAATTATTTTGCATATTTTTTAAATTTATTAGTGATTCACTATGCGCGAACTTTATTAATTATGCTGGGATAAAGATTGCATATTCCATCCCATTGGATACCAGTTTCCCGAATAATTACAATCTCTTGCATATATTCCTTTAATGAAATGATTTCGGAAAACAGTCCTGATCCATAACCTTTATTGGCTAAATCAAATGAAATTGTATAAACACCTCTAGCCAGGTTCACTTTAAATAAAAAACTCAACTCAGCAAAACCATCTTTATCTAAATAATCAGCAATCAAGTAATCCATGCAATAAGTATTTGTTTCAAAAACAATTACGCCCATTCTATCCCTTATCTGGAATCCTAAATGGGGATCGTCGTAATTTTGTAGATTTTTTAAACCAAGTCGGATTTCTGCCATCTCGCCTTCTCTTAAAACATTTGAGATTCCACTTTCTTCGCCAGATATTACTAAATAGGTAAAAAAACAAGACTTTAATGGAGTTACTGTGGCATTAATTGAGTTATTTTTACTTTCAACAATTGGCTTGGCAGTGCCTCCTTTACCCTTTAAAATGGCTTCGTATTCGGAAGCAACATAGCGCACATCACCATATGCCGCAAGAGCACCTTCATTGATCAGTAATGCTTTATGGCAAAGCCTATACACAATATTTAAATCATGAGAGACGAATATCAGACTTGTCCCTGCTTCCTTATATCGCTCAATTCGCTCGAAACATTTTTGCTGAAATCTTACATCCCCTACTGCAAGTGCTTCGTCTACTATTAGAATATCTGGTCTCTTAACTGTGGCTACGCTGAAAGCCAATCTCACCTGCATACCGCTGGAGTAGATGCGCACTGGCTTGTCAATATATTCTCCAATTTCAGAAAACTCTACAATTTGCGGCATAAGTTGATTTATATCTTCACTCGTCAGGCCAAGTAATTGCCCAGCCATATGTACGTTTTGTCGGCCGGTGAAGTCGGGGTGAAACCCCATACCTAGCTCCAACAATGCTGCCACACGTCCGGTGATGTTGATGCTGCCGGTGGTGGGTTGGGTAGTACCGACGATCATTTTCAGTAGGGTGCTCTTACCGGCACCGTTGATGCCGATAATGCCCACCGCTTCCCCAGGATTAACGGTGAAGTTGATGTCTTGCAATACCCATTTGAGCTGATGCTGAGGTTTGCTAAAAGGCACAAACCACTCTGCCAGTCGTGACCAGCGTGTCGGATATTGTTTGTAGGCTTTGCCTAAATTGGTAATGGAAATTGTGCCCATTTTTAAAGTGTTTCCATGTTACTTGGGCATTGCAAAAGTCGGTTTATGCTGGAAGTTGGGAATAAATTGCAGGTGATCATTGGTGATAAGTCAGTAGAAAAATGGAATATTAATATTCATTCACGAGCTTGTTTAGTTTCTACAATCGCCAAAAACTCCGCTGAGAAATCTGCTTGCTTCGGTTCAATGCCAAGTGTCTCCTGACAATAGTTGAGGAAGCGGACGGCACTTTCATAGAGTAATGGGGTTAAAGTCTGTAAAGAATTAAAATGATCTGCGATTTCTGCGTATTCGATTTCGTAGTCATGTGCGGCAAGATTGCGAGCTGCTCGGCATAGCTGCCACGATGCAACCGATTCAAGTACGCCTGCTTTTTCGTAAAAGCTGAGTACCTTAAGAAAGCTATCAGTGGGTTCCCCTGCAAGAATACATGCATGTCGCATGGCAGCGCCGAGTGTGTCTTGCAGCTTAGCGAATCGCTCGTTGATTGCCGCCATGGCTTCGAATAATACTATGTCCTTCTTCTGCGTCTCTAGTCGCTCTTTTGTCAATGGCCATATTAATTTACGGCTAGAAGCATCAAGGAAGTAAACGCAACGCTGTATCGCTTCTAACAGTTCTGCAAGGTGCAATTTTTCTGAGTCGAGGATCGATTGATTCACTCACATCTCCAATTGAACCGACCCAGACTGGGCGATGATTTGAAAGGGTGTCGCTATCGCGCTACGGGCTTTAGAAACGATGTCAACGGGCAAGCTAAGCTGTGATTCCAGTTCTATTTTAATTTGCGCTCGATGTATTAGCGATAACGGTGTGTCGGATTCGATAAACAGGTCTATATCGCCACCTTTTGCCTGATCGTTGAGTCTGGAGCCAAATAAATACACAGATGATCCAGTGCCGACTAATCGGGAAACTGTTTGGGTGATTGTTTGTTCTTGTTTTTTTGTTAGGCGCATAATTTAAAGAGGATGTCTTTTACGGTTATTTTCTACTTTGTTGGCAGAGATTTTTGGTTACAGTTTCAAGCATTGGCACCAGTTCTAATGCTCGCAGGATGCTGTGCCGTAATAGTTCAACATCTTCAGTGTATTCGTGAACTAAGTTGTTGCGCAGGCTGCGTGCTTCAATCCAGTCAGCAACACTCGGTATTAAGCCAAGTTTTTCAGCGCGGTTGAGGTTGTCCAGTACTGTTCCGAGCGGTTCCAGTTGCATGCTCAAATAAGTGGGAAGGAGTTTGTCACCAAGCGTGTCTTGCAGACGACAGTAACGGCTAACGAAGGCATCAAGCCTTTCGGTTAAGCTGGCGTTTTGTTCAACCTTATCCAACCAGCAAAACTTTGGGTCAGTCTGTTTTAATCCTTCGGCAGTGTAAATAAGGTAATCGCACTCTTTTGTCACAACTCTCTGAAGAAGTTCAAGTCTTGCGACAAGGCCTGTATTGGGATATTTATCAGTCATAACTTTACACCTTTGGAAAGTGCTTGTTGATGGATCTGTTTTAGTGTTGTTGAGGGATCAATCACTAAAATATCAAACTTTTGTAAGCCAAGTTGCATTTGGAGCAGGGCATTATATTTTGTCGCCAATAAATCTTTGTTTGCAACAGGCGATTCAAGTTTTATGAGCAGGTCCACGTCTCCCCCTTTGGCAGAGTCATCTAATCTGGAGCCAAATAGCCACACCGAAGCACTCTCCCCAAATATTTTTAGGGCGGTGTCAGAAATTACTTTTTGATAATTCGGTAATAGACGCATAACACTAGCCCTTCTTTAAAGTTTGCCTGTCAGCGTAGGTTGAATGCCAACAGTAGATGTTATTTGTATCGGTTTATGCAGGAAGTCGGCAATAAATTGCAGCCGATCATTGGTGATAAGTTCGTAGACTAGTTGTATATCAATATTCATATAATCATGGATAATTCGATTGCGTAATCCAACCGCCGAATTCCATTGTTGTAACTCTTGTAACTTTATATCGCCATGCCTTTCAAGACTGGCAAAGGTGTCGTAGGCGGAAACGGGTATAGGTTCTCCTAACGCCTTGAGCATATGTTTGAATTTGCCGATAGCGTTTTCTATGAGTACTTGTAGGGTATGGAGCACGCCGTTTTGTTCAAGCCGAGATAGAGGTGATCCAGCGAGAATGCGTTGTTTCGCCTCTAAAAGCAATGCCATTTGCTCGTTAGCAATGCGTTCACTTTCTGCCTGATAGAGGTCAAGCCGCATTGCTTTTCCTCCAGTAGTAATCTTCCAGTTCTCCCCACGTGTGGGTGAGGTAATGGCACCATGCCAACGTATCTTCGCCTTTGAGAACGACGCCTTCTTCGGCAATTACAGCTCGCATTGCAAGTCGAGCTGATGGGATATCGATCAGGTCAATTTGATCTTTGTGTATTTCAATGATATCGGCAATTTTCTGTTTCAGAATTTCCGACTGTTCGAGTTGAGCCAGGCTATTCATCTGTTTTTTCCAACGAATTGCAATGTCCCAATCACTATGCGGTGTTGCTGTTCCAAGCGCTTGACTGCCTACTAAGACGGCCAGCTCAAGGTCATGAATTGTTTGCAGTAATTGGCTTAAACGCTCTAATTTGGTCATAGCTCGTCTACCATTTCGCCGACATGCTTACGAAACAGATGCATACCTAGTCCGCACAAGGTAACAGCGATAATTGTGACAGGCAGTAGGCTTTGCCATGTCGGCCATTGGCTGGATACAAGAATGTCTTGAAATGCAGTCATAAGGCTGGCTATAGGGTTATAACTCATCAGCGAACGTGCTTTTTCAGGTAGGATGCTGAGCGGGTAAACGATCGGTGTGAGCCAAAACCAGAACTGGATGACGATACCGAAGAATTGACCAACGTCGCGAAAAAACACATTGAGCACTCCAAGACTAATGCCTAGGCCAATGGCAAACATCACAAGAATGCCGATTACAGGGAACAGAGCCAAATAAGCGAGGCCAGGAAAGTTACCGGAAATCAGCAGGAAAATACTAAACAAGCCAAACACAATGGTGAAGTTTACCATCGCATTAGCGACTACTATGATAGGCAAGCAGATTCGAGGAAAGCTTAATTTCTTGAGTAGATTGGCGTGTTCAAGAAAGGTATTTT
>Ga0208626_1000485_pt1 | contig 12579 bp, 13 predicted proteins | sample LakWasMet10_HOW4_2_FD_183860 | JGI IMG/M metagenome (GOLD analysis project Ga0208626, IMG submission 183860) | Freshwater sediment methanotrophic microbial communities from Lake Washington under simulated oxygen tension - Sediment Metagenome... | ecosystem: Environmental > Aquatic > Freshwater >... | reverse complement strand
TCGCCAAGCTCTTAACATCAAAGCCCGTTTTGCTCAGCAGCAAAACGGGCTTTTTTTTGCCCAAAATAGTTGATATGCAATAGTCCGTTTTAATCATCTCCATAAGTCAGATTGTATAGATAACCTGAGTTCGACCTTATAAAAAGCAGCTTCTTAAAAATCTGAAAGAATATAAGCAACCACGCGAAACTTTTTCAAAAAAGGCTGCCGTTCATGATGTTACATCAACTATTCTGTGACACGGATGATTTTTGCCAACCAACATTGCCTGCCCGACTGGAGGCGGACACAGTTACAAACTAGCGACAGGAAGTGCATTAGAAGCAAGTGTTGTGGTGTATTTTCAAATCAGCGGTTATCGCATGTTCAAACACGTCTATCTCAGGCACGTTTTGGTTCATTGGAGACGATCATTTCCGCGCTTGCCAAGTTACAATCGCTTTGTTGAGTTGATGGCAGAGATGTTCAATCCATTGACTGCCTTCATGCACGGTCGTTGTGGCAAAAGTAACGGCATTGCTTTTGTGGATTCAACCCCGCTATGCATCTGCAAAAACATCCTTATTCCACGCCATAAAACCTTTGCCGACCAAGCGGGGCGCAGTAAATCGTTAACAGGGTGGTTTTTTTATGGTTTCAAGTTACACTTTATGGTCAATGACTGTGGCGACATTCTTTCATTCTGCCTGACGCGCGGCGATGTCGATTATAGAACGCCTGTGCTTTATCTCGTTAAGGACTTGATGGGCAAGTTATTCGGCGACAGAGGCTACACTTCAAAAAACTGACCGAACTGTTGGCGTTGAAGAATATCTTTAGTCTTGAGCATTCTCGCCATCGCTCGTTAATCAACGTCCTGATTAATGCTATTGCCTCCCTAGTCGCTTATTCTGCCAACCTAAGAAACCTTCTTTGAATCTGCAACAGCGCGATTTGTTGTCTTTGCTTTCATGAAGATTAGCTCGATCAGGTTATTTTAAGTCCTTGTTGCGGTATCAAATTGCGTACTTTATAAAGTCTTACTTGTACTCATTTGGCAACCATAACCATGATAACGGTTATCATGTGTATGCTTAGTACATAAATAACTTGTGGGTACATATGTATGGATAAGTCATTGAAATAAAAATAATCAAATGATACAGCTTTAGCTAATATCGTCTTTAGTGTGTACAAATAATGAATTTTAAATGCACAAAAATCTATTAATGAATGAAATATCTTTTTCTCTAAAACTGACTGTGATAATTATACTGCTTCGGTATTTTATTAAATTAATTGACAAAAAATGTATTTTTATTAACACTATTGTCTTCTTTAGTACATTTAATGGGCTAGTCTTATGATAAAAAAGTTAATGGTTTTATTTGTAGTATTTTTTGCTGTGAATGTTTTTGCTGTTCCAGTTAACGTTAATACAGCTGATGCTAAAACGATTGCCGATTCCTTAAGTGGTATAGGGCTGAAAAAAGCGGAAGCTATTGTTAGTTACCGAGCTAAAAATGGTGTTTTTAAGTCTATTGAGGATTTAAATCAGGTTTCAGGTATAGGCAGTAAAACAATCGAAAAAAATAAAGCGGATATTCTCCTCGGCGACTTGCCGACTCCTCCGGCAGTCACTGAGCCAGCGGCTAATATTTCAGTTGATAAGCCTAAAAATAAATAACTGTTCATTCTTAAGTAGCTAAATCGATTGCATTTTGCTTTACATACTATTCAAAAAAGATGTTTTTTGGGTATTGGTGAGTCAAAGTGATACTATCAATTAAAATAGCAGTGGTATTTGTAAAAGAGGGGGTTAAAAATATGTTTTTTAAATCCCTTTTTTGCTTAATTAATGGGTGTTAATGTGTTGATTTATAAGTACTGCTTCTGCTTTAGTAGGGGGGTAGTTGTCGCAACGCGTCACCTTATCCAGCACTAAAATCTAACGGATTGCCTAGTGCGTCTGTAATAGCATGAATTTTGGTGATGAAACTGCCTTTTGATTGCCCAAGTGCTTCGGTTACGACATCGATCCTGTTGCATACGAATGGGTAATAGTTCTATCAATCAATGTCTATTGTAAATCAGGATGTTGGATGCGGTCTTTATGCAGAGCTTCCTATAAATTTTGTCCGCACCCTCTTGAAAAATCGTTTGAGTACAGGGTTTCAATAACTCCAAGTGACTAACAATAATAGCCGCTGCCTAATAGCCAGAGTATCGCATTTAAAAATGACGAATGTTGCTCTCTGAATCCATATAAGTTCTTGTATTAAAAAGTAAAAAGCTATAAATCGCCTGCCATTCTTCATTACTCGGTTCTATTCGATTTTTCATGTCATTTGAAAATCGTAAAGTTTGGGGATAATGTTCACATGCCAATAGAACCTAAGGTTTTATGATTTTTTATGTTTAATCATATTTGTTCGTTTTCACAATGTGAGCAGCTAATTGTTCTATGTCTGTATTGTCATATTGTTTCATGATATATCACTTTATCGACTGAATTTTACATATGCACATGGTTTGCAAATAATCTTGGGATTAATATAGCCTAAACTTATAAGGTAGGATATTTTTGACTTGACAAGGTTAACTTAACTGGTAAACTGAACTCGCACTAAATAGATTTGGTGTCACCTCGTTTTTATAGACGGGATGCGGAAAAGGAGTTGTAACTATAGAGTTCTAACCCACAGGGTTGGAAATTTGTTAATTTTTAGGAGGTAGAAATGGCAGCTACAACTGAATCAGTGAAAACTGATGCTGCGGAAGCACCGCTGTTAAATAAAAGAAATATGTTCCTAGGCGCTTCACTCTATGTAGTGTTCTACGCATGGGTTCGTTGGTACGAAGGTGTCTATGGCTGGTCAGCTGGTCTTGACTCTTTTGCACCCGAGTTCGAAACATACTGGATGAACTTCCTGTATATTGAATTCGTATTAGAAGTAGTTACTGCAGGTATCCTGTGGGGTTATATCTGGAAAACTCGTGACCGTAAAGTAATGTCAATCACTCCAAGAGAAGAGTTGAGAAGACATTTTACACATTGGACATGGTTGGTAATGTACGCTTTCGCTATTTATTATGGTGCTAGCTACTTTACAGAGCAAGATGGTACATGGCATCAAACTATCGTTCGTGATACTGACTTTACACCAAGTCACATCATTGAATTCTATTTGAGCTACCCTATCTACATCATCACTGGTGGTGCTTCTTTCTTATATGCTAAAACAAGATTGCCTACTTACCAACAAGGTTTGTCATTGCAATACTTGGTATCAGTAGTTGGTCCTTTCATGATTCTGCCAAATGTTGGCTTGAATGAATGGGGTCACACTTTCTGGTTCATGGAAGAATTGTTTGTTGCTCCTTTACACTACGGTTTCGTATTCTTCGGATGGGCTGCTTTAGGTATTTTAGGTGTTGTAAACATAGAAGTTGGTGCTTTATCTAAACTTCTGAAAAAAGACTTAGCTTAAATATAAGTCTTGGTTGTAATAACTATCTAACTATCTCCCTGCTGTTTTATCTTTTTTCACGATGAAACAGCAAATGTAGATCAGGTAGTAATTAATAAAAATAATTTAAATCCTTTAGGAGGTAAGCTAATGAGCGCATCTCAATCAGCTGTACGTTCACGCGCTGAAGCAGTTAAAGTTTCTCGCACGTTCGATTGGCTAATTTTGTTTACATTGTTCTTCGTTGTACTTGGTGGTTATCACATTCACTATATGTTAACCGGTGGTGACTGGGATTTCTGGACTGACTGGAAAGATAGACGTCTATGGGTAACTGTAGCTCCAATCGTTTCAATTACATTCCCAGCTGCTGTTCAAGCATGTTTGTGGTGGCGTTACCGCTTACCATTCGGTGCGGTTGTTTGTATTTTAGGTCTGCTTTTAGGTGAGTGGGTCAACAGATACTTAAACTTCTGGGGTTGGACATATTTCCCAGTAAACTTTGTATTTCCATCAAACTTAATGCCAGGTGCTATTGTACTTGATGTTGTTTTGATGTTATCTGGTAGTATGACAGTTACTGCGGTTATTGGTGGCTTGGCTTATGGTTTGTTATTCTATCCAGGCAACTGGCCAGTTATCGCTCCATTACATGTTCCTGTTGAATACAATGGCATGATGATGACATTAGCTGATTTACAAGGTTATCACTATGTAAGAACTGGTACACCTGAATACATCAGAATGGTTGAAAAAGGTACACTGAGAACTTTCGGTAAAGACGTTGCTCCAGTATCAGCGTTCTTCTCTGGTTTCGTGAGTATCTTAATTTACTTCTTGTGGCACTTCTTCGGCAAATGGTTCGCATCAACTGCGTTCGTTGAAGCCGCATAAAAAGAAAATTGTTACTTGAACAAAAAAGACTGGCTGTATTTTTATACCGCTAGATACTCAGAAAACTATAGATTCTCTATTATAGAGGAGGATATATGAAATTAATAAAAGACAAGGTTGCTAAATTATCCTTTGTCGCACTGCTGATAACTGTTACAGCAGCGATGTTTTACGCGCCAACCGCATCTGCTCATGGTGAAAAATCGCAAGCCGCTTTTATGCGTATGCGTACTATTCACTGGTTTGACATGAATTGGTCAAAAGAAGAAGTAGCAGTTAATGACACAATGACAATCTCTGGTAAATTTTTTGTTTTCCAAGGATGGCCAGAAACTGTTGACAAACCAGAAGTATCATTCTTAAACGTTGGTATTCCTGGTCCTGTATTTATTCGTGCAGGATCATGGGTTGGTGGTCAGTTAGTTCCACGTTCAGTTTCTTTGGAATTGGGCGAAACTTATGAGTTTAAAGTATTGTTGAAAGCACGTCGCCCAGGCGATTGGCATGTTCACTCTATGATGAACGTACAAGGTGGTGGTCCAATCATCGGTCCAGGTAAATGGGTAACTATTACTGGTTCTATGAGTTCATTTGTTAACCCAATTACTACATTGACTGGTCAAACAGTTAATCTAGAAACTTATAACTTGGATAACACTTACATGTGGCATGCTATTTGGTATGCTATTGGTTTAGCTTGGTTGTTCTACTGGGCTCGTAAACCAATGTTTGTTCCTCGTTCAATCGCTGTTGAAGCAGGCAAAGGTGATTCTTTAATCACTGCGGCTGATAAAAAAGTAGCATTGGGTTTTGCTGTTGGTACATTAGTTATTGTTGCTGCCTCTATGGGTTCAACTAACGAAAAATACCCTATCACAACTCCACTGCAAGCTGGTTTGTTGCGTGGTATGAAACCAATCGAAATGCCTGCTAGAACTGTTAGCGTTAAGGTTGACGATGCTACATACCGTGTACCAGGTCGTGCTATGCAAATGACTCTGACTATCACTAACAATGGTGACTCAGCAGTTCGTTTAGGCGAGTTCAACACAGCTGGCGTTCGTTTTATGGAACCAGCAGTAGCACAAGATGAATCAGGTTATCCTGATGACTTGTTGGCTGAAGAAGGTTTGACTGTTAGCGATAACAGCCCGCTTGCTCCAGGTCAATCAAGAACAGTTCAAGTAACTGCTTCTGATGCTGCATGGGAAGTTTACCGTTTAGCTGACTTGATCTATGATCCAGACAGTCGTTTTGCTGGTTTGTTATTCTTCTATGATGAAGCTGGCAACCGTCAAATGATTACTGTTGACGCTCCATTAATTCCATCATTCATTTAATGAATATTAGTTGATAGCTATAGCTATCAATTAAGGAATTTTAAAGCCCTCGTTATGTAAATAACGGGGGCTTTTTTTATATTAACTTTTTCACACATATTGAGAAGAATACTGGATATTTTTGGTGCAGAAAATGGATTATCCTGTATTCTTAAATATTATTGGCATTGTTAATTTAAGATAGCTTCTAATTTTCCATCACGCTTAAGCATCAAAAGAGTAACAGAATAAAGTAACATTTTCATGCACTTAGAGTAACATTTTGATTTACGGCGTAACCTAGCCAAAAAATGTCTAAACAGACTATTGTAGCCTTCAACGGTGAAGGTTTCGGCTTTTGATTGGGTATGCAATTCGGTAGGCAAAAACAATTCATAAGGTTTCCAATAATCGGTCATGATGCGCCCAATATCGTGATGCGCTACCCCTTCCCAGAGGCATTGACCCGTGCCTGTGTCCCGTGAACCGACAATGACATTGAGAAAGCGGTGTCCTAGTCGATCAACGGCAATCCACAGCCAGCAGGCTTTTTTTTGAGCCAACATACGAGTGCATTTCATCCATCTCCACGACGGCTATCTCGCTCCCCGCTAGCTTAAGGCTTGATTTTTCGCCATATGCCTTTACCCAATAATAAACCGCAACGTGCGAACAGTTTAATAGCCGACCAATTGACCGAAAGCCTAAGCCTTCCAAATACATCTCCAAGGCTTGCTGTTTCACACTTTTTCCATAGCCTCTGTGTGCCACTGTATACCGATAGCCACAAACCTTACATAAGTAACGCTGTTTCTCCCTGACTATTCCATCTTTCCTGCTTTCGCTGTTTTTACATTTCGGACAATTAATCATTGGCGTTTATTTCCATAAATCTTTTAATTTTATTATAGCTATCTATTTTTAACAATGCCATATTATTAATGTAGTATGCTGTTATTGAATTAGTCAGTGAATATTTAACGATGGTTTTTTAGAGTTTGTTTAAGACCTTCGTGGCAACAAAACCAAGTTAGCGAATTATTGGCTGGTTTATGGGGGGATACATGAAAATCAGACTGTTTGATGATGTGTTACTGATGGCAATTTGGATGCAAACCGACTAAAAGCTTACTATTGCACACCGACTTGGGAAGTTTGCTCCCATCCAAAGCTGCTCAAGTAACGTGGTATTTTGCAAAAAAAGTATGAGTCGTAAAGGCAAATACTGAGACAATGCTGTCTTTTTCATTTCTTGAAAACCGATACATGAACCATGAAACACTATGCCACCTGCGAAGTCGCCAGAAAATCAATCTTCGACTACATCGAAGTTCTTCTATAGCCGACAGCGACTTCATGCTAACAATGACTGTTCTTCTCCTGTAGAATTTGAAAATAATATAAAGCTGCTGAACTTTGCGTCCTGAAAAGTGTTGACACATCAGTGTCGAATACATTTCTTAACAGTCCCAGCGCAATGCAGCTGTATGTACAGACGCGTCCCATAATGCTAATAACTCTTCATCCATTAGCGTCATTGTAATTGAACACCCCGCCATATCAATGGACGTAGTGTAATTGCCTACCAAAGATCGTGCGATATTAATGCCGCGTGATTGCCAAAACTGCGCTGCTAATTCATAAATTAAATACAGTTCCATTAACGGAGTCGCACCAAAACCGTTGATGTGTAGTAATACGGTTTGCCCCGCTTTTGGTTGTAGTTCAGCATCAATCGCGCTGGCTAAGTGTTCGACAATTTCAGTTGCTGTACTTAGTGGTAATGTTTCGCGTCCATGTTCACCATGAATGCCTACGCCCATTTCCATTTCAGTATCGCTGAGTGTAAAAGTGGGTTTACCCAATGCAGGTACAGTACAGCTATTCAATGCCACACCCATAGATGCCGTCGCCGCATTGACTCTATCGCCCAAGGCTTTACACGCGGCTAAATCAGCACCGTTTTCTGCTGCCGCACCGACAATTTTTTCCACGATGAGCGTCCCTGCGACACCGCGCCGTCCTGTACTATGGTTTTTGGGTAACGATACATCATCATTCACCAATACGGTGGCATTCGGGTAATCCAACATTTCAGCGGCGATTTCAAAATTCATCACATCACCCGCATAATTTTTGACGATGAATAATACCCCTGCATCACCTGCTACCGCTTGTGCAGCAGCAAGCATTTGATCGGGAGTCGGCGAGGTAAACACTTGACCAGGACAAGCGGCATCCAACATACCCACACCAACAAATCCTGTGTGCAACGGTTCATGCCCCGAACCACCGCCAGAAATTAAGGCGACTTTATTACGCTTAGGCTGCACACGTTGTATAAAATGCGGCTGACTGTTGAGTTGAATAATATCAGCGTGAGCTTTGGCAAAACCATTCAGGCTTTCATCTAGCAGCGTATCGACTTTATTAAGAAATTTTTTCATGATGAACCCACCCTCAATTGCCTAATGTAAACGCGACATCATTACCTGTATCATTTTGATAAGTCACTGTGCCATCCTCTTTTAGGGGCTTTTTAATTGCTATATGGTCGAGACCAAAATGTCCACTCTTCTTATCGAAACCATTTTTTTCCATAGCTTCAACTAGGTTTTTATATCTAGTCCCTTTTACTATCGTTGGAATCCACTTACTCATAACCTTCTCCAAAAAATTAAATTATAGGTTTTTTAACGCGGCGGTCACTGTTTCTAAATCAGGCAACACCCAAGTCGGTTGATAATCAGAATCGACTAAATCCGCCGCACTGGATATACCCGTCAATACCATCAAACTGCGAATACCCGTATTCACTGCGCCTAAAATATCGGTTTCCAAACGATCACCAATGGCTATCGTTTCAGCCAATTCCGCACCCAGTAACGCGATAGCTTGCTGATAAATAATCGGCTCAGGTTTGCCGATACATACGGGCGCAACACCAGACGCTGTTTGAATAGCGGCTAAAATCGCGCCATTACCGTGTGTGATACCGTGTTCAGTCGGTAAGGTGGTATCGGCATTGGTACCGATAAATGCCGCACCATTACGCACATTTAACGTCGCGGTGGCTAATTTATCCCAAGTGAGGGTTGAATCTTTACCACAAACCACTACATCGGCATTGACTTCATAAAGCCCGGTCAGTGTGAAGCCGCACTCAAGCAAGGGTTGGCTCGCGCCATCTTCGCCTAATACATAAACGCGCGTATTGGCTGGCTCATACTGTTCGGATAAGTACAAGGCGGTGGCAATGCCCGAAGTCAGAATTTCATTTAATACTACGGCCACGCCCATGTTTGCCAGTTTGGTTACATACTGTTCACGAGTCAAACTCGCATTATTGGTCGCCAGAATAAAGCGAATATTTTTGGCGCGTAATAAATCGAAAAATTCAGTTAACCCTGCGATAGCTTTATTGCCATGCCATAACACGCCGTCCATGTCGATAATGAGGGCTTTAATATTGGAAAAATCTTGCATGGTACTGTTCTCGAAAAGTAATTTTGATGAAATGAGCGTATCGCTATATAAATCAGTATTATGCTGTCAGTATCAAAAAATGTCGAATAATGCCTTTACAGAACCAGCAGTTAGAAAATGCGGTAAAATACCCGCCATTCCTGTTTTGCACAGCTAACATACACACTTAACTATATCACTATGACTATTTCACTCACTGAAACTGCCGCCGCGCAGATTAAAAAGCAACTGGAAAAACGTGGTTCAGGGATAGGCTTAAAATTGGGCGTAAAAAAATCGGGCTGCTCAGGCTACGCATACACATTGGATTACGCGGATAAATTGAATGATAATGACTCAGTCTATGAAGACTTCGGCGTTAAAGTCATCGTCTCTGCCAGCGATCTTGAAATTATTGACGGTATTGAATTGGATTATCGCCGCGAAGGCATTAATGAAGCGTTTCAATTTAATAATCCCAATGTCAAAGGCACTTGCGGCTGTGGCGAAAGTTTTTCAGTCAGCTAAAAAAACAAGCCTTATTCACAAAAAGCACGAAAGACACGAAAAATTGAGCATCGTTCCAACGCTCCAGCGTTGGAACACAGCCGTTGACGCTCCAGCGTCTTCTTACATTTTAAATAAACAACGCTGAAGCGTTGCCTTATGAATTTCCACGCTGGAGCGTGGGAAAAATAACTCCCCCATTCATAAAGAATCTAAAAAATGCCCTTACTCCGTTTATCAAACATCTCCATTGCTTTTGGAACTCACGCTTTACTTAAAAATTCCGACTTTCAGCTAGATGCAGGTGAGCGTGTCGGTTTGTTAGGTCGTAATGGCGAAGGCAAATCCACCCTGATGAAAATCATCGCAGGCAACATCCACGCCGATCACGGCGACATCTGGCGACAACCTGAACTAAAACTCGCGTGGTTAGAGCAATCCCCAGACCTGCCCGACGATGCCACCATTTATGACGCAGTTGCCGCAGGTTTAGGCGAACTAGGCGAATGGATAACCCGCTATCACCACCTGTCTTTAACAATGGACTACGAAGACGAAAAAGCCCTGAATGAATTAGGCGACTTACAACACAAACTGGAAGCGCAAAACGGCTGGCACTTTCAACAGCGCGTTGAAGCCACGCTCAGCAAGCTCGACCTACCCCCTGAATTAAAAGTAAATGGCTTATCAGGCGGTTGGAAACGCCGCGTAGCTCTTGCTAAAGCCCTAGTCATCGAACCAGAAGTCTTATTATTAGACGAACCGACCAACCATTTAGACTTTGAATCCATCACTTGGCTAGAAGAACAACTGCTTAACTTTCAAGGCGCGGTATTATTCGTCACCCACGACCGTGCTTTTTTACAAAAACTCGCCACCCGCATTATCGACTTAGATCGTGGTAATCTAGTCTCATGGCAGGGCAGCTATGACGACTACCTACGCCGTAAAGCCGCTGCGTTAGAAGATGAAGCTAATCAAAACGCCGAATTCGACAAAAAACTCGCTGATGAAGAAGTCTGGATACGTCAAGGCGTAAAAGCCCGCCGTACAAGAAATGAAGGACGTGTAAGAGCCTTAGAAGCCCTGCGCGCCGAACGCGCACAACGCCGCAACACCCAAGGCACAGCGAAAATTTCCCTAGAAACAGGCGACAAATCAGGCAAAAAAGTCATTGAAGTCACCGATGTCAGTTTTAGCTATGGCGACAAAACCATCATCAAAAACTTTTCTACCCTCATACAACGCGGCGACAAAATTGGCTTAATCGGCGCAAACGGCGCGGGTAAATCCACGCTATTAAAATTACTACTCACCGAATTACAACCCACCAGCGGCACAGTCGAACAAGGCACACGCCTAGAAATCGCCTATTTTGACCAACTACGCGACCAACTCGACCCTGAAATGACCGTGGTTGATACCGTCGCCGATGGCAATGATTTTGTCGATATTGGCGGCAACAGACGACACGTCATGTCCTACCTAGGTGATTTTCTATTTGCCCCCGCCAGAGCGCGTTCACCCGTCAAAAGTTTATCGGGTGGGGAAAAAAACCGCTTACTGCTCGCCCGATTATTCACCAAACCCGCCAACCTCATCGTCATGGACGAACCCACCAACGACCTAGACCTAGAAACCCTTGAGTTATTGGAAGAAAAATTAGTCGATTTTTCAGGTACATTATTAATCGTCAGCCACGACCGCGCCTTTCTCGACAACGTCGTTACCAGCGTATTTGTACTCGATGGCACAGGCGACGTAGAAGAATTTGTCGGTGGATACAGTGACTGGCTGGCATACAGTACCGCCGAAAAACAAGCCCAGCTTAAAAAGACTAGCGATGCGTCCAAAAAAGACAAACCTGCCGCTACTGCACCTGCAAAAAAGAAAAAACTCAGCTTCAAAGAACAGCAAGAACTCAACAACCTGCCCGCGCTAATTGAAGAACTAGAAACCAAACAAGCGGCACTCACCGAACAAACCGCCGCCCCCGGCTTCTACAAACAAGACGCAAAAGCGGTCGCCAAAACCCTAGACGAACTCAAAGCCCTAGAAACACAACTAGAACAAACCTACGCCCGCTGGGACGAACTAGAAGCCCTAACTGAAGAAAATACTGAATAATCATTGCCACAAACCGAAAATTACATTATTCTTGTCGGTCTTTCGTAGACTTACGAAACAAGATTAGGAGAGATGGCCGAGTGGTCGAAGGCGCACGCCTGGAAAGTGTGTATACGGCAACGTATCGAGGGTTCGAACCCCTCTCCCTCCGCCAAATACAAAAACCCGCAAGCTGATTGGCTTAGCGGGTTTTTTATTGCCCTAATGAAACGCCGCCTTGTTGGTAGGATACGCTATTTGACCCTACCAATTAACAGCAATTAAGCCGCTTCTTGTTCTAAAACAGGGCTATGATGCAATAACAATAATTTATCGGCAGATAAGGTTTTTAAAGCGTAGGTTTGACCTTTTATATCGCAAAATTCCACTTCAAAAACATCGGGTTCATAAACCTCAACAATCGTTCCGACTTGCCCTTTATATAAGCCGCTATTGGGGATAGTTTCTAATAAGGCGACAGCATCTAATAATTTCATTTTAACCTCGCAAAATATAACAGGTGATTAAACGGGCAAAGTCTTCGTTATGACGCACCATCCATGCACTTTTTAGGGTGGCGGTTTTGTTTTGATACGTTATCTCACATTCTACCGAATATTTTGTCCCGTATTGATTGCTCTCCAGTAAAGTCGCTGTATTATGTTGAGCGGCTTGTAAAAGAGCGGCTTTTAATATATCTACTTCATCTAAACCAATATTTAATGCCGATTTAAATACCAGTGCTTTATGCTGACCTTCTGGATGTTCAGGATTTAAGTCAGGTAGGGTACGCTGCGCGTACCGTTAAATCGTTGATTATGAAAAGGTACGCACAGCGT